>Ga0209992_10001107_pt1 | contig 30459 bp, 24 predicted proteins | sample 2SBtaG_2_FD_182564 | JGI IMG/M metagenome (GOLD analysis project Ga0209992, IMG submission 182564) | Deep subsurface microbial communities from Kolumbo volcano to uncover new lineages of life (NeLLi) - 2SBTROV12_ACTIVE470 metaG (SPAdes)... | ecosystem: Environmental > Aquatic > Marine >... | reverse complement strand
AGTCGCTGTTCTTCTGGCGCTTCGTGTTGCCCCTGCTGCCAGCCCTGGCCGTGCTCGCTGCCCTGGGTTGGGACAGTGTGCTGGGGATGCTCGAGCGGCTGGCCGGGCGGGGGGGCGCCCCGAGGGATTCAGCTGCTGATGAGATGCAGAAGGCTGGTGGGCTCGCGGAGACCGCCGGAGTGCACGCTCTGCGGTCAAGGCGCTGCAGCCCCTGGGCCGCCGGGGTGCTGCTCTGCGCAAGCGCTTGGCCCGCCGCTCAGCTCGTGCGCTTCAATCAGCTGCTGGCTGTCCCCCCGACCTGGCTGCAAGCTCGCGATTGGATCATGGAGAATGCTTCCCGCGGGCAGCATGTGTTCGCAGCCGGTCTGGCCCCCAGCCTGCCGCCGGGATGGACCATGCATTCGTTGAGCGTGCATCTCTCAGCGCTGCACAACGTGACCGACCCGAAGACCGGTCTGCCGGTCATCGAACGAGGCGGCCTGGTCATCGCCAACTCATGGACGCGGCGAGGCGGTGAGCTCGAGGAGACCGCTGGCAAGCGCGAGGCGTTCCTCGCTCGTCTGGATGAAGAGTTCGAGGTGCTGGCCGAGTTCACGCCGGGGCCTCACGGCGACCCCCAGCCCTACGTGCTCGACTCACTCTACGCGCCGCTGGTTGATCTCTGGGGCATCGAGCGCCCCGGGCACACGCTGAGGGTCTACCGCGTGCCAGCGAAGAGCTGGATGAAGACGATGGTCGTGGGGCGCTAGGCAGTCGTGCGCGGTGGAGACACCGACGAGTCGGCGCATCACTCCTCCCCTCAGCTCACTCCTCTACCCGCGCGGTGACGATCGCGTCGAGCTTGGGGTAGTTCTCATCGAGGAAGGCGTTGCCCTCCTGCATGATCGAGCCTTGCTTGCTGGTGGTCTGCTCGCCGTACTCGGAGAAGAGCGAGTCGACCACGTCCATGCCCTCCACGACCTTGCCGAAGGGGACGAAGCCCTGGGGGTCGAGGAAGCCGTTGTCGCCGTAGTTGATGAACATCTGGGTGGCCCGGCTGTTGGGGGCGCCGGTGGTGCCGTAGGTGACGAAGCCGCGCTTGTTGCTCTGGCCTCGTGGGTCGTCCTGGATGGTCTCGTTCATCCAGGCCTTGGCCACGGAGGGGTCACCGTGGATGCCGAACTGGGCCATGAAGCCCTTCACCACCCTGAAGAACTTGATCCCGTCGAAGTAGCCGGACTTGCTCAGGTTGTAGAACCGGTCGGCCCCGTTGGGGGCCCAGTCTCGGTGGGACTCGATGACGACGTCGCCCTGGGTGGTCTTGAAGCGCACCTTGAAGACGGCAGGGGCTGACTGGTTCAGGGCCGGATCGCTCGGGCTCTTCAGCAGCTCGAACTCGGCGTCCGTGAGCGCCACGTGAGCGGCGCCCGCAGCAGCGTCTGCCTCGGTGGCACCGTCGGCTTCGGAGGCATCGCCGCCCTCCGCAGCAGTGCCGTTAGAACCAGAACCGCACGCCACCGTGAGGGCAAGGACGGCGAGCGACGCATAGAAGGACTGGGAAGGGCGCATGGGCTGACTCTCGTTGCGGGGGCCGGCGAGAATACAGGATTCGATCGGCGAACCTCGCCTGATCCTCGCCTACTGGCTCAGGCTGTCTTCTCCCACAGGGCCCTGATAGGTACCGCGTACAGGTTGTCCCCAAAGCCCACGCTGGTCTCGCCGTCGTAGAGCACGACGCCAGCGGTGAAGCGCTTGCCAGCTGCTCGGGCGAATTTGCGCAGCCCGCGGAAGTCAGCGGAGGTGACGGTGGAGGACGCCTTGACCTCAAGGCCAGCGAGCTTGCGGCCTGTGTGTTCGAGGACTACGTCAACCTCGTAGCCGTCCTTGTCGCGAAAGTGGTGGAAACGGATCTCGTCTTCGTGCCCGCTTGCCAGGCGCCGCAGCTCACCTAGCACAAAGGTCTCGAGGAGCTGCCCGTAGGCCTGGCGATCTTCGTAGAGCGCGTCCGTATCCAGTCCCAGGAGTGCTGCGGCCAGACCGGTATCGCACACGTGTAGTTTGGGCTTCTTTACCAGGCGGCTGAGACGATTACTGTGCCAGGGCGGCAGCTCTTCGATCAGGAAAACATGCTCAAGGAGCGTTACGTAGTCGCGGATCGTCGGACGGCTGAGCTGAAACGGCCCAGCCAGGTCGGCCACGTTGAGCAGGTGGGCCGTTTGGCCAGCCGCCAGCGCGAGCAACCGGGGCAGCGCTTCGAGCGAGGAGATGCGGGCCAAGCTACGGACGTCGCGTTGTACGAGCGTCTCCACGAGGTTCCGGTACCAAGTGGCTCGTCGACGGGGAGTGCTTCTGGCCAGTGCTGCCGGATAGCCTCCTGCGACGACACGCTCCGCCAGTAGGCGCCCGAGGCGCACACCCCGGCTGGTCTTGAAGCGCCCCTCGAAGAGCCGATCCAGGAAGGGAGCGTCTTGCTCTTCAATCTCGCACTGTGCGAAGGGGTAGAGGCGCAGGATCTCGATCCGGCCAGCCAAGGAGTCTGCGAGCTGGGGCACGAGAAGTACGTTTGCCGAGCCTGTGAGCAGGAATCGCCCGGGTGTGCGGTCACGATCCACCGCGACCTTGAGTGCGGTGAACAGGCTCGGAACGCGCTGCACTTCATCAAGGATGACGTGCTCAGACAACTCGGCCACGAAGCCCACAGGGTCGGCCTCGGCAGCGGCGCGGGGGACATCTTCGTCCAGGTTGAAGTACTCGTACCCCAGCTTCTTGCCCACGTGTTGAGCCAAGGTCGTCTTGCCGCACTGGCGCGGCCCATGGATGAGCACGACGGGGCTGTCGGCCAGTGCTTCCTGCAGCCTGGGCTCGACCAACCGGGAGATCGTTCCAATGGGTTTTGTCATGGCTAAGGGATAATTTGAGGTACGTCCAAATGAAAGGTTATGCCCCGTCCAAGTGAAAGTCAAAAGGTGGGAAGATGAAGGCCAAGCTTCGCCATGGCCCAGGAGCTCACGCCTCTCGGCGGGGCCAAAGCGCCAGAGCCAGGGCGGCGATCACTGCGGCTGCGCCCAGGGTCAGGGCGAGACCCATGCCCTCGGGATCATAGGTGGCGGTCACTGTGGCCGAGCCTTGCGGCAGCCACACCGCGGTGGCGACACCGTCGGCTCGGTGCTGGGTCAGCGGTTCGTCGCCAGCCTCCACGGTCCAGCCGCCCCAGAGGTGCCAGGTCTCCGAGAGCACCAACCACCGTCCACTCTCAGCGATGGCCTGGGCTGAGTCGGCAGGCAGCGCGACGGTCACCGCCCCTGGGTGGACGCGAGCAAACGTCGCCCCATCAGGTGTGCGCCCGGTCTGGGCGAGCCGCTCCGCCACGTGGCTCAGCTGGGGGATCTCTCGACGCAGCGGCGGGCTGGACACGCGCACAACCGGCGCGCCCGACCGCTCGACGTCAGCGATCCAGGCGAGGGCTGTTGCCGTTGTGGTCTGGGCACACTCGATGACCACGAGCGCATCCACGCTCTCGGCTGGCGGCAGCTCTACCGTGCCGTCGTCGAGCGAAATCAAACTGGCCACGTCGGCCCGATGCCCTGGCGCGTCGTAAACCGCGTAGAGCACCTTGTGCTCCGGGTCGTCTCCCAGAATCACACCCACCGAGGCAGGCAGAAACGCTCGCGGACGGGGTGCGTCGTCGTCCCAGGTCAGCGGACCATCGACGCCACCGGGGAAGGGATCTGTACGGACCTCTTCCCAGATCTGCCCTCGTGGGGACATGAACTCGTTCACCGTGGCGTGGCGCACCGACAGGGCCTTGGCTCGGCGCAGGCGCTGCTTGGGCGCGAGGGTGCCGTAGTTGGTGTAGAGGTGCCGGGCCAGGTCGACCGGGAAGGCGTAGCCCATGAAGCCCGCGGGGCTCTCGACGCCGAGGGCGGCCGCGATGAACTGCTCGTTGCGGGACCCGGCGGCGCGCACGTTGAGGGCCATGGCGCGCCAGTCGTCCCTGGCCTTTTCGGCCATGTCCGTCCAGTTCGGATAGTTTTGCAGCACGGCTTGCCGGGAGAACGGTTCGTCGATGAGCCAGGCATGCTCGCCCGTGTCGAGCAGGGGCACCCACACGGCGGCGACGACGGCAACTGCGGTGATCAGAGGTGCTCTCACGGACGGCGCGTTGGGTGCAGAGTTGTCTGCGGCCAGCCGAGCATCGGCTTCCGGAGGTGTTGTGGCGGCGTTGTCTTGTGCGCTGTCCCCGATGTGGTGGGCGGGCCACCGGCGACTGGCAAGCTGCCAGCTGATCGCGAACCCCAGCCCCACCAACAGCGGCCAGGCAGCGTTGACCAAAGTCCATCCGCGCAAGGCGTTGCGTACACGGTTGAAAGGCGGCACCCAGCGATAGAGCCACTCGTAGCCCGGGCCAAGGGCGACCAGCGCGCCCACCAAGATCAGCAGCCAGGCCCCTGCCACGGAGCGTCGCCGCAGGAGCGTCAGAGTGGGCAGCATGAGCGCTGCCAGCAAGAACCCCGCGTAGCCTCCGCAGAAGTTGCCCAGCCGATTGGCCACAGCAGACCAGCTGAACTGCTGGTGGCCGCCCAGGGTGCGCCCGAGGGCGAAGTCGAGATCGAGCGATGTGGCTCGGTTGGTCACGGCGACCCAGTCTCGGTAGGGCAGCAGGCGGGAGAGCCCGGCCAGGACGGCCAGCCCGGCCGCCAAGAGGCACCAGGTCAGGGCTCGCCGGCGTTGGCTGGGGTTGCCGCAGAGTCCGACCACGGTGACCCAGAGCAGCAGGGCCAGGGCGGTGTAGGTGACCACGTACAGGCCGCCCGTGCTGATCTGGGCAGTCAGGGCCAGAGCCAGCGCCCCCGCGGCTCGTCGGGGATGGGGCCCGTTGAGCACCCGGTCCACGGCCAGCAAGATCCAGGGGATCAGGGCATGGGCCGCGCCGTAGGTCACCAGGTTCAGGTGTTCGAGGCGCGTGTACCAGTTGAGCGAGAAGAGCACCGCGGCCAGGAGCGCACCGGCCAGGCCAGCTCCGGGGGCCAGGCCGTAGCGCCGGGCCAAGGTCAGCACCAGCAAGGCCATGCCCACCGCAGCCAACGACAGGTGCAGCAGCGAGATGAGGTTCATGGCCAGCAACGGCGGCAGCAGGGTCGCCGCGACCATGGCTGGCGGGTAGAGCGCCGGGTTCTCCGGGTTGGCCAGAAACGGGCTGCCTCCGTAGGCGATGTTCTGCCACAGGGGCAGCCGTCCGGAGGACAGGGCCTCTCCCATGATCTGAAACCGGGCCAGGTGGCTCTGTCCCGCGTCGTAGGTGTAGAGGAACAGATCGTCCGAGAGCAGCTGGTGATGCACCGCCAGGGGCAGCAGGGCCACCAGCAACAACACGGCCCACAGCGCTCCACGGGGAGGTCCGGGGTTCGTCTCAGCAGGTGACGCAGGCATGGGGGCCGAGCATACCGCGACGGGCTACGGGGCCCGCCCGGCGCTTGGGAGACGTTGTGAAGTGCCGCTCGGCGTCGCGGTTCGGCCGGACGCTCGAGGGCAGGGCAGGCAACTCAGCGCAACAGCTGCTTGCGGACGTTGAAGAGCGAGTAGGCACAGGCACCCAGGGCGGCCAGCATGGCCCCGAAGCCACCGAGGGCCAGGCTGGTCACGGCCAGCTCGAAGAGCGGGCCACCTTCGGTCTGGCCGGCGACCAGCCCGCCCAAGACCACCATGGCGAAGATCAGCACGAAGGCAGCCAGCCCGAGCTGCAGCGACCGGCGGGTGAGGCGTTGGGCGAGCGCGGGCGCTTGAGCCGCGAAGCGTTGGGCGAGCTCGGCCGTGCCATCGCCCATCCACCAGAGCATGAGGGCGAGCACGGGCAGGGTGGCCATGGCGGCCCAGGATCCGAGCCAGCCGGCGGCGACCGCAGAGCGCAGGAGGATCGCCACCCAGCAGGCCACGGAGGCGCTGGCGAAATGGCGGGAGCGGCTGCGCAGAGGCAGGAGCTCTACAGCCATGACCACGAAACCGGCCAGGCCAAGAAAGGGTGCGAAGGCGCCGCCAAGCACGGCGACGAGCAGGCCTCCGCCCACCCAGGCCAGGTCCTGGGCCACCCTACTCAGATTGCCGGTCTCCTTCACCAACCGGACAGCCTGGGCCTTCTGCTCTGCTGTGAAATGCCTGCGTGCTCGTCGTGCCATGGGTACCTCCTGGGTCCTATTGACTCTATCGGAGGTGTCCACTCTTGTGGGGGAAGGTCATGCTCTTGCTGCTTGCCCTTGTGGTGCTGGTCACTTTCGCTTTCTACCAAGAGTGGGCGGGACGGGAGAGGTCGCCCATGACGGCCGATGAGTTCGCCGAGGCGTTGGCCGAAGCAGAGGTCAGATCTCCAGCCTTGGTGTTGGCAGTGCACCAGATCCGCTCGGCCTACGAGACCGAGCAGGCCCAGAGCTATCTGGCCAACGACCTGCTGGGGATGGTCCCCACGGAGCTGAACCGTCACGGTCTGGTGGACGCGGTCGACGACATCGGCGAGCTGTGGGGCAGCGACGAGGTGACAAGGTGCAGCGCGGTGCTGGCTGACCCCGCCTCGGACTTGCACCTTCACCTGGCCCTGACCGTCCTGTTGGCCGAGGGGGCGACGTCACTGGCCTTGGATGACCTGGTGAAACTTGCTCTGCACCATGACGGCAGCTTCATGCGCCGCATGGCCACGGGTGTGTCGGCCAAGCTGGGGCCCAGGGCTGGTCGGAGTTACGCCAACGCCCTGTCTGATGCAGACGGCGCCGTCCGGGTCGCAGCGGCGACGGCTCTCGGCGCGGTCGACTGCCCCCCATCTGTGGCCGCTGAGTTGCAGGCGGCATTGCAGGACGACTCGCCCGAAGTCTCCGTGCGTTGTGCGGCCAAGCTCGTCTCCATGGGGGATGGGGCCCCGGCGACCGTGGCTGCGCTGGTGACGGGGATCTCGTCGCACAGCGAGGCCCTGCGCTCGCTGAGCCTGAAGTCCCTGGGGAGCCTGCCGGCCAGCGCCGCGTCCGAGGTCGTCGGCCCGCTGCTTGAGGCCTGCGCTCGAGACGACGCCGAGGTGCGTTGGCAGGCGGGGCAAGCCCTGGCCAGGCTGGGAGAGGGGGCTCTCCCGGCGCTCATGGAGGCCAGCGCAAGTCAGGAGCCTCGGGTGCGCTTCTGGGCCGCTCGCGCCCTGGGCTACGTCCCCAACCCCTCTGATCCTGTGATCGCTGCCCTGGTGGAGAGGCTCGACGACGGTGACCGCACAGTGCACACCGAAGCGGCTGCGGGCATGGGAGCGGTGATCCTCGCCGGTGGCTCCATGGAGGGCATCCAGGCCGAGACCATGGGCATCTCGGGCATCGCCCTGACCTCCCTGTTGGCTCACGATCGGCTGCCCGGCGAGATCGACGGGCTCCTGGTGAGCCTGATGCAGGAGGCCGAGCCCTTGCGACAGATGCTCGGGATCAAGGCGGCGGTGGCCCTGGGTCGCGAAGGGGACATGGTGATGGACGAGTTGGCAGGCCTGGCCGATCAGCAGGACAGCTCCGTGGGGCGCTTGGCCCGAGCGGCCCTGGCCCAGCTTCTCTGAGGTTCAGCGGTTCAGCCGCCCCGCTGGCTGGCCGAAAAGGGCTCGGGTGAGCCGTCATTCTCCATTGGTGCTGACAACGGCCTCGTCCATAATGCCCGGCCGTCGTTCCGTCCCGCTGGACAAGCTAGCCGCACCCACAGGCTCTGGAGGCTCCGCTCTCGCCCATGAAGGCTCTCGTTCTGGCTGGAGGTCGAGGCAGTCGCCTTGAGTCCATCACCGAGACGATCAACAAGTGCATGTTGCCCCTGGCGGGCCGGCCGTTGATCGAGCACAGCCTGGCCAACGCCCTGAGCGCTGGCGTGGACGAGATCGTGATCGTGGTGGGGCACCTGGCCGAGCAGATCATCAACGCCATCGGCAACAGCTACGACGGCGTGCCGGTGAAGTACGTGATCCAGTGGGAGCAGCGGGGGCTGGTGCACGCGGTCGAGTGCGCCCGCGAGACCATCGACGGCGCCGACTTCATGCTCTTTCTGGCTGACGAGGTGTTCGTTGAACCTCGTCATCCCGAGATGATCGCCATGTTCGAGGCCGAAGAGCTGGCCGTGCTCTGCGGTACCATCGTGGTCAGCGATCGCAGCCAGATCAGCAAGACCTACTCGATCATCACCGGCCCGGACGACGTGATTCATCGGCTGATCGAGAAGCCAGCCAACCCCAAGAACGACATCATGGGCACGGGCAACTGCGTGTTCTCCAACCGCATGTTCGAGTACATCGCCACCACGCCGATCAACCAGAAGCGAGGCGAGAAAGAGCTTCCCGACCTGATCCAGTGCGCCATCGATGACGGCCAGGCGGTGAAGCAGTTCTCGGTGGGGCGGCTGTACGTGAACGTGAACACGCCAGACGAGATCGAGCGGGCGGAGCAGGCGGTGCTGCAAGGCTGATCGATGGACAAGGCCCTCGTCATCATCCCCGCCTACAACGAGGCCGAGACCATCGGCGAGCTGCTCGATCGGTGCGCCAGGCACGCCGATCTCGTCGACGTGGTGGTGGTCAATGATGCCTCCACAGATGACACCCGGGCCATCGTCGAGGCTCGGGGCGACGCGGCGCTGATCAACCACGAGACCAACACTCATATTCCGGGGGGTGTGCTCGACGGCATGCGCCACGCCGTGGCCAACGGCTACCAGTGGGCCATCGCCATGGACGCGGGGCTATCCCACAACCCGGACGACATCCCCAAGTTCTACGCGCAGCGCGAGTTCGACGTGGTCATGGGACGGCGCACGAGCAAGGGCGCCACGCCCTTGAGTCGACACTTGCTCAGCTCTGCTGGCAACTTCCTCTACAACTACGCCCTCGATCCTCGGCTGATCGTCTGGAAGCGCACCAGCTTCGGCGACCTGACCAGCGGCTACCGGCTCTACAGCAAGGCCTGCATGGAGCTGTTGCTGAGCCGCAAGATGGAAGCCCGCTCGTTCGACTTCATCATCGAGGCCATGATGTTCGCCTACCGCAACGGCCTGGCGGTGACCGAGGTGCCCATCCACTACGAGTTCACCGGCACGTCCCTGAACAAGCGGGTCATCAAAGATGCCCTGCGTATGCTGTCGCTCATGATCACCCAGCCCAACCGCAAGTAGCGGCGGCCGAACGCCGTCGCACAACCCACTCCCACCCAGAGGTCAAGACCGTGAAAGTGCTCGTTACCGGAGGCTGCGGCTTCATCGGCTCCCATGTCTGCGAGTTCTACCGCAAGCGGGGCGACGAGGTCATCAGCTACGACAGCATGACCAAGTACGAGCTGCACCGCACGGGCTACGCGGCCGATGGCGCACGCGACTTCAACTACGACATCCTGAAGGGCATGGGCGTGGAGATGCTCACCGAGGACATCCGCGACTTCGAGACCCTCGATCGCGCCGCCGGTGAGTGCGACTACATCATTCACACCGCCGCCCAGCCAGCCATGACCATCGGCTGGGAAGACCCGGTGCTCGACTACACCACCAACGCCACAGGCACCTTCAATGTGCTCGAGGCGGCCCGGCACCACAAGATCCCCATCGCCAACTGCGGCACGGTGCACATCTACGGCAACGCCATCAACGACACGTTGACCGAGGGCGAGAAGCGCTACCTGCGCGACCCGGCGGAGATCCCCGAGAGCGAGCCCACCAGCCAGGGCACGCTCACGCCTCTGCACGCCAGCAAGGCCGCGGGCGAGCTGTACTGCAAGACGTACTCTGATACCTACGACGTGAAGTGCGCCAGCTTCAGGCTCACCGGTCTCTATGGTCCCCGTCAGTTCGGCGGCGAAGATCACGGCTGGGTGGCCAACTTCGCCATCCGCACCGTGGTCGGTCGGCCGATTCGCATCTTCGGCACGGGCAAGCAGGTGCGGGACATCCTCTACGCCACCGATCTCTGCGAGGCCTTTCACGCCTTCTACGAGAAGCAGGTCTCGGGCATCTACAACATCGGTGGCGAGAGTCGTCAGGCCATCTCGCTGCTCGAGTGCGTCGACATCATCGAGCAGATACAGGGCGTGCGTCCCGAGGTGCAGTTCGAGGAGGGCCGCCACGGCGACCTGCAGTACTTCATCTGCGACGCCTCACTGGCGAAGGAGAAGCTGGGCTGGGAGGCCAAGATCAAGCCGATCGACGGCGTGGCCCGACTGATCCAGTGGATCGCCGAGAACAAGGGCATGTTCCAGGTCTGAGCGACCAAGGTGCACTGAGGGAGAGCTGTCGACCATGAGGCGTCTGAGGATCAGCCCAGGGTCGCTCAGTGCACGGTCAGCCAGCGATGGGGCTGCCGGCCCACGGTCGGCCAGGCCGCGGTCGTTGCCCGGGCGGTCGAGCCGCGCGCTGTGGGCCAGGCTGCGCTCGACGGCGCGGGCCACAGGCGTCGCGGCGCTGCTGGGCGTGATCTTGCTGATGGGCGGTTGCGGTGCGGACGACGAGGTGTCGCCGCCGCCGAACGTGGTCTTCATCCTGCTCGACACCCTGCGCACCGACCATCTCTCCAGCTACGGCTACCCCTGGACCACGTCGCCCACCATCGACGCCGTGGCCCAGCGGGGTGTGCTCTTCGAGGACTGCACGGCCCAGGCCAGCTGGACCTTGCCGTCCATGATCTCCCTGCTCACCGGGCAGCCCATCTTTCGCTCGATCTACCGGCTGCCCGATGGCCTGCCCATGATGCCTGAGCTCTTCGCTCAGGCGGGTTATCGCACGGGCGCCATGGTGGCCAACTCGGCCCTGGCGGCTGACCGCGGGTTCGCTCGGGGATCGCAGACCTACGACGTGCGCCAGCTGAAGACCGCGCAGTGGAACGCAGAGGACGTCACCGACAAGGCCCTCGCTTTTCTCGATGCCGGGGACGAGCGGCCGTTCTTTCTCTGGGCCCATTATCTGGATACCCACGAGCCCTACACGCCGCCGACCCGTCCGTTCGCCCGTCGCTACAACCAGGTGTTTGACGACTGGGAGCAGCAGCTGATCAAGGACACCATCGACGGTGCGCCCGAGAATGAGCGGGTGGCGCTCTCGGCTCAGCGGGCGCGCCTGGCGGGGGAGATCGATCGTTACGACGGCGAGCTGCTCTACCTTGATGGGCAGCTGGCGCGCCTGTTCGCACGGCTCGATGAACTCGGCCTCACGGACAACACGCTCATCGTCATCGCCGCTGACCATGGGGAGACGCTCTTCCGGCGTCCCGAACATCCCCAGCGAGTGCTGACGACCCGTGCCTGGCGCACAGAGCGCGAGCTGCCCATGGAGCTCACGGACTACGTGAAGTCGGGGCACGCGTACTGGGTCTATCAGGAGCTGGTACGCACGCCGCTGATCATCGCGGGCCCAGGAGTGCGAAGCCGTATGACCGAGGCCAGGGGCACCAAGGGAGGCAGTGGTGAGGCCGAGGACAGTCCCCCTGGCCAAGGCGGCGCTGGCAGGCATGACAGCGGGCGCCGGGTGAGCGAGTCGGTGAGCAACCTCGATCTGCTGCCGACGCTGTTGGGTTTGGCAGGCCTCGACGTGCTCGACACGCCCGGGCGTGATCTCTCTTCGGCGTTGCGATCGGGCAGCGCTGTGCCCGCCGCCGAGTTCGTCACCAGCTGCTCCGATTCGGCCACGTCCGCGCGCCTGCCCGACGGCACCAAGGTGATCCTGCCGGACGACAAGGCCATCAAGAACCACGGGCTGGTCGCTGAGTTGTTTCAGCTGGGCAGAGACCCCCTGGAGCGAGATCCCCGGCCTCTGGGAGAGCAGGGGCAGCGCTTGGCTCAGCGCCTGACCGAGGCCATGGCCGCCGACCCCTTCGCCGCCTGGCAGGGCGAGGCCATGGATGCAGAGACCCTGCAGCGCCTGCGTGAGCTGGGCTACCTACGCTGACGGGGCGCTACACTGCTGCCCATGATGTCCATGCCGCTCTCTCCTCTCGCTCCCGTTCGCCGCTGGATCTTGCTCGTGGCCGCGCTGCTCCTGAGCGCCTGTGGTCAAGAACCCGCCCGCCCCAAGGTGGCCTTGATCGGCGTGGACGCCGCGACCTGGTCGGTGATCGATCCTCTGCTCGCGGCCGGGCGCTTGCCTCACATGGCGGCGCTCATCGAGCGGGGCAGCCGCAGCGTGCTGACCAAGCCCAGCGCGTTCGATGCGTCCCCCGTGCTGTGGGCCACGATCATGACCGGGACCTTGCCGGAGACCCACGGCATCCTGAATTTCGCCCGGTCGCAGGGCGGCGAGCTGTCGGTGTTCGCGTCGAGTGATCGCAAGGTGCCTGCGCTGTGGAACATGGTCGACACGCGCAGGGGTACGTCGGGAGTTCTGGGCGTCTGGAACACCTGGCCCGCCGAGCCCGTGGCGGGCTACGTGGTCTCCGATCGCTTCGCCCACTCGCTCTACAAACACAACTACGCCAGCCGTGGCGTGGACGAATCGTGGGGCATCACCTGGCCCGAAGCGCTGAGCGAAGAGCTGGCGAGCTTCGCGCTTGAGCCCGACGCCATTCGTCGCGACGACGTGCAGATGCTGGGTGAGTTCAGCGACAGCGAGTGGCTTGAGCTGCGCTACGGCGACAGGCGGGACGGACCCACGGTGGGCAACGGCCTGGTGGCGCTCAAGTATGGTTGGCAGGCCACAGAGAGCGTGGCCGCGGCGAGCCTGCACATGCTGCAGAACCATCCCCAGCCCGATCTGTTCGTGACCTTCTTGGAGCTGCCCGATCGGGTGGGACACCACTTCTGGCACGCCTACGAGCCTGAGCTGGTCGATGGTGGCGCCGACGAGGTCGAGGCCCAGTGGAGAGAGCGCTGGTCCGAGATGGTGCCCCGCAGCTACGAGCGCGTGGACCAGTGGATCGGTCGCTTTGTGGCCGAGCTCGACGAGGACACCACCATCATCATCGTCAGCGACCACGGCATGCAGTCCACAGGCTACGCGGGCGGCAGCCTGGGGGATCTGTCCAGGGTGCACCGCTCAGGCAAGCACCACGACGAGGGCATCTTGATCGCCGCGGGGCCAGCCATCGCGCCCGGCGTCGAGACGCCCATGCACATCGTCGACGTGGCGCCATTGGTGCTGGCGTCCATGGGCTTGCCGGGCTCGCAGCAGTTCGAGGGACGGCTGGCCGAAGAGCTACTGGCCGAGGGCTTTCGGGCCGAACATCCCCAGGGCGTTGCGCGTACGGAACCGCCGGTGGCGCCGGCGCAGCATGCCGCGGCCCCCGAAGGGCTCGACGTGGACTACCTCAAGCAGCTGAAGGCCCTGGGCTACATCGACGCCTCGGGTGAACAGACCGACTCGTGGCGGAGTGACGGTGATTCGGTTCTGGCGCCGGAGAGTCGTGAGACGGCAGAGAAGCTCGCAGAAGAGGCTGGCATCCCAGACGGCTCCTGAACCTGCTCCCCCCTGTGTTCTCGGACGAGGGGGAGCAAAACGGTGCGTTGAGCCCTCAGGCTGCGGGCGACTCAGGGGTTGATGAACGCGAAGTCCGTCTCGATGTAGTCCCACAGGCCGGAGTTAGCCAATGTAAGGTAGTCGTGAACGACTTCCTGCTCGAACAAGCCGTCGTTGTCAGCATCGTACAGGTATGTAAGGACATGCTGGTCGATACCAAGTACAGGGCTCGGCAGGATTTCTGGCGGGCCTAGCACCCAAATCCTCCCGATGCCAGACACCTGTATTCTCACCATGCCCTTGATGAATGGCAGCGTCCACAGTGAGTTGGAGTCGAGGAGCAGAATAGGCGGAGTTGGCGGGTCGACGAGATCAACTCTGTAGAGTTGGCTGCTATCGGTGATCAGGAGTAGGAATCTCCCTTCCGGGTCGACTCCGAAGGCATTGTTCTGAATCAGGAATTGGTTTGTCCTGAGGATTTCCGTACGAAGAACACTCGGTTCTCCGGTGCGCTGGAAGACTGGGATGTAGGTTCCGCCAGTGACCGTGGAGATCGGGGCCGCTGGAACGGACGGCTGTCCGATGGGGGCGGGGCCTGAGCTCTGCCATCCGGTGGCAATCGCGCCATCCTGGGACTCTATCTCCCAGTGCTCAATGACAAGGTCGCCGTTTCGTGCGTATCCTGCGATGTAGAAGTCATCCTGCCCTTTTGCGGCGATTGAGGTCACTGTAAAGGAAGAACTGTATGTGAAGTTGGTGACGGATGGCGGCGTGGCGGTGTGGTCAACCGTTCGAACCTGGATCGTCTTCAGGTCTGGCTGGTCGATGACCTGGGATATTTCTTCTGAACTCGTGACAAGGAACCCAGGGGTAGAGGATGAGGTGTTGCTGGAGACTACTGGATCGGGCGCAATCTCATGGTGGGCTGATGATTCGGAAGGGCCGGGGGCGCAGCCGCCTGTTGCTGTCAGAATCAGAAGAAAATGCGATATTTGAACTCTGTTCATTGATAGCATTAGGGACATCTCTGGGCTGGTGTCATTGGCCTAGGGGGGTGAGCACGGTCCGCAATCCGCAAGCGGCCAGTTGTTCCCTGGACTCTGTGGTGGTTCACTGTCGCAGTCGAATCCAGCTGGAAGAGGCGGGATCGACGGACAACCTGTGGGCGGTATGTATCCGCTGCAAGCGCAGGTAACTGCGTCGGTCTGGAACTGACCGTTATTCCAGCGATTCTGTGAATCCTTGTACGAATCACAGAGCCCGTCGATGTAATCCTCTAGGTCTTGTGGCGTCATGAAGCTCGGGTCAATGCTGTTTGGCTCGCAACCCGGGCTGTCAAGGCACTCCTGCGCGGCAGTGGCTTCGGCGCATGCGGCCATGGAGGTACCCATGCCGATGGAAACGCCAGCGCAATCGGGGTCAGCCGATGAATGTGCACCGCAGGCTCCGTGAAGCAGTTCATGGCCTAGGATAAGAAAGAGATATCCCTTTGCGTACGGGGAACAGGTAGCCAGGCCGGCTTCGAGCAGGGCCGCGTCGGCATTCGGCCACTTATCTCCCAGCTTCACCTCAGTCAGGAATGCTCTCGGATAGAATGTTATTGTGGCGCAACCACCGTTTATTGGCGGAGCATACTCTCCCTTTCGATAATCCAGGGTGCCATTTCCGTCCACGTCGCTTCCCCCGTAGACGGTCTGATCAATGACGTAGCTTACGCAGGCTCCCCCTGGCTGTATCTCTTGCGCTACAGCAGCTAGACAGGCGGTGGATTGCCCCTGAGCATCGGTGGCAATGACAAGTAGTATGCACACCATCAGAAAACGGGTGAATAGGCATCGCATGGACTATCCCTCCTCGTTGAGCGCTTAGTAGTTCCAGAATCCAATAAACAGCTTGTGTTGAAATCGGTGTTGATTGGTCTCTGACTCATCAGGTCGGTTGAGGATCAGAACTCCTCTTGACTGGAAGGGAGCGTACCAGGTGCAGAGGGGGGGGGGGCAACTCCATTGGCAGTCCAAGTTGAAGGAGTGTGGCCACAGCAAGCGATGTTGGCGTGTCTGGCTCTGTGATGGTCTGGCGTGTATCGCCCCTGATTTCACGGACACAAAGTGTGACTCTGTCACCGCACCGTCAGATCAGTCGTAGCGAAGTGCCGCTGCACGAAGTTCCTAGAGCTGGCGAAGCTCGCCACCACCAGCAGCGCAAAAAGTACCCCTGTGACGGCCCAGGTGACGAACGAGTGCGGACTGTAGAGGCCCTGCGCGGCGCTGATGGCCAAAAACACGAGCACTCCTGGCATCGCCGTCCCCACGAGCGCTGCCCACAGGTGATGTCCCTTGATGACCAGTCGCCTCGAGGCCAGAAACAGCACGATGCTCCAGGGCACGACGAGCAAGTGGAGCGCGGCGGCCCAGACGAAGAGCGGTGGCCGATCGAGTGCGGGTGCGCCGCTCGCCAGCCAGAGGATGCCGCCGACGAGCGTACCGAGCACCAGCGTGGTGAGGGTGGCGCTGACGGCCAGACGCTTCGCTGCGCTGAGGGCCAGCTGCCCCCGGGTGGCTCGGGAGATGGGGTAGAGCAAATCTCCATACAAGGGGCGGGCGGCGAGGATGGCTTGGATCGCCGTGGTGATGCCCATGACCAGCAAGAAGACCTTGAAGATGTCGCCCTCGACATCTGGCATGACGGCGGGCAAGCCCACGATCACATCGGCCAGCAAGGTGATCGTGGAGTCGACGAAACCCGTGCCGGGGATGGTGTCGCGCACCAGGGCGATCGTTGCAGACGCGAAGACGGCCACGCCTGCGGTTGCGCAGATGTGCCTTGTCATGCGGCCGGGCGCTTGTGAGCTGCCTGCCATGGTCAGTTGCTCGAAATCCCTCGCGGCCTGCCAACCGAGGAGCCCCTCGCCAGTTCTTCGGGGCGGGAGCTGCTGGTCGTTGGCGCCGGGCGTGGTGGGTGCGGCGCTGCGGATGGGCTGGCTGCCACCGAACGCGGTGAACGCCGTGGCGATGGCGCTGTTCTGGCTGGCTCGTACACGTGGAGCCGAGAAGCGCTGGCGGATGACGAACACCGCCGCCACGGCGGCCAGAGCGCTGAGCCCAGGCAGAGAGCTGGCGAAGTTGGCCATGGCGGGAGCCCAGGCAATGAGCACCACATAGCCGACGATGCGCAGCAGCCACAACAGCCCGCCGCCCTCGCGCACCAGCATCCATACACCGGCTGAAAATCCTGCGAGCGAGAGGGCGGCGGCACCGAACCAGCCGAAGGCAGGTGCGACGAGCACGGTCAGGGGCACCAGCACGGCGGTCAGGCAGGCGGCCAGCAGCAGCGCGGCGCGTCGCAATCGTGTGGTCAGGTCGGGGAGCATCCGTGTCGAGTGATGGCGAAAGAGCTCGTGGATCGTCTCACCCGTGAGAATGCCAGCGGCGCCGGGCAGGCCTACCAACGTCGTCGCCACCAGCATGGGGATCCAGGCGTCATCGCTGGCCTGATCGCGCACGGCGTTGTAGCGAAACACGAAGACCATCCACGCTACGCCGAGGGCCCAGGCGCTGCAGCCGATGACTGCCAGGCGTCCCCGTCCCGAGAGCCAGAGCCGCCAGAGCGGGCTCAGCCCTTGCGCCAGCGCACCGATCACGGCCGCCGCCCCGCAGTGAGCAGCGGGAAGATGTGCGCCAGGTCGAGGCTGCGCCGTTCGATCTGCACCTGATGACGGGCGCTGAAGTCGGCCTGCTCTGCCGCGCTGGCGCAGACGGCGAGGCGCGCCCGCTGACCGTCGCCCTCTTGGGTGAGCACATAGTCTTCGTTGAGGCGCGTGGGGATCTCTGCGCCGTTGCTGGTGACGATCCACTCGGCGTAGCGCTCTTTCAGATCGTCGAGCGGCGTGTCGGCGATGACCCTGCCCTTGTCGAGGCAGAAGACGTGGTCGATGACCTTCTCCACGTCGTGCAGCACATGAGAGGAGATGATCACCGTGGCGCCGTCGTCGATGACTCGCTCCAGAATCAGCTGCAGTGCGTCGACGCGGGCTACCGGGTCGAGCGCTGACACCGGTTCGTCGAGCAGCAGCAGTTCGGGGCGGTGGCACACGGCCAGCACCAAGGCCAGCCGCTGGCGCATGCCGGGAGAGAGCGCACCCACCCGCGCCTTGCCGTCGAGCTCGAGCGCCTCGCGCAGTCTTGCCTCCAACGATTCATCCCAGCGCGGCTGAAACGAGGCCACGTAGCGCAGGTGCTGCTCGACCGTGAGCCAGTTCAGCAGCTGCTCGCCCTGATCGACGTAGCCCATCCGTGAGAGCTGCCCCGGCCCCAGCTCGGCCACAGGGACTCCCAAGGTGCGACAGCTACCCGAGTCTGGCAGACACAACCCGGCGACCGTCTGCAGCAGGGTCGTCTTGCCCGCGCCGTTGCGCCCGAGCAGGCCGACGGCTGAGCCGGGCGTGGGCGACCAGTCCACTGAGTCGAGGGCCACGGTCGCACCGAAGCGCCGACAGAGTCCGTGGGTCTCGAGGGGAGGTGTGGCTGACATGGGCAGATCCTCAGGGCGTGGTGGCAGGGCTGTCGGTGGCTGGCGGGCTGCCGTCGGCGGGTGGGCGATCGTGGTCGTCTGGTGCATGGCTGTGGGATTCCGTCAGCAACTGGGAGAAGAGGGCGAGGGCCTGCTCGCTGTCGAGCCCGAGCTGGCGAGCGGCGGAGACTGCTGGAGCCAGAGCCCGGGCCAGCTCGGCCGTGCGGGCCTGGGCGGCCTGTGTGGCCGGACGGGGGGCCACCACGTGGGGCTTGCCGGGCCGCCGGGTGACAACGCCCTCCCGCTCCAGCTCGCTGTAGGCCTTGCTCACGGTCATGGGATTGACCTGGGTGTGGGCGGCGAGAGCCCGGGTGGAGGGCAGCTCCTGGCCCTCCTCCAGCACCCCTGAGGCCACCTGGAAACGCACCTGCTCGACGATCTGCCGGTAGACCGGCGTGCCGGAGTGGCGATCGAGAAGCAGCAGGATCATGGTCCAAGGCCCATCTGGGAGGCTTTGCGTCTTAGTGTATTGCTATACATATACACCGAGTCAGGCAGAATGCAAGAGCGCAGGTGCAGCGAGGTGGGATAGAGGGCAGGCCAGGCACGAAAGAGGGCCCGCCAGCCAGCTTCCGACCGGGCACCTGCTGTGCGATCCTGCCCGCCGTGAGCAGCCCAGCCCCCAGCCCCGATCCCCTCACAGGCAAGGCCCGTCTGGTCGTGGCGGGCCTGATCTCCCTCTACCTGGGCCTGGCCCTGTGGGGCGCCTGGGCGAAGTCGGAGACCTACGACGAGCCCATGTACGTGCTGGCCGCCTACAGCTACGTGACCACGGGCGACCTCTCGCTCAACCGGGAGCACCCGCCCCTGGGCAAGTACCTCATGGGTCTGCCCCTGCTGCTGCTCGACATCGACCTGCCCGACGACTATCAGCAGCAGGCGGGGATCAACTTCTCGTTCTTGTCCCATCAACCTCGGGTCGACACCCACACCATGCTCTTCATGGCTCGTCTCGGCGGCATCGCCCTGGGTGTGTTGCTGGGGCTCTACGTGCTGGCCTGGGCGCGCCGTGCGTTTGGCAACACCGCTGGCCTCGTGGCCCTGGCCTTGTGCCTGCTCAACCCGAACATCCTGGCCCACTGTCGCGTGGCCGCCAACGACATGGCGCCTACCGTGTTCATTTTTGCCTGCTGCTACCACTTCTGGCGCTGGCTCGACACGGACGACCGGACATCGTTGCTCTGGGGCGGCGTGACCTTGGGACTGGCTCTTGGTAGCAAGCTCTCCGCGCTCATGTTGCTGCCGGTGCTGGGCCTGATCGTGTTGGTCGAAACGATCCGCCGTCGTCGCCTGTCGTTGCTGGGCTGGGCGACATTGGCGCTCCTGGCTTCCGGTGGCGTGCTGTGGCTGCTCTACATGGGCGAGGCCCGCTCCCTGTCCGAAGCGCGACAGCACGCCCGCTTCATTCCGCCCTACAGCAGCGGCATCGCCTTCGGACTGACCTGGCTTGAGCGAGGTCTCGAGACCGTCTTCGGCGCGGACACACCGATCCCGCTGTTGTCGTTTCTGAAGGGCATCGATCACCAGGCGTCCCACGCCGCCACCGGGCACATGACGTTCTTCTGGGGAGCGGCGACCAAGACGGGCTCGTGGGCCTTCTACCTGGTGTCGACGTTGGTGAAGAACCCGGTGGGCATGTTGCTGCTGTTGCTGCTGGGCTGCTTGGCCTGGCGCAGAACCTGGCGGGGCTTCGCTCACGAGGCGGCCCTGCTCGCGTTCGTCGCCAGCCAGTACCTGCTCTTCAGCACGGCGGACGTGCAGCTGGGCTTCAAGTACATCCTGCCCGTGGTGCCATTCCTGGCGGTGATGGCCTGCCGAGTGCTGGCCGTCGATGAGCGGGGACAGGCTGGCCTGGTGTCCCGTTCAGAAGCTGCTTGGGGGGCCGTCCTCGTGGTTCTCGTGGCCCTGGCGGGGCAGCTGATCTTCGACGAACCCGGCGAGCAGAGCTTCGGCCATTGGCTCCCGTTGATCGGCGCCACGGCCTGCGCTGGCCTGCTGCTGACCCGTCGCAACGCGCAGGGCAAGGCGGCGGTGGGGGCCGCGGCGCTGCTGCTCACTGTCTGGGCCAGCGCCGACGTGATGGCTCGCCAACCCCACAACCTCATGTACTTCAACCAGTGGGCGGGCGGACCCGACCTGGGCCCGTACTACTCCATCGTCGGCGACGACTGGGGCCAGGACACCGCAGGCCTGGGCCGCTGGATGGCCGAGCACGACGTCGACGAGTTGGTCTATGACTACTACGGCACCGCCGACCCCGAAGTGTGGGGAGTGCGCTCACGACCGAGCTTCGCCACCGGTGGTTTCACGCCGGTCACAGGTTTGGTTGCGGTGCATGCCGTGCTGCTGTATCGCCAGCCCATGGCCTACACCTGGCTGGCAGAGAAGCAGCCGGTCGCCAAGATCGGCTGGTCCATCTACATCTACGATGTGAGCCAGGACGATGTGGATACCTGGCTCGCCGCCCGGCAAGCGGCGGGGCAACCCCCCAGGACTCGATAGAGTCTGAGCTACAGATCGGCAGCGTCGGCGATGCTCCGGGTGTCCCTGTTGAGCGGAGGCTGGGCGCCTTCAGCGGCTGGCAGAGGTCACTGCTCCTCGCCACACCCCGCTGCCCAGCGCTCGCCGAACTGCGCCAACGCATCGGTCACAGGCGATTGTATGGTGGCCAGGTTTGCCCGCTCGCCAGCGTCCTTGCTCAGGTTGTAGAGCTCGATGTTCCGCCCCGTGCCCAAGGTCTGCACCAGCTTGAAGCGGTCGGCGCGCACGGCTTGCGCATCGGGCAAGGCCGTCAACGCCCCGTCGCCATCGATGTTGCGTTTGCTGTGCCGTCCCTGGGTGTAAGCCCGGGGGATGCCCTGCTTGCGCGAGACCATGATATCGAGCAGGGGCTTGCCGCAGGCGCCGAGCCACTCACTGCGGGTGCCGTGCTTGAGGGTCAACTGCAGCAGGGTGGGGCCGATGTCGACGGAGCGGGCAAACTCGTCGAGCAGGCGGTTGCGCACGTACTGCGCGGGCAGGCGAAAGATCATGGGGACATGGATCGACGGCTCGTAGAGGTCGAGCCCATGGGAGGCCAGCAGCCCTGGCCGTTCGAAGATCGTCTCGCCGCGAGTGCCGGTGACGCACACCGTCATGGTCTGCAGGATCATGCGTTCGTCGAGGGCGTCGAGAAAACGTCCGATGGAAGCGTCAAGATGATGCACGGCGGCGTCGTAGCGATCGGACAACCAGCGGTTCTGTTGCTCGCCCCAACCTCGGCGCTGCTGCGCAGCCTCATCAATGAACGCCACGGGATTGGCCGTGGCGAAACCCTCGGGCAGGTCGGGGGAGAAGCGCCGCAGGTCAGCGAAGTCTCCGCCGTAGGGGGCGAGCAGGTCGGGCAGGTCGACCCAGGCGAACCACGACTTGGACGGCGTCTGGTCCACGAACTGGAGGGCGGCGGCGAAGGCGTCGTCAGAGCTGCCGCCCTGGGGCACAGTGACGATCTGCTGAAAGCCTTGCTCCAGGCCCATGTTCGCTACGGTCGGGTCGCTCAACACGGCCAGGCTGTCGTAGCCGTGGGGGCCCAGCTTGTCCGCCAAGGTGATCCGTTGTTCGGGGAGACGCTCGCCGCTGGTCAGTACCTCGTTGAGCTTGGGGTGCCGCGCGGCATGCAGGGCCGCCAACGTGGCACCCGCATCATTGCTTGACGAGTAGGCGCGGGTGAACGACACGCCGTGACGGAGCAGGCGGTCGAGGTTCGGCGTGGTCTCCCGGCCGTAGCCCAGGTGATGCACGCGATCGGCCCGCAGCCCCGGCACGGTGATCAGCAGCACGGGCGTGTGCAGCGCTCGGGGGACCAGGGGCAGCTCGCTGCGCGACGGCAGCAACCAGGGCTGGAGCAGCGCACCCACGGGCAGGGTGAGGGCCAGGGCCCAGAGCATGACGGTGGCGGCCCGCCGGCTCACGGATCGTCGCCGTCGGTGGGGCTGTCGGCCTCGGCAGTCCCGTTGGGCTCATCAGGCTCGGTGCGCTCGTCAGGCGTTGCGCCCTCGCCGCTCTCATCGCCGCCGCCCAGGTAACCCAGACTGCGCAAGTAGGCGGCGGTCTCCGGGTCGATGGCCGACGCCGTGCCCGGCTCGGTAGACACCAACCCGCTCATGATGTGGTTGTACAGCTCGGTCATGCGCTGGCTGAGGGGCTCGCTCCCGTCGAACAGGTCGGTCTGCTCGTCGCCCACGGCGTAGAGTTCGGAGCGGCCTTGATCCACGTAGTGAATGAGCTTGTGTGTGGCGGTGCGCACCATGCGTTTGCGGTCCCGCTCGGCCCGTACGTCAACCGGGTCGACGCCGTCTTCGTTCGAGCGGTCCTTGCCCATGCGATCGGCGAAGATGGCGTCCCGCCGCAACCCTCTGCCTGCCATGGTGGGCACCAGGCTCAGGCCTGAGAAGTCCTCAGGCTCTGTCTCGATGCGAGCCAACTCGAAGATCGTCGGCAGCAGGTCGACCCCTTGCACCAGGTCATCGATGGTCATGCCCCCGTGGCGTCCGCCGGGGAGGCGTACGAACAGGGGCACCTTCACGTTCGGTTCGAAAAGGTAAGGGTCGTGGGCGAACCACTCTTCGTCATGCTCGGCGAAGACCTCGCCGTGGTCGGCGGTGATGACGATCAGCGTATCGTCCCAGCGCGGGTCTGCGGCGAGGGCGTCGAACAAGACACCCAGCTGCTCGTCGAGATAGGCCAGGCCACCGTCGTAACGGTCGGCCATGAACTCCACGTCTGCGCTGGACAGCTGGCCCTGGGACATCTTGGCCCCGTAGCGCTTGGCTCGCAGCTGATACCAGGCTTCGGTGGCGCCCACCTTGAGGTCGTGCTCGTCGTTGTAGCGGCTGGCCCACTGGGGGCCTTGCCGGCCGAAGACCCGGTGGGCGTCGTAGTAATGCGCCCAGGCGAAGTACGGCCGCTCGTCCGTTGTGTCGAGCAACCAGGGCAACATCTGCTCGTTGATGGTCTCGGCGTCAGCGAGCAGGTAGAGACCCTCTGCCTCGGTGAAGTCCGGCTCGAACGTGTCTTCGAAGCCCCGGTCGAGGCCCAGCCTGAACAGGGTCTTCAAGGGCGTGATGGCGGCGGTGCGGTAGCCCGCATCGGCGAAGCGCTCGGCAGCGGTGGGGATGTCCCGCAGTTTCTGGCTCCAGTGCATGAGCCCGTGCTCGCTGGGAAAGCGTCCGGTGAGAATCGACGCGTGGGAGGGCGGCGTGAACGAGCTGTTGCTGAACGAGTTCTGAAACGTCACCGACTCGGCGGCGAAGGCGTCGAGGCGCGGGGTGACGTTCCGGGCGTCGTAGCCGTAGGGCGTGAGCCGGTCTGCGCGCAGGGTGTCGAGCGTGATCAGCAGCACGTTGACCGGTGGGGCGGGGACATCACTGCAAGACGCTAGCACGACCACCAACCCGGCCAACGCCAAGGCCGCCCTCGACCCCATGGCGCGCCCGCAGTTCATGACGGCTTGGCGAACAGGCGCCCGGTGATGCCCAACCACTTCAGCCGCAAGATGGTCACGTAGCTGCGCAACAGGGTCGAGAAGGTCAGGGTCGAGTCACCCACCTCTCGATCTTTGAAGATGATCGGGATCTCGACGATGCGCTGCTTCTTGATGCGAGCCTTGTACAGCAGCTCGTGGACGATGGCGGGACCGGGCGAGAAGGTCGCGGCCACGTTCACGGCTTGCAGCGCCGAGCGTCGCCAGCCTCGATAGCCCGAGTTGCAGTCCTTCACGCCGAGACCAAGCATGAGCTGGACATAGACGTTGGAAGCCACGGTGAGCGCAACGCGCAGGCCCGTACGGCCCACGTCTTCGCCGCCAGGCACCCGTCTGCTGCCCAAGACCACGTCGGCGTCGGCGAGCGCGTCGACCATGGCGGGAAGATAGCGGGGGTGGTGGCTGAAGTCCGCGTCCATTTCAAAGACGATGTCGGCGCCGTGCTCGAGTCCCCAGACGAAGCCGTCTCGGCCAGCGAGGCCACGGCCCCGGGGGGGCGAGCGGTCGAGCAGATGCACCCGAGAATCACTGGCGGCCATGGCTGCCACGGTCTCCCAGGTGCCATCGGGAGAGTGGTCGTCGGTGACCAGCACCTCGACCAGCCGATCGGCCCCGAAGTCTTGGGCGAGAATCTCTGCCACAAGACTCTCGATGTTCTCGATCTCGTTGTAGGTGGGGATCGTGACGACGATCTTCACGGTGACGAGAGCCTGGCGAGAGAGGGAGAGAGTCGCCGCAGGCTCCGGCGACCCGGGAAGACCACTGCGGCGCGGTGGGCAGAATACCCCATGCAACCTCCCGGAGCCCGCTACGAGTTCAGCCGTCGATCCGGTCGGGCTCACTCTCACGCCTGCGCATCGCCAGGCCCACGCCGCCCAGCAGGGAGACCATGGCGAAGATCGCCCCGTGGCTCACCACGGCGCTGGCGAAGGCCGCCTCGTTGCCCACGCCGATGAAGGCGTAGCCTGCGACCCAGCCTGCCTCCCAGGGGCCCACTCCGGCCATGGTGTTGATGGGCAGGATGCCCACCAGGTGCAGGCAGGTGCTGGCCACCAGGCTGGTCAGGAAGGTCACCTGGGACAGATCGGTTCCTGTGGCCCCGGCGGCGCTGGCCATGTCTTTCACCAGCAGCCAGCAGGCGCAGTAGGTCAGCAGCCAGGTGATCAGCGACACGGCCAGGCAGGCCAGCAACCGTGAGGTGGGCTGCTCACCCAGGTGAGTCGCCGTCTGTGAGGCGAAGCGAGTGAGCTTGCCCTTGTTGTCGGGCAGGCGTTGAGCCAGCCAGCGGGCCATGGGTCGCATGGCAGCGGCGCCACAGATCAGCAGCACCAGCAGGCCCAGCACCGGCGGCCGCAGCTGATCGCCGCCCAGGCCGCTCAGGGCCAGTCCCAGAAGCAAGAAGAGGCAGACCGAGGTGAGGTCGAGGACTCGGGCCACCACCAGGGCAGCCGCACCTTCAGCGAGCGGGCGACCACATTCGTTGCGCAGCATGAGCGGCAGGGACGCCTCGCCTGAGCGCAGGGGCAGCACCAGATTGAACAGGTTGTGCCGGGCGCTGATGGAGAAGAGGCGCAGCAGGGGCAGGTGTCCCGGGAGCAGCAGGGACAAGCGAGCCGCTCGCCCGATGTAGCTGGCGGCGTACGCTGCGAAGGTCAGGGCCAGCAAGCCTGGCGAGAGGGCGGCGAAGGCCTCGAGCACGCCCTCGGTAGCGCTCTGGCTCGACAGGTCTGAGACACCGAGCAGCAGCCCGATGACGACCACGGACGCCAGCAGAGCCAGGCCGAAGCGCTTCATCTCCGAGTGCGCCGCACCTCGAGCATGGTGTACCAGGACTGGCTGCGCAGCACCGGCGTGGCCGAGAGGATGCGATCGAGCACTCTCAGTCCCGCGCCCAGGGAGCGCTGAAAGGGCAACCAGCGCAGCACGGGCACGAGCTCGGGGTTGTCGCAGAGTGGGTAGGCGATGAAGCCGAAGCGCATCTCGCGTTGCACCTCAAGGCCGGCCGCCGAGAGCAAACCCTTGAGCTGCGCGCGGGTGTAGGCCCGGTCGATGGTGTGCACCTTGCCGTAGCTCGGGCGCCTGCGGACCCACCAGCGCGCCAGCCGGGTGACCACGTTGTCGTTGGCGGGCTCGCCCAGGATCAGCGACCCCTCGGGCTTCAGGATGCGACAGATCTCTTTGAGCACACCGACCTCGTCGTCCATGTGGTGCAGAGCCGAGCGGCAGATGACCACGTCGAAGGTGTCGTCGGCGATGGGCAGGGCGGCCATGTCGCCGCGCAGGAGCAGCAGCTCATCCCCGAGCTTGTCTTGCTCGTAGCCGTCGAGCATCTCCTGGCTGGCGTCGAGACCGACCACGGTGCGGTAACGCTTGGCCAGCAGGTCGAGCATGATGCCCGTGCCGCAACCCAGGTCGATGGCGGTGAGCTGCTGTCCCTCGGGGGCCAATGACATCAGGATCTCGTTGCGCTCTTCCTGAAAGTCCCGGGCGAAGGCCCAGCGGGAGCGGCGCCGATACATGTGCGCCACCTCGCGATGCATCGCGATCTCCTTGTGGGTCTTCTCAGAAGTGGCAGCCATGGGGTGGGCAGTCTGACACAGCCTCGGGGAGGGGCCAACGGCGGGGCCCTGACTCTCGCGCCAATCACGGTGGGGCCAGGGCTTTCAAGCCAGGGCCATCAGGCCGGGGGTGCCTGGCCAGGAAAGGCGGGCGAGGATTGTCGGGCGAGGATTGTCGGGCGAGGATTGTCGGGCGAGGATTGTCGGGCGAGGCCGCCATGTGAGGTTGGTCAGGGTTGGCTGGAGCCCGGGGCCGCCGCCCCAGCGATGGCTGCGGCTCGTTCGGGCTGGTTGCGGTCGGTGTAGATCTGGGCGAGCAGCGTCGACAGGGGCGCGGCGGCTTCGGCGGCGTGGTCGAAGAGCCGATCCCGGTAGGCGTCCAGGGTCAGCAGCTGCGATGCGGCCTCGCGGTCGTCGCCTCGCTCGAGCAGCAGCTGGGCCAGGCTGAGTGTCGCCTCCGTGTGCAGGGACAGGGCCCGATCTGGGGGCTGGGGGAGGGCTGTCAAGACGCTCCGCTCCAGGGCCTCAGCCTCCGCACGTCGGTCCCTGTCGACCTGCCGCAGGCGCTCGTGCTTTCGCCGGGGTTCGTCGTGGCGGGCAGACGCGGCCAGATGCTGGGCCAGTTGATGACGGGCGAGCAGGGTCTCCCTTGCCGAGGAGCCCAGGTGCCGTTCCCAGCGCGTCAGGCTGCGGCGCAGGACGCACTCTGCCTCACCGCGCAGCTTGCGATTCACGGGAACCTGCGCGGCGAACTGGTTCCAGTAGAGCCAGCCCGTGGGGTCGTCCGTGCCGTTGCGATCGTCCCAGGCTCGGAGGGCCGCCAGGCGCAGCTCCAGGGCTCGCGTGGTGTCATCCTGTCGTCGTCGAGACAGCAGGTACCCGGTGAGGTCCATGAGCGCACCCAGCGTGTGCTCGTCGAGCGTGCCTTGGGTCAGCCGACCGCTCAGCCCCTCGAGGGACAGCTCGAGTTGATCGAGCTCTTCGCAGTGCCGGGTGAGCAGCCCTGCGGCCTCGACCACGAACTCATGGCCGTCTCCCCACTGCGCCCGCGCCCCCCGGGCGACACGGGTGAGCAGGGCGCTGGCCGGACGGAGCGCGCCCTGCAAGGCCGCTGTCCTGCCCCTGATCAGAAGGGCTGCCAGGTGGCGTTCATCGTGGGGAGCGAAGACGCCGCTGGCCAGCTGCTCGTATTCGGCCATCAGCGCCTGGGCGCCCTCGAGTTGGCCGTGGCGTTCGAGGAAACCGCCCAGGTCGATCATGGCCGAGAGGGATCGGGGGTCGCTGGGCCCGTAGGCCTGGGTCTGCAGCTCCAAGCCACGTCGATAGGCCGAGAGCGCCTGCTCGCGCCGGGGCGGTGAGCTGTCGAAGTGGCTGTGGTAGCGGCCCACGAGGCTCCACAGAGCGCCTTCAAGGCCCAGGTCGCCCCCTGCGAAATGAGGGACGGCCACGTCGACTCGCTGCATGAGTTCGTCGACGGTCTCTTCGCCGCGCCAGCGGCTGGCGTCTGTGGAGGCCAGCAGGTCGGCCAGCGCCGTGGACGCCTGGCGCAGAGCCGTGGTCTGGAGTTGGAGGGCCTGGGTGTCTCGCCGCTGACCGGCGATCACCACCGCCATGCCCACCAGAACCATGAGCCCAGCGCTGGCCAGCCAGGGGTGGCGGCGTGCCGAGGTCCAGAGATCGAGGTCGACGTCGTCGATCGATGGCTTGCTGGGAGTGGACCGTGGGGCCAAGAGGCGTGTCTCCGCTGCGGGGGAGGCAGCCTAACCCCCGCGAAGGGCTGCCGTGACTCTTGAGCCTGGAGAAGCCCAACGCATGCTGTCGAGGTCTCGATCGAATGCATCGGGGAGGTTTCCTGGAAACTTTCAGGATATATTCCATGCAAACCTGGATAGGTGCTAGGTTGTGTCCCTCGCAGATCACTCCGCCCTCACGCCGTCGAGTTGTCCCCATGTCCAGCGCCCCTGCTCCTGATGTCGACAAGCTCAGCGCAGTGGGCTCCCAGCTGGAGGCGCGGATCGCGACCGTGGGGCGAGCCCTGGCCGATCACATTCCGGCGGTGCTGGCGGAGCTGCCCGAGGGTGAGAGTGGTCCGGCGGCGTTGGCTCGGTCCCTCGGTCTCGACAAGGTCCTGGCCAGCCGCCTGCTGAAGGCCCTGCGCTCCCGTGATCCCATGGCGGTGAGCTACCACCTGCCTGGCCCCGCGCCCCTGCGGCGCTTCTTGCGGGCTGCCCGCCGGGCCGGGGCGTCGGCCCTCGCCGTCGATCGGGCAGAGCAGGCCGTGGCTGGCTTCGAGCAGCTGATCCGCACCGACGTGGGGGACCGCTCTGCCCTCGACGCGATCATCAGCTCGTGGCTGCCCGATGCGCGCAACGAGTTCGAGCTGCGTCGCAAGCAGGCGGCCCACAAGGCCATGAGCCAGCTCAAGGGCTCCTCGGTGGACACCCTGCTGGCCACGGTGCTGCTCCAACCGAGCGAGGTGCAGGGCAAGATCGACATCGTCTGGTTGTTCGGGCTGCTGGGCTTGCGGAGGTTGCGTCCTGGGGTCGCGGTGAAGTTCGCCAGCCGTCGCTTCGTGGACAAGAGCGGTGAGCCCCGGCGGCCCACGTCGCTCGCGGGCGAAGCCGTCGATGATCCCCAGGCTCTGCGCCTCGACGCCTTCTGCGACGCGCCCCCGGCCAGCCTAAGGGTTGATCGGGTGGGCGACACGGTGCATTACGTTCTGGGCGGTGAGGCCTTCGGGCCCCGATCGGCGGTGGACCTGGTCATGGCCGAGGTCAACCTGGCCGAGATGTCCCGGGCCGTGCCGGCGGGTTCAGGGCGCAAGGGGTACGTCTTCGCGGAGGTCGCCACGCCAGCGCGACGCCTGCTCTTCGACGTGCTCGTGCACCAGGACCTCTACCCGGGCAGCGAGCCCAATCTCTCGATCTACGACACGGCCCTTGATGGCGTGGCGGACGTGAACGACCGGGCTCGAGACGTCGACCGTTTCGAAATGAACGAGACGGTGACGCACATCGGCCGGGGCAGCAGCGTGCTGCGGGTCGCTGGCGTGCCGCACTACGTCGAACTGCTCAACCACGTCCACCAGACAATGGCCTGGAATGCTGCTGACTTTCGCGCCTGGCGCTGCCATATCGACTACCCGATCTACGGCTCCCAAGTCGCCCTGGCATTCGACCCTCCCGAGGACGCGCCCGCCACCTGATGCGTGCGTGCCCCTCTCTTCTACCGGCAATCCCCTCTTCGATGAATTCCACAGGACCAAGCCCCATGACCAACACTCTGACACGCCTCGCGGCGCCCGCGCTCCTCTTGGTTGCAGCCGTTGCCACACCTGCGATCGGCCAGAACTCTGCCAGTGTGGGCTTCGACGCCGGCAGTGAGGGCTGGTCGATCAACGGCCTGAACGCGATCACTCCCACCGGCGGAAACCCCGCTGAACACGTGCGCTGGAACAACCCGGTGGACACCTTCGGCATCTCTGCCCGCACCAGCACCCACGCAGCGTTCCTGGGAGACTACACCGCCAAGGGTGAGGTGACCCTGAGCATCGACATGAAGGTCAACTTCATCACCTTCTTCGGCAGCCCGGTGCCCCGCAATCTGGTGGTCGAACTCTTCGACGATGATCCCTTCGGCGCCGCGCCTCCCGCCCAGGTCTGGTTCCCCCTGACCACTCTGCAGGGATCCGGCCAAGACTGGATGACCTTCTCCACCACGGTGACCGACGTGTTCTCTGACACCCTGCCTGACGGTTGGCGAGGCGCGGGCGACGAAGATCCCATGACCTTCGAGCCCATCCTCCCTGCGGGTCGCACCTGGACCAACGTCCTCGCTGGTGTCGATCGCATCGAGTTCACCACCTTCGAGCCGGGCTTCTTCTTCGGCTTCACGAACTTCGACGTGAGCATGGACAACGTGTCCATTCAGCCCTTGCCGCCCCAGACGGCCTGGTCTGACGAAGGCGACGCGCTCGCTGGCGTGTTCGGCGACCCAGCGCTCACCGGCACGGGCACCCTGGCAGGGATGACCGTGAACTCGGTCGATCTCAGCAACGCCGCCACCTCGGCGCCCATGGCGCTGTTCATCGGTTTCGCCAGCAACCCGGTGTCCTTCAAGGGCGGCACGCTCGTCCCCGTGCCCAACCTGATCCTGTCGACCAGCACGGACGGTGGCGGCAACCTGGCCGTGCCCTTCGTCATGCCTGCCGGTGCGCCCGCAGGGGCAGAGCTCTGGGTTCAGGCTGCCATTCTTGATGGGGCGGCCGTGGCGGGCGTCTCGCTCAGCAACGCCATCCTCGGGGTCACTCCCTGACCGTGTGCGCCTGGTCTGGCCCGGACGTCTCGCCACGATCGTGATGAGACGTCCGGGCAAGACCGCTCTGCCCTGGTGGACTGTGAGCGACGTGCGCAA
>Ga0209992_10001106_pt1 | contig 30473 bp, 32 predicted proteins | sample 2SBtaG_2_FD_182564 | JGI IMG/M metagenome (GOLD analysis project Ga0209992, IMG submission 182564) | Deep subsurface microbial communities from Kolumbo volcano to uncover new lineages of life (NeLLi) - 2SBTROV12_ACTIVE470 metaG (SPAdes)... | ecosystem: Environmental > Aquatic > Marine >... | reverse complement strand
CCGTTTAAAATTCGACTTAGTTTTTATCTCATGTCCAAACATCTGTATTAAAAATATTTTAAGGTTATCAGACCACATTTCTTTTACTCATCTTTCATCTCACTCTCTAAATGTTTATGACATCTAGAATAATATGGGATATCTTAAATAACGTCAACAGATAGTTGTAAAAACTTTTTGCCAATCGAAAGGCGCTTTACAAGAATAAACAGGGCTTACGGACTTCAAACCGCCCGTCTTTAAATTCAAAGCATCGGAAGCTTTAAACACAAATAACGTATCAACAGTTTTTTTAGACTGTTTAACTAATATCCAAGAACTGGTGTGAGAATGTTTCGTCAGCCAAGCCACCTGATGAGGTCTGAGGCCTACCGTATTACTTGTAGTATACTTTAATTCGACCATCCCGAACCTGCCTTGCTCATCAGCCAATAACAGATCTGGAACTCCAAGTGTTGCCCAAGATTCAAGTCTAGTGAATAGAAGCTTTCTCTGGAGCTTTTTTGCTCCCGCTTTTAGTTGTTGATAGAACAGGCTCTCTGGCTTCTGTGCTGTTGTGTGTATCTTCAACATCAGGTGTTATATCGATAATATTGGATGGTTCATATTGTTCTTTCAGTTCTTGCAATGCTTTTTGAACTTCTTCTTTTGTCATACTGTCAATACTACCGTGCCTAATTTCCGATTTATTAATATAGATATCACCTTGGGCAAGCCCTCTAGCTTTTTCAGCTTGAACTGCGGCACTGTATGCCCCGTTTTCTAAAGCTTCATCCCGAATGACTTGAAGATCCCTCAGATGCCTTTGATAAGTAACCCCGAATTTCTCATCAAGTTCGTTTCTATATCGTTTAATTTCAGCCACCACATGGGGACAGATGTGAGGGTTCGTCATTTCATAAGCGCGGCTGTGGGCGCTACCTTTTGCAAACCCTGCGTTAATCGCCGCCTCGCGCAAAGTAATCTGACCATCTTTACTGACAATTTCTTTTACAAACAATTCTTGCTTTCGTGTTAGTGGAGTTCTGACAGACACTGGTGGCCTTCCATTCGGTTTTTTTTGAGGCGGCAACGGATCAGATTTTTTCAAACGTTTAGGCAATTTTGTTCTCCAATGTTAATCTTAGTTAATTGGTTTGTAACGTAATTACTTATATACTGTCAAAAAATAATTTTTTTTAAAAAACTTTTCAGATCACACTAAGGCACTTTTGCCAAATAAGAACTGTTGTTACATTAAATTTGTAACTTGAATTAAAATTGTAACCTAACTTGAAACCTTGTTTATATAGTAAGTTACATCAGTTACACCAATAACACCTATTTAAAATAAAAATAAAATATTTTTTCTCTCAGATCCTATATAAGTAACTTTGTGTTTTAAACAAAAAAAGGGGAGCCGAAGCTCCCCTCTAATTATTAGATTAAAGGCACAGTTTCGATATACTTATCGTCGCCAATAGCCGTACACGCACCGCGTGCCTTCTCGACTACAATCGTAAGTGTCGTTGATAACACCGTCGATTATTGCGACTTGATGACGAGACACATTGCAAACCAAACGACCAGACGGTAGTTCGTCGGCTCTAAGGTGAACTTTACACCCTGACCCGATAGTCATTGTTGGTGTCCAGACAAACCCAAGCTCAAGCATGTAATCTTTGAACCATTTACGCGTAGTATAAATACCGTTGCGAGCGGATCGTGATTGCTTGCCTTTGTTGCGCTTCGATTTACGTTGCGCGGCGTTTCCTTCTGCCAGCCGGTCATAAACCTCTTGGTAAGGAAGTTCTGCGGCAATAGCTACAGCACGACAAACGCAGTCGCCTGCTGTGCCTTTGTAGCCTGCGGCCTCTCGACCGCCGTCATTATAAACAAATTTAGACATAAAATGTCCTCCTAAATTAAAAGAAGTCTGGTCATCGGTTTCAAGACAGAATTGTCTCGTCGCCTTAAAGGATGTTGCCTGACGAACAACTTCCTATCAGAAAGCCTACTAACGATGTCAAAGAGCGTCGGGCTGATCGTTTGCCCTAAAACTAATATATATTATAAAGTCAACTTAGTAAATAGGACAGAATGTCGCACCTAAAATCAAAAACAAAAAAAGCGGCCCGTGGGCCGCGATCTTTGATCCGTGATCCGTGGACTATTTTACCCGCCCAGAAACTTCTTAAAGAAGCGGGATAGTCTACCACCTACGGTAGGTGGTTCGACGGGTTCAGGTGCGTCCTTTTTATCGAAGTAAGTTTTGAGCGACATTTTTTGGACGGGGATTTCTTTTACGAACTCCGACACATCTTCTTTCGCGCTATGCTCTAGTTCTTCGAGTTGATAGAGAATGTAATTAACTTGACCTAGAGATAGCTTACATTTTCGCGCTATTTCTTTGGATGTAAGCGTTGGATCTAGATTTAATTTGCGAACCTTATTGATGGTTTTTTTGAATGCTTTGGCATTAGTTACTCTCCTTTACAATAAAGTTAACTTGAAACAAACCTTCATCATCTTTGCCGTAAGTTGCATAAATTTTTTTATCGTCAATCCATTCCTCAACAAGTTTTTCCACTTCAGAACGGGGCAATATTTTATACTCTGACATTAGTCACCTCCTTGATAAAACTTTTCTACATCGGGTGTGGCATATTTTATATACGCACCATAGAGGCGTTGTTGTTTTTCCACAATGCATTTGGCCTCTTTTTTATTGACACCAGAGCCGCGGCTCATTTTCATTCCACTACCGTTTTTCTCCCACGATATTAAATCAATATCGAGGGATATATCAGATTTGGACGATTGCCAATTTTTAGATATTCTTAATTCATAGTCCATTACGCCACCTCCTTATATTTTTTAAACGCTAAATCTTCTGGCATTTCATTTAAAAATCTCAACTTTGGATTTTTTACCTGTTCTCTAATCCTGTTAAAAATATCAGGAGTTTTTGAGGAAATATTATAATAAACAATTTTATCACCCTCCACGAAACAAGGTTTCTGCAAACACTTTTTAAAATCCTTGCGAATTAAATGATCGGTTAATAACTCATTACACGCAATTTCAATACTACCTTCAACCCATCCATCTCCCATAGTCCATCGGAATTTATCCGCACAAAAAACTTTCAAGTCGTTGTAGATCGCTTTCCACCGTGAAAGATCTCTGAACCGTGGGTCATGGTTAAAATGATCTGAACCGCCATGCCCGTCATTTCCAACGTAGGCAAATGGTTTACCATCGACATATAAAATTGCTTGGTAACAAGGGGTTTCCTGACTTGCCCATTTACTGTGCTTGATATTTTTTAATTCTAATTCCATTATCTGAAATCCTCCGCAATAAAAAAGTCCAAGAAACTTTCCGTAATCGTAGGCTCTTTTTTCCTTGGTATTTTTAGAGCCTCCATTTCTTTAATCCACGCGCCACTGTCGTGTTTTTCGTAAATAATATAACGCAACTGATTAAGGGTGAGCTTCAGTTTTTTAGCGATAGCTTTGTTTGAAAGCTCGCCTCGAAACGCAAGATCATGCGCTTTATCAATTAATTTTTGAGAATATTTAGACATAGTCTTTTCCTTTCAATTTAAATTTTACCACGACGCTCGATACCAAACATCGCGCCAATGTTCATCTTCCTCAAGAAACTCCATCGCTAACTCAAAATTTTTAATAGTCTCGTCTTTGCTTTCTTTTGAATAGCTACCATTTTCTGTAGAGTTACCAAAAAAGAAACCATTGTGATCTTTGACCAAATTATCAGATTTAACCGCGTCGATAATTACCTGTAATTGATCCTTAGTCAGAGGAATTTTTTGACACTCATCTACGCTATCGGCAAATGTCTCCACAATCATTCCATGAAGATCAGGATGCTTTCTCCAGTATCCCAATAAAATATCGTGGGACTCAATAGGGTATTTATCCTCAAGAAGAGGGCGATCTTTTTCTTCAAATGAACCATCCTCCTTTTTAATTAAAGTTGCATTAAAATGACTTCCACTCAAATACATATCTAATCCCATTATATTTTCTCCTCTATTTTTGGTGCATAAGAACTTTTAACGATCCCAAACGCAGGATGCCCACGCCAAAAGGGTTCAATCCATTGGAACCATTTTCCGTCAATTTTTGTGACGTTATTGTAATGTGACTTTGCTTTTCGATAAAAACCGCGCACTCGATGTAGTGCGGTGCAATGTTCTTCGCCCATCGTTTCACGGACTTCTCTTTGAACGTGTTCACCTACGTTCCATTGTATGCGGCTCCATCTTTCTTTTGGTATGCCCTTTTTCTTTTCTAATTTTTTACGAACATTGCTAGAACCCACAGTTGTTTGAGTTACAAAATTAGGTTGGCTCATAACATATAGAACAGCGGCAAGGTCTGTGTTGGCGACATTTAGCCATTTTCGTATTTCATTTATATTCGCACCCATTTTTTTTATTATTTCGGGATTATAAGTATCTTTTTCTGACAAAGGTATTGAAACACCAACTTCTCTATTTGCGACCTTAGAAATACGGGTTATATCCTTAACCCACGCTTTATGCCCACCAGAATAATTAAGAATAAATACACCATCTGATAAATGTTCTGTGCCGTCATTTGTTATGTCATTAATATACATTACTACTGGGTGTTTAACTTTATAAGTTTGATCTATTGTTCCCTCATCTACAGCGTTGCGTAAAAGCTCTACACACGTCCGTGCAAACTCTTGGGACACTTCTATTCTCATTGTCTCAGGGTGTAAAAGAATATCGCGCCATTTAGCCAAATTCATACCTGATCCATAATTTGATCCATAACCCAAAAGCATATCTTGACCATTATCTTCAGCCAGTTTTATACATATCAACTCTTCTTCAATCGCTTGACAAATGTTAGTCATAAGATAACTCCCTTCCATGTGTAAAATTATTTGCAATTACATTTTTGGTATCAAAGAAAGCGTCGGGGTCATCGGAACACTCACGAAGTTCTTCGGGCGGCGTAAAACGTTTATTTAATTTTAAAATGGTTTTTAGTATTGCAAGATATTTTGCATCCGCCTCATGTAGCGTAATTTGACCATCCTCATGGATGTTTTCTGGTGAAATTTTATCGGACAGTTCCAGATAGAACTGGTCGGCTTGTTGTTGGTTTGTAATTACACGTTCAACCTGTGTATACATCCCTGTTTTTTCGTCAAATGCCAACACGGTTGGCTTTATGTCATAATTACTCATTTTCTAATAACTCCTCCTTTGTCATTGTTTTGGATAAGGCAAAACTTGATACTTTAAAGCCTTGATTAAATCTTTTCGTCTTTTTTTCTTTGCGTTAAAAAAGACATATCGGTGCTTGCGAGGTCTATCGACATAGTAAACATTCTCTGCGCCATACTTTTCGCGGATTTGCGCCATATTCATGCCACGGGCGTAAGTTGTATGATGTTGGTGTTCTAATCCTTTAACTTTAGGATCTTTAAACTTAGCTGACAGCCCACAGTAAAAGAAATTTGCCGCTTGGTAAATTGTTCCAACATGCCCCGCATCTATCTCTGCAAAGGTCACAATAATTTCTTTGTCGAGCATTTTAATTGATGCGGCTATTAAAAAACTTTCTGCATTATGCGGGGCATCATCTTCAGTCCAAAGTCGTGTCAACTCATAGACGTTAGAAGCCTGCTCATCCCCACAAACCCCGCGTCTTAAAGTAGTGGATGCGCTAATTCCATAAGTCACTATGCCAATCATCTTATCACTATTGAATAAACCAAAAGCTTCACTAATAGGTGGAACTCTGTGCATATAATGCCTGTCAATGATAAATGGCAATGCAGATCGGCGTGTAATTGGACGCACAGAAAGATCGTTCTTTTTTATTTGGCGGTATTCTTTTGATTTTTGCATACTATAACAGTAAAGGTTTTTTTCAACTGTGTCAACAGTAAAAAACCCCCACCTTATTTTACTAAGATGAGGGTTTGAATTTAGGAGTCGATATTATCAGTATAACTTTGACAAAAAAGTTAAGCGTCGTCAGTACGCTACCCATTACAGTATATCAGATTTTATGGGATTGCAACCCCTTTTATGGTAAAACCGATAAAGTGTCCAAAATTTCAAAATTACAGATTAAACACACTCTTTTTTGTTGATAGCTGTCTTTTGTATCAACTCTTTTTAAAAAATGGTAACACCGTGGGCATTGGTCATCGTTTAGTGCTTTACACATAACGTCATCAGGATCAAAATCAATCTTCGACATAAACGTTGCGAACGGGTGGATTTACTTTTTTAAAAGTTTCGTGGATAATTCTAAGCTGACCAGAAATAGTTCGGCCTTCTGCTTGGCTCAAATCTTTTATTTCTTTGTAAATGTCCACAGGAACAAGTATACTTTTCCATTTTGTCGTATCCATCGTGCGCTCCATCTGCTAATTTGTAAGAGTATATAAGATTATATAGTAATGTACAAGCTTTTATTCTTTTTCGAGTTCTTTAACACGATTTTCTAAAACTTTTATTGTTGTATAAAGATGACCCTGACCTGCTTTTTTATTATCAATTCGATTACATAAAAAATCGATTTCTTTTCTTAAAAAGTCTGCCCAAAGTTTATTTTGTTTTTTTATTACCATCAGTCCGTTCATGTATCCTCCTTCAGTTCTTCTGCTTCGCCCCAACTTAAACCGTAGTCGATGTCACATTTGTTGGGTATTTCTAAGGGTAGTGCGTTTACCATAATATCGCGTACTTCTCTCGCCTCAGCCTCATCTTTTATCGACATTGCCATCTCGTCGTGGATCTGGATCAGTGGTGTTCGGCCCGATTTGTATATATCCACCATTGCTTTCTTTGTCATGTCGGCGGCGGAGGCTTGAATAAGGCGATTGAGAGCTTTGTATGTGTAGGCGCGTCTTAAAGCTGTCGTTTCACCATGTTCTTTTACAGCTTCTTTGTAGGGTAAAGCTTTGTGCATCGCAAAAGAGGTTGGTTCCCATGTGTCAAACCTACACTTTCGGCCCATTAAAGATCGGATTGAGCCTGAAGATGCTTTGTCATTCAATCTATTTATAACGCCGTTCATCAGTCCTTTTACAAATGGAACGCGGTTGTGGTATTTTTTTATTAACGCACGAGCTTCGTCTAAATCTATATCCATCTGATCAGACAATTTGTTCACACCCATACCGTACATAATTCCCAGATTTATTGTCTTGGCTTGTTTTCGAGGGATATTCGCCATCTCAGCCACTAGCGTGTGGAAATCTGTGCTTGGGTCGTTACGGTAGTTATCCACAAACTCTTGTACTCCTTCCAACGGAATTGCTCTACTCTTTCCGTAAACGTAAGCGTAATGAACCAAGATCCGCGGTTCTTGTTGCGAGAAATCTATTGAAGCCCACTTCTCCCCTTCTTCAGGTAAAAAGAGCGAACGTATTAAAGGCCCCATTTCGGGGTCACGCGCAGGAATTTGCTGTAGATTCGGATTATTCATTGAAATCCTCCCAGAAATAGTACCCCCGTCGTCACTTCTGATCTGATTTATATGAGAATGTATACGACCATCTGATCTACAATGCTTCATAATAGTATTGATAAACGTACCAGAGGTTTTATTGAGACTTCTTGCTTGTACAATAGCTTGCGCGAGAGGGTGTTTGTTGTCTGTGAGGAAACTTTTTGTAAAACTAGGCGCTCCCTTCTCTGTACGAGGGTATGATATGTCTAGTTTATCAAAAGCTTTTTGCAACGATTGGGCCGCCCAGATCTCAACCTCACTTCCGACCATTTTTTTAATGTCCAAATGCAATTGTTGTTCTCTTTTTAACAGACTATCTCTAGTAATTTCTACTTTGTCTTGGTCAACACGCACTCCGCGCCATGTCATATCCACCAAACAGGGCAGTAAATCCAATTCCAAATTAACAACCGACCACAAATCCTGTATTCCGATTTGCATCGAAAAATAATTCCATAGTTCCAAAGTCAGTTCGGCATCCGCTTGAGCATAGGGGCCCACAAACTGGCTTGGAAGCTTGTACATCTCTGATTTTGGGTCAACACCAAACGATATTGCGGCTTCTTTTAAACCTTTTTCTGATTTAGTTTTATTGAGTAGGTCGTAGGCCAAGGCATTTAGACTGTAACTAAATCTGTTTTCGTCCAAGAGCGATGCAACAACCATCGTATCAACAATGCGCCCGTTAAGAGTAAAGCCCATACGTTTAATCCACCCTGCATCGTACTGAGCGTTGTGCATGATTTTATCTGCGGGGCATTCAAACACCTTTTTAAGCCACTTATTGACGATCCGCTCGTCTAAGTTTCCGCCACCGACATGCCTGATAGGTAGGTAACCAGACCAGTCTTCGGTTGCTACAGCATATCCAATCACTTCCCCGTCACCCGTTGCCCATCCCGGACCGTTAGTTTTAAGGTTTGGATCTTTTGTTTCTACATCGATGGCTATTTTCTTAGCATTAAAGATATCGGGTAGTTCTGCGGGTGGAACCCATTCACTTTTTGGAACGAAGAGCGCCATTTGTAAGCTTGCCATCTTTTTTTATTTCCTCAATAATTTTTTTTACAGGACGAGCGTCTCGACTAACAAACTCTGCCCCCAGTGCCGTATATCCTGCTTTGTCGATCCAAGAATCCTCGTGGTCTATTGTTTCTACAAGACGACTTGTTTTAAGCCAATCCATCATTAAAATAACGTGGGCAGGCGTTAAATAACCATGACTTAACATAGCTCCGTTTACAATGACATTCCACCCGTCAGCAATTCTTGCATGGTTTTCGTAAGCATCGCCGTAGTCCTTGGCCCGTGGTCCGTTAATAAGTTTTTCCGCTTTTTGTAGTATTTCTTCTCGTTTCATAGATGATAACTCCTTGATATATCTTCGGGTTCAACGATAAATAAATTTTCTTTCGTGCGAGTAACACCAACATAGAAGGTTCGGTGGACATCGTCACCATCAATCCGCATGGATTCGTCGGCGGCAGGAGACAGATCTGTAAACAGCACAACATTATCTGCCTCCCCGCCTTTAGAGCCGTGGATCGTGGACACGTTGATGCGGGGAACGCCGTTAAACTTTTCTCCGCGCCGAAGCATTGCCACGATATAGGCTCTATCTCTTTCTGGCATTTTATCCATCGCTTCGTGCCAGATCATTTCTTTTGTTGCCAGAAGCCCGTGATCCTCAACAAGATCCTTAAAGGTGTAGAAGTTATCTTCATCAAGCCCAGACAATCTTTTAAAACCTCTGGCGATACGATCTTTTGTAGACATAAACGAATAAATTGATTTAACAGCGTTTCCAAGCACGGATTTTCCCGATCTCACTTGCTCCCACCCGTTGACCGCGATACTGACGCGCTCGGAAACACTACGGTGGCCTCTAAAGTTAAATAATCTGCCCGATGATTTTAACTCGGTTGCCACTTCTTGTAATTGATAACCTGCTTGTGCCAGAATGAGCCATGTGCCGTGGGCCATGTTTAGTTCTGATAAAGTAGATATTCGTTTCACCATACCGCTTTCCTCACGGGGCTTATAATCTTTAGGAAAACGTCGATGAATACGTTTGGCAATGCCTTGCGCTATGCCCCAAACGTTTGTGGGTACACGGTAGGATTGCGATAGGGTTTCGGACGAACCATTTAAATTAATGAAATGATCGACGTTTGCACCTGCCCATCTATAAATCGCTTGGTCATCATCTCCTGCACAGTACATTCGCTCAGATTTTTTATCGAGCATATGTGCAATATCCCATTGGAGGGGGGATAGGTCTTGCGCTTCGTCTAAGAAAGTTACTGCAAAGTGGGGGCAACAGGCGTCACCTGTCTCCGCAAAGAGCTTTAGCATGTCTGTGAAGTCATACATGTTGAACTCTTCTTTGTAATTCTTGAGAGCTTCAGCAATGTAGGCAACGGTATTCCAATCAACGTCAATGCGACTTTCGTTATATTGCTCGCGCAGGGGTACTTTTCGGAGGGTAGCGAGGCTTATGAGAGATAGCACAGGATCGCTAGATCGGTTCATTTCGGGCATATCCTCCATACCGCTACGCTTATTTACACCAAAGCTTACGCCAATAGCATCCCCCAACTCTTTATAATGCTCGTTTTGTAAAACCTGTTCGGCGCGGATGTCGGTTAGTGTTAAGGCAAGGGAATGCAACGTTCTAAAGTAGAACAGGTCTTTTTGCGGATCGAGGTTAAACCGTGCCGACGCCCGTTCTTTTGCTTCGTTTGCCGCTTTGCGTGTAAAGGCCAGAAATGCAATATTCGTCGGAGCAACGCCCGCCGATAAGTTCTGGTCTACCATGTCAAGAAGCTTCGTTGTTTTCCCCGTGCCCGGAGGGCCGAAAATTCTGAACATCGTATCCCTTATCTTCCATATTTTTTACAATAATCCTGACGCGCTCTTTACTTAAATCAAAGCGATCTCCAATGGCTTGCAACTTTAGGTATTGTTGCTTCCGCAATCGGAAGATTTCTAAGTTACGCCGTTCAATTGTCCACGCCTTGTGATCACCCACATCTTGCGACAGAACTTTGTTTTGGAGTTCAAGCAACTCTCGAAGCCTTTGTATCTCCATATCTTTGTCGTCATTCTCCATGTTCTCTTATCTCCTTTAATTTTCTTTTTTCTAAAAATATAGGCGTTTGTTCCCCCACCCATGCACCAACAACGTTGAAATCTAAGAACTCATACGCATCTTCAATACTCATTTTATCCCGTTTCATTAAGATACGAGCGCACTTATCATAATCGTAGACCGCAACGTCGTGACACCCCGATCTGTGACCCACCCCTATAAAGGCTTTATCAAAGCCATCTGCTATTAACATTAGAACGGTTCCTCCTTTGATTTAAACTTTGGCGGCGAGATATCTATGTCTGATCTATCAAACGAAGGTATCTTCCAGACACGGACGGCCCGTCCTTTTATTTTAAGCACAACACTTTCACCATTTATGTCGCGCAAGCGTTGAGCTATCTTATGCGATTTATATTCAAAAAACTTGTTCTTTCTTAAATGCGCTTCAAAATCTCTTAACCTAAAGTAGGTTATAGACTCTTCCTCGTCGGTCCATGGGCGGCGGAGTAAGATCTCTTCTTTGTCTTGCGCTTGCTGTAAAAAACGACAGAACTCTTCGAGATAGTCAAAGAACTGACCAGACGTACTGGCGTCTTGCGATACTTCGATGATAGCACTTTCATTGTCTTTCATCTCCGTCATTAACGCAGAAATACGTCCTTCCCAAGCAGGCTTGGCAACCGTGCGTGGTATAAAGTTCAACTGCTCCATACATGCTTTTTGAAACACGGTCTGATTAAGAAGCGCATCTGTATCTAACTCAAGGGGCTCGCCCTGCACGTCCATAAACCAGACAGGAGGGGTACTGTTATACTTACGCAAGTTTGCCACTGTAACACCCTGTACAGCGGCTCCCACACCAAATTTGCGAGTTCTGCACAAATCCTTGTTACAATGTGCATTTATTGGAGCATCTGTGCATTTATAAATATAGTCTTTTCGATCAAGTTGTTTGGCTACAATGTTAACTTCTGCCAACGGTAGAGGTGGATCAAGATAGTTCATATTATATTGTAAGATCTCGTTTTCCCAACTATCTGGAAAAGCTTTGCGAAGATACACACCTATGTTGAATAGGCCGTTGTTGCGACCGCCTTCACTAATCTTTGATCTGCACAAAATCTGCAAACAAGGTGGACCATCCTTTAAAAGGTCTGTCTCTTGCACCTCCGTAACTTGAAGCTTCTGCACTTCTTCCAAGGTTTGTACATGCGTTTCATAAAGCTCGTAAAACTCTTCAAGGGTGGCGCTTGTACCATCATCTTTGAATGCGTAGCGCAAGCCATCCTCTGCGTTGTAGTATGGTAAATTTAAAAAGTTACCCACATCTCCACGATCTAAGTGTAATTTTATCTGCTTTGGAAATACTTCTGATCCGCCATACCCTAGTGCGGCAGACATGTGTTGAAGGGCCGCTTGCATATCACGGGCTTCAATCCAATCCTTTGTAAACAAAAAACAGTGCGCTCCACCCGACTTTGATCTACATACAATGAGGGGTAGTTTTAACGCTCTAATCTTCTTAACTAAGTTCGTATGATCTAACGGGTACTGATCTACATCTATACAACCCCATTTTGAGTTGTTGTCCTCATTAATAGGTATAATCCCTACAGAAACGCCATCTCCTGATAGATGTCCTTCCCAAAGTGCTTTGGTCCTTGGTTCGCGGAGGATTGCCGCTTTGCCTGCATTCTTGCCATTTGACTGTTTTTTTTCAATCCTAAACGTACCGTAGGCTTCTTTTAGGCCATCAAAGATACGACTAAATTTTTCAACTGACATAAAAAATCCTAAAGGTTAGTGGACGGCGATGCCGAAGCACCGCCGTGTAGATTAAAATGGAATGTCTTTACTGTCGGCAACCTCATCGTTGCTATGCTTTACGACAACATCACCGCTCAATATACTTTCTGAAAAAGTTTTACATTGCGCGTACAGAGCCGCATCTGAAATCGGCCCCTCTTTCGACATTTCCCAACCATGCCAACTGCCTTTGGAGTTTTCCTCACCAATTGTTTTCAACACATAAATGTGACTGAAACGTGGTGGCGAGAAAGGTCCGTTAGCACCGACCATCGTTGTGGAGGAAATCATAGAGTTCCATTTTCTACTTTTTTTGAGTTGAGTAGACTTCATAGCAATCAACGCTGTTTCAGAACTACCGTCCTCTTTTAGGATAACAACAAAATGTTGATGTGTTTCTTCAATGTATGAACCATCGCCATCTACAACATAGTCTTTGTAGTCGTCTCGATCCTTTGGATCATTTGTAGTTTCAAAGAGTTTTTTAGTCTCAGGTCTTGGTTCGTTAGGCTCAAAGATATTTTTTGGAGCGCCACTTCCTTGGCCTCTGGGCATCCACTCTATAAACCGTCGTTGATAAGCACATGGTATAACTCGAATACCTTCTTTCCCAACATAAACGTCTCCGCTTACAGTATTATAGATATCGCCTTTCCGCGCAGTTTCATGCGTATCCAAAACGGCATCATTACCAGACAGGACTTTGAGAAAGGGTAGCGCCAGATCTTCCTGACCCATTCCTTCCATTCCTTTACCCGCATCGGCCTCGAACATAGATGGATCAAACGCCTGAACGTCTCCACCTTTTTTATTAGCTACTTCTTTTGCCATTTACTTACTCCTCTTTATAATAGCTCGTTGCCCAATGTAGGCCCCAAACAGTTCCATTGGAAAATCATCCCCTGCTTCACAACGCTCTTTAACAAAAGCGCGTAACGTGCCGCTGTGAATGTCCGTCTTTTGGTCAGCCGGATAACCCTCGTTCTCTGCAACCGCTTTAAATGCGAGTGCCTTTTCGTCTTCTCCACGACCAAACTGGCATGACACAACATTCTTTATTATGTCGTCGTAACCATGCTCGCGTAGCCATTCATAAGCTTTAGGACGATTAGCCACTAGAATTGAGGCACCATAGGTTTGTTTCACAGTAACCTCTGACCCATCATCTAGTGTCATTTTGCTTAAACCAATTTCTGCTAACATATTCGGCAGTTCGTTATCAGTCAGTTGAAGCAATTCTTTTTTAGCATCTTTTGCTTGTTGCTCAAGATCGGCTAGTTTTGCCTCTTGAGCCATAATCATTCTCGCAATTTCTGCTACAGTTTTTAGACCTTTCTGGTCTACCTTTTCGATAGAAGTGGCTTCGGTCTTCTCGAAGTCATCCTCCATCATTTTTAGTACATTATCATTCATGTTTTACCTCTCTTGATTAAAGCACGTTTTTAGTGCTTGCCTTTCCTTTTAAACCTTTCTATAAGGTATTGTCAACAGTATTAACTAGGAAAATCGTATTATGTCAGATAAATTCAATGGTTACCTTTACAAAACAAAGCCTTATGAGCATCAAAAAAAAGTTTTAGAAGATTCTTGGGCAGAGGTTTTTTATGCTTATTTGATGGAAATGGGCACTGGTAAAAGTAAGGTTGCTATAGATAATATTGCGGTGCTGTATGAATGCAATAAAATTAATGCGGTCCTTATCATTGCACCAAAAGGTGTGTACGATAATTGGATTTTAGGTGAGATACCTAATCATCTGCCAGATAGAATTGCTAGAATAGTGTGTAGATGGACGCCCTCCTCCTCCAAAAAGTTTGCTGAAGAATTAAACCACATCACATTGCATAAGACAAATGATTTAAAATTTTTTGTAATGAATGTCGAAGCTTTCTCTACAAGCAAAGGTACTAAAGCGGCGTATGAGTTTTTACTAAAGAACCCCGACAATATGGTCGTTGTTGATGAAAGCACTACAATTAAGAACCGTAAGGCCGCTCGAACAAAAAATATTATGGAGCTACGGAACGTATCGTTGTACCGTCGGATACTAACAGGGTCGCCTGTTACAAAGTCTCCGATGGATTTATTTAGCCAATGTTTCTTCCTGTCGCCCCGTGCGTTAGGGTTTAACAGCTATTTTGCTTTTCAAGGTAGGTATGCAATGGTTCAGAGCCGAACAATGGGCAATCGAAGCTTTCAAGAGATTGTAGGCTACAGACGCTTAGACGAGCTTAATGAGAAGCTATTAGCGTTTAGTAACCGTATCCTAAAAGAAGAATGCTTAGACCTACCAGAGAAGGTCTATACGCGCCGTCAGATAGAACTGACGGACGAACAGTTGACTGTGTACACTCAGATGAAGAAATTGGCGCTTGCCCAACTGGAAAACGGTGAGCTTGCAACTACCGAAAGTGTGCTTACACAAATCATGCGACTACAACAAATTTGCTGTGGGTTTTTCCAACCTGACGATGGAGAAATTCAACCAATACCAAACAACCGTCTATCTGGTCTTATGTCCGTGGTAGACGAGATTTCAGGGAAGGCGATAATTTGGGCGTCATACACTTATGACATTCAACGGATCGCACAGGCCCTGCGCGACCGTTTCGGGCCCGATTCGGTCGCAACTTACTTTGGAGGAACACCACAAAAAGAACGTCAAGAGATTGTTGATAAGTTTCAAGACGCGAATAGTGAGCTAAGATTTTTTGTAGGTCAACCTAAAACGGGTGGTTTTGGCATAACTTTGCATCAAGCTAACACTGTTATCTACTTTTCTAATTCGTATGATTTAGAAATAAGACTGCAAAGCGAAGATCGAGCGCATCGTATTGGACAGAAAAAGTCTGTTACATATGTTGATTTGGTATCGCCACGCACCATAGATGAGAAAGTATTGAGCGCCTTACGCAAAAAAGTAGGGTTAGCGGGTCAAGTTTTAGGAGAAGAGGCGGCTACTTGGCTGACTTAGGTGTTAATCGATCTACAAGTTCCATAACGTCTCCAAGTGGCGCCTCCGACAACATCCGATATGTTTCTGCGGTAGCCCTTTGTGGACCCAACAATCGCATAGCTTTTGAAATTAAATCACTTTTAAAACGCATCATATCACTGTACGGAGTTTCATCAATTGGATCTACAGGCATTGTTATATTTAATTCTGCCGCTACAGGAGCTTGAGTTTGAGTTGTTGCAGGTATTTTAGGAATTGGAGGATCTAAATTTATTTTTACATTACTAGGGGAATACATTTGTTCTGAAGCTAAAAATAAAGGGCGGTTGTCTGCCATATGCTACCTCATATACGTTTCATATCCTGCAATGCCCCGTGGGCCGCGTGACATGTTTCGTGCAACGTCGTTCAAGCTTGCAACGCCGCCTTGATTAAAGAGAACCGTGGGCCGTGTAAAAGGATCTACGGACGGTGATACAGGTGATACAGGTGTTCCTAATAAAGGATAGTTTGTGGGCACTAAAACATTAGCCATTTGCGTTGTTGTATTGGGTTCTACAACAGGTGGTGGAGCAGGTTCAGGTTGTAATAATTCAGGTGGCGAAGGTTGAGGAAAAATGGTGTCACTAATTGGAACACATGTATTTGTTACTGGATCTAAAACAAACCCTTCGGGGCAAGGATCTGTTTTTCTAACTGCAAGTAAGTTTTGATCAACTCCTTCGTCAGAAGAGGTAAAACTTTCTGGTCCTAAACCAAGGCCAAATTCATTGTCTTGACCAAAATCAACTAATTCACCTTGAGAAATTTTACCTTTACCTTGATCCGTATAATCTACAGCATCCATAAATCCAGCTAATTGTCCTGTATGACTTACAGGCGTACCTTTTTCATTAAAGCCAACGACGCCTATTACATTTCCACCTTGATCTCTAATGGCAATTTGTCTTTCAGCTTTTGTATTAAACATCTTGTTCATTAACGAACCAATACCAAAACCTCCATCAGCGCTGTAATTACCTTGCTGTTGTAATTTATTTCTCATAATATTTTTTTGATTAAAGATATTTTGAAAAATTTGTCCCGGTATTGAACCTGTTACAAGTTCTGAAAAAATACCTTTTTTTGGACGAGCCATCGGATTTTTATAAAACTCTGTTATTTTTTTAGCCGTCAATGCTTCGGGATCTGTAGCTATATTTTTTCTATTTAAAGCTTCTATTCCTGATCTTTTTCGAGCTTCTCTTCGCGCATCAATTTCGTCTTGGTTCTGTGCATCAACAAGAGCTGCGGCCTCTTGCTGTTCTCGAACAATTGCCGCTTTTGCTGCGTTTGCTGCGTTTGCTGCGTCTATGTCTGCTTGACTAGGGCCTTGATCATTATCGACAGACACTGTTTGATCTCCATAACCAAAATTTTGTGGTGCGTCACCACCATCGCGACTGTTGTCGTCTTTACCACGCCCTGCTTCACCAAAATCAAATCCATAATAAAACGCAGGTACGCCGCCGGGACCCGGTTTTCCTGCTCCGCCCATACTCTTTAGCATCATTGCTTCTTGAGGATTTATATAGGCAAGCATGTGTGGTTGATCGTTAATAACCGTTTGTCGAGGAACACTCATTTTATTTTTTTTATAACTCATCATGTCATTAAACTTTCTATTCCTATTAAATCCCTGTCTTCTGGAAACAACGCGACATATCTGGCCCGGTCTACTTGACCGGGACCAGAAGCAGGACTTGTCAGATTAGTGGTGGGAGGGAAACCATCCGACTGTCGCTGTAAGAAACTTGTTCTAAGCTCGTTTTGATTTGGTAGAACAACAGAACTAGATTTATCGTTGTTTTTTTCGGCGCCTTCGCCAGTAAAAGTTTCCATTAAATTTTCAATAGTAGGTTCTACTATGTTTTCAACAGCTTCTCTGCTTTTTGAACCTAATAAAGGAAAACTTTCTCTAAAACCGTAAACAGTAAGTAAATCAACAAAACGAGATCCAATAGATTTTTTTTGTTTAGCGGATGCATTATTTGCTCCTGCGGCTCGAACCATAGAAGCCATCAATTCAGGGTCTTGAAATAATTTTCCCGCAAACGCCATATCCATACTTTTTGGCATGTCTTGTAAAATAGTTTGTAAAAAACGAACACCCGCTGATCGTACAATAAGACTGTCTGCACCTGCTCCTAGTGTACCTGCCGCGGTAGCACCTAATTTAGAACCAGCTAATCTTATGTATAAATCTAATGCGGCATTCGTATCCGCACCTAAAATTTCGTCGGTAAGTTTACCTGCTTGATCCATAGCTTCATATTTTACCATGTCTCCTAACATGTTTTTTATGTTTTTTAATTCTTTAGGGGAAATTATTTTGTTTGTCGTCATCCAATCGGACAAAGAAACACCTCCAATATTTTTTCCCGGTCTTCTTAAACCTGTGTTTTTCATAGGATCAAAAATACTTTGATACATTACGGTTGGACTAAAAGCCCCGCTGTTTATATCCGATTTTAAAAAAGAATGTTCTAGTATTGCACTTTTTATAGCGTCTCGTGCCACTACCCTATCTGCCCTATTTAAGTCGGGAAGGCCAGTTATTTCAACTCCAGCCACTGTTCGAGTTTTACCTCCGTTAACAAAAGCAAGAATGTTGTTTAAACTATTTATAGGAAAATCGTCTTCAATTGCAATTCCTACAATTTTTGCTGGAGATTCTTTTCCTCTAACACCATCAGGTAACTTACTTTGAGGAAGAAAATTTAAAAAAGTTGTATTCTTTTTTAAAGTTTTAAGCTCATCGTTTTTTCTTTTTTGTAAATTTACCAAAAGACTTTGTGCCATGTCTGCGTTACTTAAATCGTCTTTTAAAGATTGGAAGACAGGTAAAGATAAAAACTCTCGGTTAACAGGATCTTCTAACCACTGGTTTAAAGCAGTTTGATTTATCTCTTTTGTTTTCAACTTTAAAACGTTTTTTGTTAACATGTTTCTTAACAAGCCATCTCTTACACTATTTAACGTAATTATATCGTCTTCAAAGCCTTCTAAATTTTGGGCTCTTGCAAATTCAGCAACATGTTCTAACTCAGATTGTCTTAATAAAGCTGTATCAGACGTTCCTGTCATCAATCTTGCACCCCTTATTTCAGGAGGAATCCGCAAAGCACCTGTCCCCCTGTTTTTCATATTAAGAGGTCCGCTAAAAGTTCTTGTAAAAGTATCATTTAGCGCTCTACTGTAAGCAACTGCGGCATCATAACTAAAAAGTGAACCTTGTGGCAAAGAAGACATGTCATCATATAAACTTTCTGCAAAAATACCCGCTAATCGTTGTATTTGAAGTCGTGTGTTTTGATCTCTAGATATATCTAAAGCCAAAGAACGCATTTCTCTAAGGTCTTGTAAGGAAATAGAAGCCGTGCCTTCTTCCAATTCTTTGCTATTTCTTTCTACAAAATCATTTATTGGTTTTAATTGATTAGTAGCATAATTTGAAGCTTCTTTTACTCTAGGCAAAGCTTCTTCCCACGCAGTAATAAAATTAGGCTGGCTAATAAGTTCTCCTTTTGTATTTCTAAACTCAGTTAATTCAACGTTATCTAAGACCCGCCATATATTTTCTTCTGTTCTCCTAGCTTTCTTTAAAAGATTGTTTATTGTTTCATACAATTTAATACCAAGCTCTTGATTAGTGCTTGGATCTGTTCCTTTTACTTTTTCAAAAGCTATCAAAACTTCGTTAACAGCATCCTCAATTTTAGCGGCATGACCTGTTTCAAAGCTATCAAAACTCATTTCTGCTGCAATTCTTATTAAACTAGGATCTCCTGTCTCTACAAGTTTTTGAATAACTGTTATATAATTGTCGTTTGCCAAGGCTTGTTGCCCTTGTCTTTGTAAGGCAAGTTTTGGGCTAGTTGCTTCAGCGGCTGCTTGTAAAGCAACAATAATAGACTCATATTTAGTACCCGTAACCGAATCTGCGACAGTCCAGTTAATTCTATTTTTAAACTGTTCTTTTTCAAGAGCAGTCATTGGTCTTCCTAAAATTTTTTCTCTTTGAGCTATAGTTTTTGCTTCTAATAAACCATCTTCGCCAAAAATTTTTAAAAATTCTTCTTGCGTAGGAACTTTTCCGTCAGGAAAATTTTCTGGTTTAAGTAGTTGCTTGTAAATATTTTTAGATGTTCTTTTTTCACTTTTTCCTTTTAAAACACCACCTAGTTTTTTTACCTGTTCAAGATTATCCGACCAAACTTTAGGTAAACCACCTTCTTTAAAAGGCGTATAAGTAGAATCTCTTACCGCTCTTCCTATAGCTGGAATATAATAACTACCTAATCTTGGCAAAAGAACACTTGGAGCTGCCGCGCCAATTAATTCTGCACCAAGTCTTGGACCAGCTCTTTCAGGAAATGCTGTTTCGGCCCGCTCTGCCATAAGAGTAGCGCCCAAAGCAGACGTACCCTCTATAACTCCCGCAAAAATAGGGTTTGTTCTAGAAAAAGTTCCGTAATTAGACAACATTCTTTCCATTGCACCTACTAATCTTAAAGACAAAGGTACAGGATTTTTTGTTTTTTTCTTAAAGGGTGAAAATAAAGTGTATTTTCCGCCTAGTAATTCTTTGACGCCTTGGGTTTTAAGTTCAGCCTCAGTAACTTTTTTACCTGCTTTAATCTTGTCCGCAATTCGAGTAGCGTTTTTTAAAATATTATGCGCTAAAGTTGCTCCACCCAAATCTACATTTTTAGATAAATAAAATTTAGGTACTACATAAGGCGTAAAAGAAGCCGCTGTTTTTCCTGCTTCGTATTTTGCTTTCTGACCGGGCGTATAAACACGTTCTGTTCCTAAACCAAAAAAACCAACTAATTTTGGATAATCAGAAAGAACGTCTCCAAGAGCTACTTGAAATTTTTTTGTAGCAGTTTCTCCGCCAATAAGACCTAACGCGCCTAAACCTATAGCACTTAACGCTTTTATTTGAGGAGCCCCCGGAGCTTTAGCGCCTAGTTTAGCCCCTTTTACCGCCGCGGCAAGTCCAACGGTAGATGGAGCAATTTGTCTTTTAAATCCTTCGATGTAAGTATTAAGTTCTTTTCCAGCTAAAGGTCTTCCCAGTTCATCTACTGAAAAAAGTGTTAAAATTTGATCGTCAGTAAGCCCTCTTGTTTGAACTTCTTTGTTTTTAGCTATAGGATCTGTGTCAAAGTACGGCGCAGTTCCGTCCAACAAACCTTGATATGTAATTAAACTAGGATATCTTTGATTTAATTCTCCCGCTACTTGTCTTGCAAGAATTGAACTGGTTGGCGTAAAGGTTCTACGACCATCTATTATCTGTTCTTTTCCTGTGCCAAACATTTTTATAAAGTCGCTCATACCTCTACTTGAAATAACAACAGGCTCTACTTTAATAGGCTCCGTATTAAAAACAGCAGGGTCATCTACAATTTCATAAAGATCTTCTTTTTCAATTTGTTCTACCATTTTATATACCTATTGCTGAATAACATTTCGCATAGCTTCTAATTCTTCTTCAGTGTATCCTGAAGTAACCTCAGAAGCACCTGATGCTCTACTTATCTCTAATAACGGGCTCAAGTATTTTTCTGCTAATTCAATTTCCATAATTTTTGTGCGAGCAGCACTAGTCATAGTTTGATCTTGCAGACCTTCAGCAACCATTTTTAATAACGTAGCTTTTTTACTCTGAAGAACTCGTGCCAAATCTTCCATTCTTCCTACTTCAGAATAAGGGTTAACAATCCAATTTTTCTCGTCTGCTAACAGTTCTTCTGTTTGTTGTAACTCTGTTACAGGGAACCTTGGTGAATTAACTAACGCCGCTCTAAGCGTTATTCTAGCCGTTCTTACATATTGGCGAGCTTCCGTATTGTCTTTAAATAATTCTGAAGAAAACTTACCTATTCCCGGAATTTGACCAACTATTCCGTTAATAAGGGCAGCAAATTTGCTTAAAACTCCTGTACCTTTTCTAATATTCTTAGAAACTTCTAAATATGTTCTTTTATCGTCGTCAGAAAGTGCTTTTAAACCAGCCTCTTTCAAAGATGTATCTATTCCGCTAAGACGTATTGAATCTATTTCTCCTAATTTTTCTAAAGCCCTAGCGCTTATTCGGGAATTTCTATGAATTTCGTATGTTTTTTCGTCACTTAACGGAAACACCGTTCCTGTCATATCAGCTTGTGAAACAATGGTTCCATCAGGTCTAACAAAAGTGTTGCCCCTGTCATATGACATAAGCACTTCTTTCGTATTCTCACTAAAATAAGCTTTTGGATTTACTTGACGAGTTGTTCCAATTTTTTCTATTTTAGCGGTAGTATCACCTGACGCTACTGCTGCGGCAACACTGTCTGCTAATTTTTTGCCTGCTTCCGTACTTATATCAACAGGAGTAGTTCTACCTTTAAATGTAATATTTCGATAATCTGGTTCTTGAGCTATTTTTGTTCTTAAAACTTCTGAAGAATCCCCAGTTTTTTTATTAATCTTCATAAGTATTGTTTCGTTACCATCGTCTATTTGCTCAAACATAAAGTCAGGCATTGCGGCTAATTCTTCATCTAAAGCTATTGAACGCATTTTATAGTTTTCATCTAGAACCTGTTTCGCTTTTTCTAAAGTTAATTTTTCTGTTGTAATTTCGTTTTCAAAAGCTTGTTGGACTTTATTTATTTCACGGTCTATTTCAGCTTGTGAAAAGTCCATTTCTTTTAATTCTCTTCTAAGGTCAGCTTCAAACTTTGCAGCATCAATGTCCGCAGAAATACCCATTTGTGATAATTCTTTGCGAAGTGCCGCATCATAAGCGGCGGCATCTTTATTTGCATCAAAACCTCGTTGTTGTAATCTTAGTTTTAAAGTCGCTTCATCTCCTGCCGCAGCTTTTTCAAAAGCTCTTCGTAACACATTTTCTTTTGCAGTGAACGCTTGTGCATCTTTACGGGCAATTGTTTCCAGACCTGCCCGTTGCTCATTAAGAGCTAAATTATTCTGTTGAGTAAGGTTTAATTTATTAAGGTCATACTCGTCTTTAACTTTCATTCTTTCAAGTTCATTTTTTTGACCTGCATCTATTTTTGTTAAATCATTTTTAAGTTGTTGATCTAACGTTTTTAACGAATTCTCAAAATTTTGTTCTACAATCACTAAATCTTCTGTTGTTTTAAGGCCCAACAATTTTTTACTGTTATCAAAATCAGTTTGAACCGCATTTACACGCCAATCATTTTTTGTTTTTTCTATTTCAGCTTCTAATTTAGCCCTTAAAGTAATAGCTCTGTCTGAATTATCCCCTTTAATATCTTCTAAAGCTTGTGCTAATCGACCTTTTTCCCTAGCTAATTCTAATGCATATTTTTGCCCCGTTTTAGCGGCTTTTTCTTCCGCACTTAATTTTTCTCTTAATTGAAGAAGTTCTGCGGCGTTGTTTAATTTTTCTTTTGCTAAAGAAGCTTCTGACGCTTTTTTTGCTGCTAAAGAAGTTTCCGATTGCGTTAATGCAGCAAGGTTTAATGTGCGCTTATCAGACAATTGTTTTTGCTCAAAATCTGTTATTGCGTCGGCTCGTTGACTTATTCTAGGAAACAATTTGCTTGCCGCCAAACTTTCCGCCGCAGTAGATGCTACACTCATTCCCGGTCTTACAGGTGTGCCCGCAAACCGTAACGCTGCATCGGCTATATCAAACAGCATTCCACTTTTTGACGCCCTTCGTTGGTTTTCTAAAGCTCTTGCACGGTCTGATTCGCTTCCTAAACCTAATTCTTGAAACAACCCAAGTCTTTTATCTAGCTCCGCTCTCAGTTCCGCATCCGCAGGATCTCCGCCTTTTCGGAAATTAAAAACTGGTCCGCCGTCAGCGTAATACCTTATTTGGTCATTTTTAAGGCGAGCCACCCCGCCTTGGTTAAAATTTTCAGGAGGTCCCTCCATCGGAACCGCTTCGGGCACGTTAGACATTATACCTCCCGCCATTTCAGGCGTCATGGGGGCGTCTCCACCCATAGCTTCAGGAGCAATAGAACCAATGCCTTGGTCTATTTCTGCCATTTCTAAAACAGGTTGAACAAGTGCTAACACGGACTCTGGTGTTTGGGCCGCGTCTTCTGGACCAACAAAACTAGCTAATTCTTCGTAGCGTGCTTCTATTGGCATTTGATCCCCACGAACAGAATTAATTGCTTGTTCGTAGTCTTGAGCGGCGTCGAGTGCGCCAATACCTTCTGCCGCACCCATAACAGCGTCTTCCATAGCGGCTTCGGGACTTGGCATTGTTTCTTGAGCCATGAGAGATCCAACACCTTCTTCGACCATTCCGCCTTCTGCCATGGGGATTCCTCCCATACGTCCCCCGGGTTTAATAGCTCTTGTGGGAGGAGTGGCGCCTACCATAGGGCTCGCGGCTTCTAGACCCATGTCTGCTTGTTGTTCTTGCATCTGCCGTTGAATTTCTAAAAAAGCGCCTGTAGTATCTTTTTCTCTTGCACCATATTGGTTGTTAAGAATAACCGCCATTGTTTCTCCAGCGCCTAGTCCGCCCAACTTTACAGCTTGCGATATTAAATTTTCTACAGCCCCTTTTCCTAAATTATCAAGGGCTCCAGATCCAGCTGATTCCAAGATACTTCCTAAAATACCTCGAACCAAAGTTTCAGGTCCGCCACCATTTTCATAGTATTTAATCTGTTCGCCGCGGGCCATAGGGTTTCCACCGCCTGCCATAGGAATTACGCCTTTACCCATTAAGATATCTTTTTGCGTAATTCTGCCATCACCACTTAAATCAGGAAAAGCTGCCCCGCCTCCTGCAAACATTTGTCTATCTAAAATTGCTCTATTCATTAAAATAACCCCGCTGTTTTGGCTCCTGCTGCTGCACTTAGTCCTGCTATGCCCAACCCTAAAAAGGATTGCGCTGGAGACACCGATGGTGCAGATGTTTGCGTAATAGTTGATTGAGTAGATGGCGCACCTCTGTAAATATCAGAGAGATACGATATCCTTTGGTATGGTTCGTACATTTGTTGTAATTGATTGGCGCGTAAAGCTTCTAACTCAGCTTGCTGTTGAGCTTGCTGGAATTTACCCATATCAAAACCAAAACTAGCATCTTGCTGACCAAGTTGCTGGCCTAATTGACCTAATGAAGCCATTTGTCCACCTAATTGACCGATGCCCTGACCCAACTGACCATACAGTTGAGATCCAGAAATAGCGCGTTGTTTTTGCGCTTCAAAAGCGGCTTGAGCGCGTTGAGCCGCGCTTTCATAGCCTGCCTGCCTCAATCCTGCGGCGGTTCTTGCCTGTTCACCTAATACATTTCTATCTAATTCTGCTCGTTGAACCCCAGACCGCGAACCGCCAAAAGCACCTGCTTTTACTGCGGCATCGTCTAAACTTAATGCTCTAATATCTCCTGCTCTTTGAATATCAGCCAGAGCTTGCTGTACTGCGGCATCTTCAAAAGGATTCATGTAAGCTGTGTAGCTTGTTGGGTCGTAGGCATCGGCTACTCCAGTAAGCCCCGCAACCCCTTGTCCAAAGGCTGTTCCCGCATCCCCCATAGTATATCCTGCTTGGGTCAAATAAGGTTGATACGAGCCCAAACCTGCTTGCGCTCTTTGTAGGGCTTCTGTTTGTAGGCCAGACATTCCTGCAATTTGTTGTTGTGGTAAATTTAAAGGTACGTCTGCTAAACCTTTTGCAGACTCTAAAAGACCCAGCTTATAGGCTTCTACCTCTGGGGCTTCTCTTTGAATAAGTGTTTCGGTAGCCATTACGAAGCGCTCCTTCCGATACTTTCAAGATTACGCATAACGCCGTACAAGTTATTAATACCTCTGTTTAAATCACCGCCCCCTGCGCCTTTAACTGCGTCTGTTGTTAAAATAAATTCTCCGGGCATAACTAAAGCCTTTACGCTGTCTTTATTAGGAATACCCTCGTTTGGCATTATTCCACCTGTTCGTCTAGGAAAAACATCACCCATTGCGCCACCTTTAGCGGCATAAATTGGTACACGGTAGGGATTTAACCCTTGTACAATGTATTTTTCTCTGTTTGCGTCTATTAAATCTTGCCCCGTTTCCTGATCAATATCGTCTTCTTCTTTAACATCAAAACCGCCTGCTAAATATGTGGCAGCTAATCCCGCTCCTGCTAAAGGTCCGTATTTTTTGAAAAGACTTGGCCTACTCGACTCGACAATAGACTCCGCAATTTTAAGTTGAGGAGCGGTAATTTCTGATAATTCAGTATTTGGAAATTTTATTTTTAAAACTTCTTCTAAAGTAACATCATCTTTTGGAATAATAGCGTTTTTTACTTTACTAAAAAAACCACCAGTTTCGCCGCCTTGAGATTCAAGACCCCCCATATCACTGTATTGACCAGTTATATTACCAAAGGTGTCTGAAAAGCTTCCTTTGCCTTGAACTAAATCACCTACATTACTTAGTCCAAGTCGTACATTTGCTGGATTAGCGGCACTTCGTAATGCACTCATTCCTCCGCCAACGCCACCTTTCATAGCTCCACCCGCAAAAGAAGCGGCTCCGCCAATTACTCCAGCGCCCAAACCCGCTTTTAACGCATCCTTAACATCTCCACCTTGTAATAAAGTAGCGACACCAGTACCAAGCGCCGCGCCCCAAACTGGGCCAAAAATCATAGAACCTACCGCAGGAAGCACAAACCCAGATATTTTTTTAAGGGTTTTCTTAACACCATTAAAAATATCGCTGAAAAAACCAAACTCCATCAACCCTGTTTCAGGGTTAATGGAGTTGTCTGAGGAGCCTACAACATATCTTTCAGGTTCTAAAACACCTTGATCTCTAAGGTGTTGAAAAATTGATTCTTTTAACTCAGGACTTTTTTCTATTAATCTACGCGGAACAACAATTTCACCTGTTTGAACGTGGGCAACAGTATCATCCCCAAAACGACCGTAAGATGCCATGCGTCGAGCAATACTGCTAAATTCAGCTATTCCAGAAGATCCAAGCTCCTTACGCGCATTTTCTGCTTCCAAAAAAGCAAAATCTTCATCGGGCATTATAAAACCCGCTATTCCGCCTTTTGGTATATTGTCTTCCGTAAGAGCTTCTGCCGCCATATTATTCTCCGTAGAGGCTAATTTTTTTCATTGTACGTCTTTTTTAATACATAATCTAGTAGTCTTCAACATTTTCTTAGGAAATCGATACCGTTACACTTCCTAATGTGCTTGTTCCTGATACTCCAGAACATGCACTTAAATTTAATAAAGCTATTCTAACATAGCCATCGTCATCATTATTTGAGCAAGTACTTACCCAAAGAGTGCCTTTTTCTAAACCAACATCGTTCCCTTCTTGTAGATTTGTAAGCGTTTGAGTTGTCCCTCTTTGTGGGCCGGGGTTTTGAAGTTGAGATATAATTGTTTCCAAACTTCTAACTAAATCAGTTAAATAGCGCTCATTTATCTCTATAGGAGGCGTAGGTAATTTTGGAAAAGGAGTTACTTTACCAGCCATTATCGTCGTCCATCTTCTCTCAAGTTTATTCTAGGGCTACCTAATCGCCAACGCACTCCCGCTCCTGTTGACGAAACTTTCAATGCAAAAGACCTGCCCCGTAACCTAATATCTGCTTTTTGCGTAAATTGCTCAAAAGGAACTGTTGTTGTAGAGCTTGCAGTAAGTTCAGTAGTATCTGTAGATGTTTGCGAATAAGATGATCCGGGAAAATCTTGCATACTCATTGTCATATCAACAGTTGGAGAAGAATCCGTAGAACCATTAAATGTAAAATCAGGAATAATTCGATTTATAGATACAAATTTTTCTCCATCACCTACGTCTATAGGACTTGACTCCAAAGAAGTGGTCATTGCAGACCCGTCATCATCGTATCCCACCTCATGGCTGTAAACATAATTTGACGCTGTTGCAGTCGGATAGGTCCGTAGGCCGCGGTCCATAAACGCCGTGCGAGATAAAGTTCCGTAATACCAGACGTTTTCTCCATAATTAAAACTAACATACTTATTGTTCTCTCCTGTACCACCATTAGCCACAGAGTTGTCGTCAGAACAATAAAACCAAGTAATTTCGCTAAATTCAGAATTAACACCCGCATAAACTTTTTCTTCTTGGCCCTCATTAAAGTTAAAAAATACTTCTTCTTTAACCGAACAAGGTAATTGTTTTGTTTGTCCATCATACATATAAAAGTTGTCTTTACCCATCCAAAAAACAATGTCATTAACGGCTGCGACTGCATTAGGGCCCATAATCGTAATGCCAGAAGACAACGGCTGGATGCCAAATGTAAAGGGAGCCCCTAAAAAAGACATAGAATGCAACGAGCTATTTGTCCAAATTAATATTTCGCGTTTTGTTTCAAGGGCTCTTACAAAGTTAGATCCTGAACCAATTCGTAAATCTCCTGCCGAATTAGTTGCTACTGGAGTCCAATCCAAATAATTCTCTTGGTCAGAAAATCTTATTAATAAGGGGTCTTGAACAGTTGTGTTAATAGTGTTTGCTCCAAAAGCAATGACATGACGGTTATTGTCCGAAACCATTACCTGTTTAGCTATGGTAGGAGTATCTGATGCTCCTGAAACACTTCCTATTTCAACGGCTCTCGTTGAAGTTCCTGCGGAAGAATCCCAATAATATATGCCCCCATCTCTTGGGTTTATAAGTAAATCCTCTCCGTAATTGTCGTGACTCCATAATCGTAATTCAGTAGTAACGCCTACATCTGTCCCTGATCCCCATGTGCTTCTTCCCCATGTCCCTGCACCCCAACCAGTTCCGCCCACTTCGGTATCTAAACCAACATTTATTTGATACGAGCCATCAACACCGCTCCCCCCATTACCCGTGTCGCTGGAATTTGCATTTACCGTAGTACCAGAAGTATCTTTAGCTGAAATGACATAAACGTTTTCACTTGTTATAGAAGTTATTTGATATTCTTGATTTAAAACATCCGCAGTAATTACACCACCAAGACTAACCGCACCAGAAATTGTAACAAAATCATTAGCAACGGCTCCGTGACTACTATCTGTTACATTAATAAGAGGGGAACCTGTTGCAGATTTTGCAAACGTAATTGAGTTTGTGCTTGTTTTTCTAATTGGTGTTACGTCAAAATAAGATTGACCTATTTCTATATAATATTTTAAATGAGTACCTAACCCAAGGTATCTAGTGCCGTTTAAAGTAACCCAAGCATGTAAAGCCCTACAAGTTCCTAAAAAAGTTGACGAAGAGTATTTTACCCAACCCCCTATTTTTTCAGGAAACCCAAACCTAAAACGTATTTTATCGCTATCGACCCAACCGCCTTCATTAGAATAAGAGGTTACATCTCGATTTATACCCGGTTTAAACTGTAGCTTTGTTAACGGCATTATTTAATACTTTCATAAAAACCCTCTAAGACGCGGTGTAACCTTTTCCTGCATTAATCGCATTGGTAGTTGCAGTCATATCTTCGCTACCCCAATCAGTCATAGCTTTCATGTCTTCAAGGTGTGCTACGTTTCTGTCTACACAGTCTTGTCTTTCTTTTGCTACTATCGGTGGTCTATCTGGTTTGTTAGCCATAGCGTTACCAGCAATAACAGCATTAATAAGGTCTATTGAATGACCCATTGCTGCGTAATCCTCTGCTAATTTGGCATTTTTGCGTGTGCCATCTGCATTATGATCGTCAGATGATATTAAAGCGTCCATTTATTTTCTCCTTTTATCCTATAAATGTCGTAGCTGCATTAATCGCATTTGTCACTGGAGTCATATCTTCACTGCCCCAATCGTCTAATGCTTTCATGTGATCTAAGTAACTTTTACTTCTAGCGACACGCTCTTTCTTTTCTGCTGTCGTCATCTCACCAGAGAAGTCGTCACTTGTTGCTGAACCACCTTTGTCGTGTGTCGCTATAACTTCAGTGATAACACTTACACTGCCCAACATTGCTGAGTAATCTTGTGCAATTTGATCTGATTCTCTTGCCATTTTATTCTTCCTTTATAGTAATATTACCTGATATTGATATTCTTTCTTCATCACTTTCATAAAACGGAAAAACTTGGTGGGTCATCTGCGAGGGAAACATAACCATGTAACCTTCTGCTTCTTTTTCCATATTGTACGCAAATGTAGATATTTTACCCAATGTATTTGTATAACTAAACGCAAAGTTAGATATGTGATTATCTGCATTTGAATTAGCGCATACAGGTAGTTTGCGCTGTTCTGCGTAGGATGTAGGTATTTGCATCCATATAACAAAACTATAGACTCCACCGTGATCATGTGGTGGATTAAACTCGTGCTTCTTCTGGAAGTTTACCCAGAAACTATTTAAATTAAGACTTTTACCTTCTTTCATAACAACTCGCCAAGGGGAGCCATAAGACTCAACATGTTTATCAATAAAAGAAGGAAGTAACTCACTCATAAATTCTTCAAGCAATGGTGAGCCGCCATCAAGGCGTATAGAGGAGCTGATGTTACCTGCAAGTTCAGGCTTCATGTCATCTGGCTCTTCCCTTGCCTCTTCAATCATAGACCATAGGTTAGCCACAACACCTTCAGGAAGTTGTCCTTCGACAACTCCTACGTTGGGAAAATGGCGTGGTATTAACTCCATATTTAACCTTCTAATTCTTTAATTCGAGCCTCAAGAGCATCGTTCTTTTCTGATAGTTCTTTGATTGCATTTACTAACGCCCAGACCATAGCATCTTGTTGAACAGTATATGCACCTGTACTTTCTTGAGTTACACATTCTGGCAATACTTTTTGCATTTCTTGTGCTATTGCACCTACCTGTACTCCTTCTTGAAGAATAGCACAATCTGGAGATAACTCTTCTATTTCATCTGGTGTTCTGTATTCAAAGTTTCTAACTTGAATTTTATTAATAGCATCTAAGCCAATATTATTATCAACAATGTTTTTCTTAATGCGTCTGTCTGAAGTTGTTCCAAAATTTGCACTGTTATTACCTGAGTAAGTAGGACCATTACCACCACTAATAAATGCAGTTTGGGCACCTTTACCTATC
>Ga0209992_10001105_pt1 | contig 30474 bp, 26 predicted proteins | sample 2SBtaG_2_FD_182564 | JGI IMG/M metagenome (GOLD analysis project Ga0209992, IMG submission 182564) | Deep subsurface microbial communities from Kolumbo volcano to uncover new lineages of life (NeLLi) - 2SBTROV12_ACTIVE470 metaG (SPAdes)... | ecosystem: Environmental > Aquatic > Marine >... | reverse complement strand
ACTGGAATGTAATCGTGATCGCGTCCGTGAAATTGGAGGTGGCACTCGGGTTCTTGTCCCGGAACCAGCACTGGAAGTGCCAGGTCTCGCCAGCAAGAACTTGGTAGGCGCCGGATGGACGGGGCAAGTTAGCCAGGTCGACGGCAATGGACAGGACGCCCGTGGTCCCAGAGTTGCCCAACTGCTTGGTGTGTCGTCCGATACCGCCGCCGAGACACAGGTTTCCCTGGCTGCCACCGGGGTTGGGGATGAAGCCCTGGGTATCGGAGTTCAAGAAGTACCCGAACTGGTTGAGAGGTAACTGGCTGGCTGTGAGGGTCAGCGTGTTGGCAGCCACCACCGTCGAGCCCGTGGCCGAAATCACGGCGGACTGGCCAGTGGAATTCAAGCTGGCTGGGCCGCAGTAGTTCGACCCGATGGGACCACTGGGCTCCCACTCGACGAGATAGGAATCGGTCCAGCCCCCACCTTTGAGGTTGGTGTCGTTCCAGTTGCTGTCCTTGAACATCTCGAGGTAGTCCTCGGGGCCGCCGCTGGAGTCCGTGTTGTTGGGCTCGCCGGGGGCCCAGTTTGTGAAGGTGAAGGGCTCGCCGGTGACCCACGCCCAGCCGCCTGCGGGCTCGGAGTAGTTGGGATCGCCTTGGTCGTGAAATCCGCCCAACCAGGGCCGCGAGATGGGCAGATTGGCCATCACAAAATCCAGCTCGGCCTGGCTCGTGATCGTGGCCAGGTGACCGGGAAGCCCGCCGAACATTTGGTTCTTGGCATCGGCTTCGGCGGTCGTCCAGAGCATCTGACCCTTGACCATGTTGTAGGTGTTGCCCGTGTTCGGATCGGTGACTTGAGCGGTGGCCGGACTGGAGGCGAGTAGGGCGCAGCCCGCGAGAATTGCAAGGTGGAGTTTCATGGAGAATGCGGGGGTGGAGACGGTGGAGAGAATGATCGGAGGGGTTCGCGCTTGGGGCAGAGTCTCTTGTCAGCCCAACTTTATCCTGCTGGCAAAGTTCTTGGGGCAATCCCTGCCGTCCTCTTGTGTCCGGTCTCGGTGTAGGGCGGCGAGAGGGACGCTGAGAGCCCAGGTTGGGACGGCAAGCCCGACTTGGATGAACCGCCGTCAGTTGCCGCGACCTGGGGCAGGTTGCTTCCAAAGTGCCAGGCCCGTGACAAAGAAGGACAACCACCAGGCGTAATAGGCGGGGAAGAGATTCAGCAGGTAGTGGACGTTCGCGCCATCACTGAGAATGAAGCGTGAATTGTGCAGGCCTCCGAGGATGAGCAGCGCACCGAGCAGGCGTCGATTGACGCAGCGCACGAGCAGCGGACTGAGCATCATGACCACGTTCGAGAGACTGGCGGCCAGCATGAACATCCAATCGGAATCCCAACTGGCGTCCATGGCTTGTTCGAAACACGCCCAAAAGGCCTCGAACCCCCAGATGTTCCCTACCGGCAGCACGAACGAAACGGCGTACAGCCCCCAGCCCCAGGTGAGCAGTCGGTCGCGATCGGATGAGTTCATGGGCTCGATCTCGAGCTGGATGCGCTGAAGACGAGGCCGCGCAGGGCCCATCCTCGCAGAAGTTCACGGGGGGGCGCAACGGCAGGTGAACGGAAGGCTTCCACCCCATGCGGGGACGAGACATGATCTTGGCTCGGGTGCCCCGTGCCGTGCCACTCTCGAGCGCACGCGACAGACTCCATGAGCACACATCGCATTCAGAATTCCCGTGGTTTGAACGCCCTGGTGGATGCGCGTGGCGCAGCCCTGATAGAGATGTGGGTTCCCGATCGCGAGGGCAGCTTGGGGAACGTACTCGAGCGCCAGACCTCCCACCGTTACGCGGGGGTCACCGTGGGTCGTGTAGCCAACCGGGTTGATGCGGGGCGCTTCCAGTTGGATGGGGACAACTACCAGCTCACTTGCAACGAAGGCCTGCACCATCTGCACGGCGGCGGGCAGGGCTCCCTGGACAAGCTCACCTGGGATGCCGGGACGAATCCCTCAAGCGTGACTTTCCGCGCACAGAGTCCTGATGGTGACGAGGGCTACCCGGGTCACCTCGACGTCAGCGTGACGTACTCGCTCACGGATCAGGATGAATTGGTGATCGAGTACCACGCGACCACGACGCGCCCCACGCCAGTCAACTTGACCAACCACGCCTACTGGAACCTGGGCGGTGCACTTCAGAATCACGACCTCCTGATCCGCTCCTCACTCACGCTGCAGACGAATGAACAGCTCATTCCCACGGGAGTGCTGGAACCCGTTGAGGGGTCCGGGCGAGACTTCACGCGGACTCGACCGGTAGGGTCGCTACCCTTTGACCATACGTGTGTGCTGGATGGAGATTCATCGGCGGCGACTCTGAGCTGCAGAGCGAGCGGACGCAGCATGATCGTTTCCACGACCGAGCCTACCTTGCAACTGTTCACGACAGACACGGCCCTCTGCCTTGAAGCCCAGGGCTTTCCCGATGCGGTCAATCACCCTGAGTTCCCGTCTGTGATTCTGCGCCCGGGCCAAGCGTACAGACAGACCACGCGACACCAGTTCGTGCTCTGCTGAGAGCATCCGCCCAGGGCGAAAATCGGCCGCACGGTACACTCTTCGCCGCGCCTACCGCGCCCACCCATGGCACGTCCCTACATCCTCAGCGCAGAACAGATTCAACAGTTTAGGACGCTCGGCTACGTCCACTTGCCGCAGGTCCTGACCGAGGCAGAAGTTCAGCAGCTCGAACCGGCCTACCAGAAGTTCATGCGTAACGAGGTCGCGGGCATGGGCCGAGACTTCTGCGACATGAGTGGCCCCTACGATCGTGAGGTGAAGGACTACGCGCTGATCAACGCCATGTTGCCGCGGGTGTACCGGCCCGAACTGCAGGGCAACGTGTTCGAAAGGGTCTCGGCAGAAATCGCCGCGCAGTTGATCGGGGACGACATCCAACTCGACTACGACCAGTTCCTGGCCAAGAAACCCAACCGCCCTGGTGCACAATTCGCTTGGCACCAGGACCAAGGCTATTGGCCGGTGGGCACACCGGACACGCGCACAGTCACCTGCTCCCTGGCCGTCGATGACTCGCTCATTTCGAATGGCTGCGTGCGCTTCGTCCCCGGTTCCGGCAGCGCCCGACAACTGCGGTCGCACCGGCCGGCCAAGTCGACGCGCGAGGACGCGCACACGCTGGTGGCTGAACTCGGAGAGGGGGAGGACATCGAGTACGCTGAAGTTAGGCGGGGGGGAATCACGGTGCATGACGAGTGGGTCGTGCACGGCTCCGGTGGCAACCCTTCCGAAAATTGGCGCCGGACCTACGTGATCGCCTACCGCTCACAAGCGACGGTGGCTTATGAGCGGTCAATCGGATTCACGCACTCACACAACGACAAGGTCCAGTGGGAAACGGCGTTGGGTTCCTACAAGGAGTCGTAGGGATTCAATGCGGGCAGCCCGACCGAGAGCTCGCCCCCCACCGATCGCAGAGTGGTGGAAAGTGGCGAGATTCTCCGCATCCTGGGCGCGCAGATCGCGCACCTGCGTTACAACGCGGGGCTGCATGGACGCCGCCGAACACTCGACACTCACCAAGCGCCAGATCTACGACGCATGGTGGCCCCTGGCGGCTAGCTGGCTGCTCATGGGCGCAGAAATGTCCCTGGTCAGCGCGGCGATCGCACGCCTGGCGGATTCGACGTTTCACTTGGCGGCCTTCAGCGGCATCGTCTTCCCCGTCTCGCTCCTGATCGAAGCGCCCATCATCATGATGCTGGCGGCGTCCACGGCTCTGTCTGTGGATCGGGAGGCCTTTCGACGGCTCAAGCGCTTCGCCAGCGTAGCCGGGCTGGGCTTGTCCCTTGTGCATGCTCTGGTGGCGTTTACCCCGCTCTACGATGTCCTGGTGGTTCCGCTGCTGGAGCCGCCTGTTGGAGCAATTGAGCCCGGACGCCTTGGGCTCCAATTGATGACACCCTGGAGTTGGGCCATCGCGGACCGCCGTTTCCATCAGGGATTGCTTATCCGCTTCGGCCGTTCGAAGGCCGTCGGGGTTGGGACGTTTGTGCGACTGCTCGTTACCGTTTCGCTCCTGGCGGGAGGCATCGTCCACGGTGGGATCCCCGGTATCGCGGTGGCCGCCTCGAGCCTGAGCCTGGGCGTCTTGGCCGAGATGGCGAGTGCGCGCCTGTTCTCGCGCAGTGTCATTCGCGGCCGGCTCGCTCAAGCACCGGTGGGCGAGGCCCTGACCTTGTCCAAATTTCTGCCGTTCTTCCTACCGCTTGCTCTGACACCTCTGCTGAACCTGCTCGTCCAGCCCATCGGTTCGGCCAGCATTGCACGCATGACCATGCCCTTGGAGAACCTCGCCGCCTGGGCGCCTGTGACGGGACTGATTTTCATGGCGCGTTCCATGGGCATCGCCTTCAACGAGGTTGTGGTCAGCCTCGCGGGACGCACGGGCGCGCGCCAGATTTTGGGGCCCTTCGCCTTCTGGGTTGCGATTGGCCTGACGTCGATCTTGGCGCTCATTTCCCTCACGCCACTCTCGGCCTTGTGGTTCGAAGTCGTTACCGGTCTCGATCCAGATTTGGTCGAGCTCGCCCGTTTGGCGGTCCCACTCGGCATCATCCTGCCGGCCGCGACGGTGTACCAGAGTCTGCACACCGGGTACTTGGTCAATGCTCACAAGACGCGTGCGGTGCCCGAGTCCGTCGCACTCTTCTTATTGGTGACTACCGGCTGCCTCGTCCTGGGCGTGAATTACGGAGAGATGCCAGGTGTGCAGACAGCCTTGCTCTCAGTGACCGCCGGGGCGTTGGTCCAGAATTTGTGGCTCTGGCGCAGCCAACGGCGACTGCACTCCTAAGGGCTCAGGCCGCCGGGTCTGCGCTTCAAAGTTCACTGCACGTCCAGGCACGCGGAGCCCAGCTCGTCCTCGCGTGGGGCCACTCCAAGTCCGGGCGCGGTCGAAGAAACGAGCCGCCCGCCGTCTCGCTGCGGCGCACCGTCGGCGAAGTTGCGCGTGACGTAACTGTTGAAGTCGGTTGCCGTGAAACGGAACTCCTCAGGCGTGGAGTGGGCCAGGTGCGCAATGGCAGCAGTTACCACGTCTCCCCCCCAGGCGTCCTCGAGGGTCATCGCAATACCCAGGTCCACGCACAGGTCGCGGGCCTGCTTGGCGCGCGTGAGCCCGCCGAACTTGCTGATCTTGATGTTGACCACGTCCATGCCGAGATCCGAGTGGCCGCGCAAGAGGGGAGCGAGTCCGTCGATGGACTCGTCTAGAACGAATGGGTGATCGGTGTGGCGCCGGATGGACAGACAGTCCTCGTAGCTCAGGCAGGGCTGCTCGATGTAGACATCAACGTCCCTTACGGCGCGTACGACGCGCATGGCTTCGTGCTTCAACCAGCCCGTGTTGGCATCGGCGATCAACTTGTCTCCGGGTTCCATGACGGCGGCCACTTGCAGGATGCGCTCGATATCCACATCCGGATCACCCCCGACTTTCAACTGAAAGCGTCGGTAGCCTTCAGCTCGATAACCAGCAACTTTGGCCGCCATGGCCTCAGGATCCTCCTGTGAGATGGCTCTGTACAAGACAATGTCCTCCCCGTAGCGCCCGCCAAGCAACTCACAGCAGGGCATGTTGGCCGCCTTCCCGAGAATGTCCCAGCAGGCCATGTCCAGGGCAGACTTCACGTAGGGATGCCCCTTCAGGCACGCGTCCATGTGCCGGTTCAGACGGCCCAGTTCAGTCGCCTCCTCGCCCAACAGGTCGGGCGCGATTTCGGCCAAACCCGCGCGCACTCCCGTTGCGTAGGAGGGTAGGTAAGCCGAACCCAGCGGGCAGACCTCCCCCCACCCGACCCGTCCTTCGTCCACCTCCACCCGCACGAGGGTGCTGTCGAAGACCTGGACAGACTTGCCGCCTGACCAGTTGTAACTGCCCTCGTGCAGGGGAAGATCCAGTTGCCAGGCCGTGATGCGGGTGATTCTCATGGGAGGGTGGGTAAGAGGAGGTCGAGCGAGAGAGGCTAGCCCTGGGCTCCGCAAATAGAAAGCGACACAATGAGGCCATGGACCTGCTGATGCTCTCGAGTGCCGACCTGCGCGCGGCACTGCCCATGGTAGAAGCCGTGGAAGTCAGCAAGCGGGCCTTCGCGGCTCAAGCCGAGGGTCGCTGCGTCGCTCCCCAACGACTCGGACTGCAAGTGGATCCCGCGCGGGGTACGACCCTCGTCATGCCGGCTCATCTTCCGGGGACGGGCCTGGCCACGAAGATCGTGTCGGTCTTTCCAGACAACCCGGGCAAGGGAGTGCCTACGGTGACCGGACTGGTCGTCGCGCTGGACGAGGCCACGGGCGAGCCGCAAGCCGTTCTCGATGGGAGCTTCCTCACTGCGTGGCGCACGGGGGCCGCCAGCGGAGCGGGCGTGGACCTGCTCGCACGACCCGATTCGAAAAACGGCGCACTGCTCGGCAGTGGAGTCCAGGCGGGCACCCAGTTGCTGGCCATGTGTGCGGTGCGACCACTTGAACGCGTCCGGATCTGGTCCCGGAACCCCGACCACGCCGCAGCCTTCGTCGCGCAGTGGAGCTCGGAAGTCGATGCCGAGCTCGAGCGGGTCGACGGGGTCGAAGAGGCCGTCGCCGAGGCGGACATCGTCCTGGCGGCCACGGCGGCCGAGGAGCCGTTGTTCTATCCTTCGCACCTGGCCGCCGGAGCCCATCTCGGGTCGGTGGGAAGCTACCAGCTCCACATGCGCGAAATCGACCCAGCGCTGGCTGGGCAGGCACGGGTGTTTGTGGACGACATCGACGCGGCCCTTGCCGAAGCAGGAGAGTTGGTCGCGGCTGTCGAGCAGGGCTTGACGCACCCCGACCAGTGGCAGCTCTTGGGCGACGTGGCCCGCGGAGTGACACCCGGGAGACAATCCCCCGCGGACAGGACCTGGTTCAAGTCCGTGGGACTGGCGGTGCAAGACGTCTGCACGGCAGCAGCTGCGATAGACGCCGCAGGCCGGCAAGGCCTGGGGCAGTTGATTCACATGTAGACCCTCCGTCGAGTCAGGGACCGGCCCCGAATCGGACTCCACATCTTGCGCTAGGAACCTCAGGGAGGAGGACCGGTAATGCGCGCAAACGACGGGCGGCCTGCAGGAAGCTCTCCATGGAGCGGATCCCCGGCAACAGATGGATCCCTACGGCACGGGGCTGGGATACATCGACAAGCACTCTGTGGTCTTCAGAGTGGGTCGCTGACATCAGAGTCCCCGCCCGCCGGGCCTAGGGCCCATAATCCACCGCTCACCACCTTTCCCGCTCCGACTTCCCGAACGAACCCCATGTCGAACTCCACGCACCTGACGCGTCGTCGATTCCTCGCCGCCTCCGCAGCGGGCTCCGTTCTCAGCATGAACGCGAGTTCATACAAGCGCATCTACGGCTCTGCAGAGAGGCTGAACGTCGCCTTCGTGGCGTCTGGGGGCATTGCCACGGGCCAGCACATCGGACAGCTTGCGGGGCTTGGGATCGGGTGCCCTGCCTACGCGGACATCGACTCCGAACGATGGGGCGAGGCCGCCAAGCGTTGGCCGGAGGCGAAGGCCTACACGGACTATCGCAAGATGTTTGACAAGCATCACAAGGAGTTCGATGCGGTCATGGTCGGAACTCCCGACCACCAGCACTTCCCGGCCACGATCCTGGCCATGGGGCACGGCAAACACGTGTACACCCAGAAGCCGCTCACCCACACGGTCTGGGAATCGCGGCAGCTGACCATTGCCCAGCGAAACATGAAGCTCGCCACCCAGATGGGTAACCAGGGCCACGCGACCGACTCACTGCGGGGCACGATTGACTATCTGCGCAGCGGTGCGATTGGCGACCTCGTTGAGGCCCACGTCTGGTCCGATCGACCCTGGTGGCGTCAGGGCATTCCCGTGCCCGAGGGGGAGCAGGAAATTCCGGACCACATCGATTGGGACTCGTGGATTGGCCCGGCCAAGATGCGCCCCTTCCTGCACGACCCCGCGGACAACTGGGGCGGCGTCTATCACCCCTTCAACTGGCGCGGCTTCTGGGACTTTGGATGCGGTGCGCTGGGCGACATGGCCTGCCACCAATTGGATCCCGTGTACTGGGCTATGGACCCTGGGTACCCCACGGAGATCGAGTTGATGGATGGCGGCGCTTTCGGGGACGCGCCCATGTTCGGTCGCAATTCGACTGTGCGCTTTGCCTTTCCCGCCAAGGGTGATCGGCCTGGATTCGAGGTCTACTGGCACGATGGTGGCAACAAGCCGGAACGCCCCGATGAGCTACCCGAGGGCGAAGAGCTCACGAACCAGGGCGGACTCTACATGGGCACCGAGGGCAAGATGTACGCATCCGGTGACCCGCGCAACTGGCCCAAGTTGTTGCCCGAGGAGAGGCACGAGGAGTATGGGCGTCCAGAAGAGAAGATCGAACGCTCAGCCGAGGGCCACCACAAGGAGTGGTTCCTGGCCTGTACGGGCGAGAAACCCCACGACTTCCCCAAGTCCAACTTCTCTTATGCGGGTCCCTTCACCGAGATGATCTTGCTCGGGTGCATCGCCCAGCGCTTGGGCGGCAAGCTGCGCTACGATCCTGAGACCATGACCTTTGCGGGCCGCGACGAAGCGAGCGCATTGATCACCAAGGAATACCGCGAGGGCTGGGACTTCCGGTTGTAGCGACGGTTCGCTGACTCACTCGCCTTCGGCGTCCGACACACTGGCCACGTCGAGGGCGAAGGCACTCAGTCCGTGGGTCACGGCGACGAGGGTCGCGCTCGCCGGGTGAACAGCCAGGTCCACAACCGGGCAAGTGGGCAGGCCCCCACCGAGGGGAGACCAACTTGCCCCACCATCTGTAGAAGCGAAGACTCCCAGGTCCGTGCCCAGGTAGAGCACGTTGCGATTGTCGGGGTCCTCGGCCAAAGCGGTGACGGGTTCGCTGGGCAGGTTGCCGGCCAGGCTCTCCCAGCTGGATCCGAAGTCGCCCGAGCGATAGACGTAGGGCTTGCGGTCCCCTCCAGATGCTCCGGACAGGGTGACGTAGAGGCGTTCGGGATCATGCACGGAGGCCACGACATCGGTCACGCGTTTGGATGGCAGTCCATCTCCTCTGCGCTCCCAGTTCTCCCCGCCGTCGCTTGTCATCTGCACGCAGCCGCCCCCTGCACCGGTGACAAGACGCGCTGGGTCGAGCTTGGACTCCGTCAAACACAGGATGGCTTCACCCCAGGCCTCGGGCCCGATCGGTTCCCAGCTTGCGCCCCGGTCCGGCGAACGAAAGACGGTCTCGGCGGCGCAATAGAGCAACCCCTCGGTATGGGGTGACGCCATGTAGGGCGTGTCCCATGCGAACCGCAACCCGCGCTCCTTGGGACGCACGTGAGCTGAACGCCGCAGCTCGCCACGTCGGCCCCGGTGCAAGTCGCCAAGCTGCTGGGCCCAGTAGACGATTGATGGGTCGAAGGGATCGGGGAAGCTCGAAAACCCATCGCCCCCCGACCAGGGGTCCAAGAAAATCTGTTGCCACGGATCCCTCCCGCCCGGGGAGAGGGCGGCGTCCGAGGGCCCCACGAGGGACGCGTTGTCCTGTGTGCCGCCCCAAATGTGGAAGGGCTCCGTGTCGTCCAAGTGCACCTTGTAGAACTCGGCGATTGGCAGGTTGTTGAGGTGCAACCAACTCGCCGCCCGGTCCCAAGAGACATACAAGCCTCCATCCGTGCCCAACAGCACGCGCTGCGGTCGCTCGGGGTCGATCCAGATGTCGTGCATGTCCAGGTGCAGCCCCTTGCCCTCGTGTGCGTGCAGGCGTTGGACGTCCTCGCCCGCGCGCGAGAAGGTCCGACCTGCGTCTGCGGAGATCTGCAAGCGGAATCCGCAGATGTAGACGCGCTCGGCGTCGTCGGGTGCCACCCTCACGTCGCAGAAGTCCCAACCCACATAGGTGGGCACCTTGCCCTCATGGGTCTGCTCCCAGGTATCTCCATAGTCATCAGAGCGAAAGAGCAGACCTTGAACTCCGCCCCGCCCACCGCCTTCGGGCGAGTGATCCACAACGAGTGAGTACACCACCCCAGGTTGTGAGGCCGAGGCATCCACGGCCACGCGACCCACGTGTTCTCCCTCCAGTAGCCCGCCGGAGAGCTTGGTCCACGTGTCGCCACCGTCCGTGCTGCGATGCACACCGCTCTTGGGACCGCTGCCGCGCTGCCACGATGTCGCCCAGAGGCGTTGGGGGTCGTTGGGATCCATCACGAGATCGATCACTCCGACGCGCTCGCCCGCGTCCAACACCCGCTCCCACGTCTCGCCCCCGTCCTGGCTCCGGTAGACACCCCGTTGGCCCTGCGCACTGTGTCGAGAGCCGATGACTGCGACGTAGACGAGTTCGGGATGGGTGGGATGCGAAACGACCTTGCCAATGTGGGCACTGCTGTTCAGACCCACGTTTACCCAAGAGGCGCCGGCATCGGTTGACTTGAATACGCCGGTCCCCTCAAAGGACGTTCCGCTCAAGTGAGCTTCGCCAGTACCCACCCAGATCAGGTCTGGCTGTGCGCGGGAGACTTCCACATCCCCCACTGCGTAGGTGGACTCGTTGGCGAAGATGGGTGACCAGGTCAGTCCCCCATTGGTGGTTTTGAACACGCCACCTGCGCCGACGCCCGCGTAAATCGTTCCGGGGTCACCGGGGGGGCAATCGACCGCTTCGATGCGGCCACCGCAGAATTTCGGACCCAAGGCACGCCATTGGAGTCCCTTGAAGGGCGACGCCGCTTGCTGCTCGAGGCGCGACGCCCAAGCCTTCAGGCGCTCCTCACCCGAGTGGCTTGAATCCTGCGAGGGTGCGGGCAGACACAGAAGAACGGGAAGAACATAGGTGAGCATGGCCGCATCCTAACCCCTAGGCCGACCAAGGATTGCGCTCGCGGCTCCCGGCCTGCGCCTTGGTGCGGGGAGGTCCATTGCAAGACGAGGGCGATCACTCGACGGGCAGCGGGGATCCGCCAGCAAGCCCTCCGCGATCGAGGTCGACCGAGCCGGGTGTTAGCATGGCCGGCGTGCGACAAGGAAGGAAAGCCCTCGGATTCCGTGGCCGGCTAGCTCTGGCAGCGGGCTCCCTGCTGGCTACGCTACTCGTACTGGAAGTGGGCCTGCGCGTGCTGGGTATCGATCCCATGAGCGACCTGCGCGATCGCATCCTGCAGATCAATCACTTCGCCATCCGAGCATCCGTCAATCCGCGTCGAGCCTATGAGCTCGTGCCTGGAGCCCAAGGACCGGCCCACCGCTGCTTTATCTCCATCAACTCCCATGGCATGCGAGACAAGGAGCGCGAGCTGCCCAAGGCCGCGGACCTGCTCCGTATTCTGGTGATCGGCGACTCGGTGACTTTCGGCGTTCACGTGGAGGCCGAACAGACCTTCCCCGCACTGTTGGAGCAGCGCTGCGGGGAACGGGACATCCAGGCCGAGGTGTTCAACATGGGCGTCGTGGGCTACGACACCAGGCAATCCCTAGCATTTCTGGAGGAGACGGGTCTGGCCTTCAAGCCGGACATTGTCATCCTCGCGCATTGCATGAATGACGTTGAAGATGCGAGCGTGGACATCGCGTTACTCGAGAGTTTGAAAGTCTCGCGCAACCCTCTCGCCAACCTGCGTATCTCAGAGTGGCTACGCGCGCGCATGTTGGAGATTGAGGATGCCTCCAATGGGACGCCTTCGCCGGACGGAGCAGGCCAGCAGGTCATTGTGGACGCAGACCTGGAGGTGGACCTGGATGAGCTAGCGACCACGGAGTTCATCGCCCGGGGAGCCTTCTCAGTGCAAGGCAAGGACGCAGACCTGCTTGGGCTGTATGCCGATCCAGCTCGGCTGCGGGACCTGGGAGAGGCCTTTGCCCACTTCTCCGATCTGAGCAGCAGGCATGACTTCCAGGCCGCGGTTGTGATCCTGCCTGTGCTCAGAGACGTCTCGCTCAAGGACGAGTGGACCGCGGCTTATGGGCTTGTTGCAGACCATGCCCAGGCTGAGGGCCTGGCAGTGATAAACATGGCCCAAGCTCTGCGCCGACGATCACTGCGCAAGATGCGGGTCAGCGTGGACGACTACCTGCATCTGGGGGTCGAAGGGCACAAGGTTGTGGCAGATGCGCTGTTCGACGCACTTGAAGCGCAGGGTTTCCTGGCATCCAAGAAGTGACGTCAAGTGCCGTGGTCGGGACCTTGCCCCGGTCAGTTGAGCTGCGCTTCAATCACAATCGATCCTCGCACGCGAACCTCGCAGGACTGCGGGTACTGCGCGCCCCCTGCGACTTGCCAGCTCAACCCCGGAGTTGAACCAGTCTCCGCAGCCTCTAGCGAGAGCTCCTGACCGGCGAAGTACCAACCAGCGTAGGGCAGGGTCTCCGCATAACCGTCTATCAGAACTCTCAAACCCTCTGGTCCGTCCACTCGGCAGTGGAACGGCTCACCAACACCCAGGACCCGGCGAAGATCGGACCGCACAAACTCGCTGCGGTTGGCAATGAACTCGCCAATGCGCCTCAGTCCTCCCGCACCCAGCGTCTCACCATCGATGAACCCTCTATAGTATTGCAGGCGTTGCGCAAAGAAATCCGGGGTCAAGCGGTGATTCATCAACCCCGTCGCAAGGTCCAAGAAATAAGTCCCGTAGGATGGGTCTCCTCGGATGAGCTTCTTGAACAAGATTCCGCGCACGCACGCACTCTGGTGCTTGCGTGCTTGCGCGTTGCCGAAAGCAGCCATCAACGGCAGTTCCCCCAGCACCACGTCCATAGCCGCCTTCTCCCAGGAGGGTCCTGGCATGACCCTGCTTGTCGGGCGAAAACTGCGATCCATGTCCCAGTGAACCCAGCGCCAGCGCGGCTCGGACTCGGTGTGGTCGAGGTACATGGCGCCCTGTGCCCAGTCGTCGGTCCCGCACCAGATGATTGTGAAGAGGTGCCTGGATAGGTTGTCGATGTCGACGCGCTGGGAGACGAGTTTCAGCGCGTGCTCGTCCGCGGCGAGGTTCTCAGCCCATTCGATCAGGGCCTGGTTCGTCAGGTTGTCCTTCCTGGTGTCTGTCCCGCGGCTTCGAAAAAAAGAGAAGTCCGAGTGCCCCAGCCGCTCCTCCCACCGCGAACGAGTGAGGTGTTCCGTGTAGGAGTACATGCCTTGATCTTCCCCGTTGAGCAGAAACCGTGTGGGGTGCATGGCCGGTGCGATCCCACCCACATGACGCGCGACATCAAAAGAAAGTGCGGAACTGACAACCGAGTCCCCTCTGATGATCAGACGCTTGATGGGCTGAACGAGTGCCCCTGGCAGGACGGTCTCGGGGATGGACAGCGCACCGTATTCCTCTCGGAAGTAGAGCCTGAAACTCGCCCAGCCCTTCTCAAAGCGCTCGGGGTGGCCGTGCAGACGTACTCCACACTGACCTGAGAACAACAGCTGGCTTCCATCAAACAGCGAGACGTGCGCCCTTCGCTCAGCGCCCACCTCGGCGTTAGGAATGAGGCCATACACCTCGCCGTTCATGCTGCCCTCGTCGATTGCGAGGGAAACCAGATGTGAACCGTCGCGCAGAAATGGTTCCGCTGCAGGCGCACTCTCTGTCGCCGAATCGCGGTCTTTGTGGATAGTGTACACCGGCGATCGGGGCTTCCCGCGCCAGCGCCAGTCCACGTGAGGTCGGGTCTTCGCCATCAACCCGAGCCCTCTGAAGATGCGGCCGTAATCACCCGAGTCCAAGATCCGTTCGGGCACAGTGGGGTCGCGCATGACCCGGCGCGGGGAGTCTAGCCACTCCCAGGATTCGATCAGGTATCCGAATGTCCCCATCGAAAGCAGGGAGAGGGTGATGACGATGGGAGGTCGCACCGGACTAACTCAAGAAGCTCCCGGGCGGTCGAAGTAGATGTCGCAGGATCCCCCGGCCGCAGCGCCCTTGACGGCCGTGCGCAACCCACCCACACGGTTCTCCGCCAGTCCCGAAAAACGGTAGGAGAGACACATGCCCGCATCATCTTGGGTCACGCTGTCCATTCCGCCCATGGGTAACTCGCGGGCGAGCAAGGCGATCATGGAGTCCTGGCTGGCCTCGTCCGAACTGCCCGGCATGCGGACGATGATCAGGCCGTGACCCGCAGGGCGCCTGCGGCCGACCACCCTCGACATGACCACGAGCGCGGTCACGGCGGAGGTCAAAATGATGGTGAGGAAGAGAATATTGAGGGCCGCACAGCACAGGGACGTGGCGACCACGAGCATGATGAACGCCACCTCTTCGGGCTCTTTGATCGGAGTACGGAAGCGAACGATCGAGAGCGCACCGAGTAGCCCCAAGGAAAGGGGAAGAGAGAACTGGATCGAGATGAAAATCGCGGTGATCGAGATCCCGAGCAGTGGGAAGGCCCTGTGTATGCTGCTCCCTGCTGAACGCGTCTGGTAGAAAACGCCGTAGAGGTAGGATGCAAAGAGGGCGCTCAGCAGTGACATCAACATGGCCAGGCCCCACAGGACCAAGCCGGTCTGCTCCCCCACTTGAACATTGAAGTCCGACAGCTGCTCGAGATACTTTCCCCAATCCATTCGTTACCTCAACTTGCTCGTTGGTGGGCGTAGCGAATGAATCGCTCGCAACTGCTGTACTTGGAAAAGGCCTCCTTGCGGCATCCGAAGGCACGGAATTCGCTCAGGCTAGCAGGCAGGTCATCGAGTTCGCCTTTCACTTCGAATACGGACTCCCGCAGGCTGAAGGGACGGCTGAAGGGTAGGCGTGTGGTGTTTGTGCGCGAGATGCTGATCTGCGTGTCGAGACTGAGCCGTGATCCGTTACTCGGGTCGACGAATCGATAGCGCACATAGCGGATCTCAAAGGCCGGCAGCAGGGCCCTGGGAATGGCCAGACCCTGCTCGCGCATGACGTCCAGCACGTCGCGCAGTCGCTGTGCAGACAGGGGAGTCTGGGCAATCTCCCTGGCGGGGATCCCGGTGTCGAAGCGCAACTTATTGCGCAGGGCGCCGTCCTTGGCCTTAAGCTCCAATATCCCGGTTCCGATCGGTTCAGCTGTGTGCTTGGAGGCGTACCAACGCAGCCGAACCTTGGACTTCAGCCGTGAGCCGTTCAGCTTCTCACGCAGGTGCAGCCAGTTGGGTGTGTCGTAGTAGATGCTCGAAACGACACCCTCAGGCCAGCTGCGATCCCGATGGCAGCGCGCGTTCAGGTAGCCGAGAATCCTGGGCACGGCCCGATCGGCCAAGACGAATTTTGTCTCTCGGCTCCCCTGGGGGGTCTCCGAGGCACTCTCGACGCGGGGGGGCATGGTTCTACACTATCGGGTTGGGGGCCCCCCCTCGGCGTCTTTTTGGCTGGAAAGTGCCCCTGGGAAGATCGCCCAAGGGCCCCCGGCACGAGAACCCGCGCTGAAAGCTGGCAGGCCCCAGGGCCGCACCCAGTCAGCCCGACTCTCAGGCCGGGAGCTGAAATTGAAACACGGCGCCACCGGTGACAATCCACCCGTGACGCCGTGCGGCTATCCTTTCTTGTGCTTCGTTCAGTCGCAGAAAGTCACGGACAGTCCGTCGGAGAGGTTGTGGCCCGCACCGCCACCGGCGGGGTCACGGTACCAGGCTTGGAAGTGCCAGGTCGTTCCAGGCAGCAGGCCTGAATTCCAACCGGCCGTCATGTCGGGCTGGATGACCAGCACGCCATTGCTGGCTTGCACAACGGGTAGGCGTACCAGCTTGCCGGTCAGACAAAGGGAACCGTTGCCCAAGGCCGCGGGTGCCTGGGTGCTGGATCCGTAAAAGAAGATCCCGAACTGATCGGGCACGGGGCCGGCGCGCAACTCCAGCGCGTTGGCTGCCACAGAAACTTGGTTGTTGGATGTCAGAAGCGCCCCCGCTCCCACGGAATTGGGGGAGGTCACGCAGAAACTGGCCGTACCACCGTTGCAACCCACCGGCACGCTGGCTTCCCAGGTGACGAAACCAAAGGGCTGGTAGCGGACCCCCCAGCCGAGGATCGTGCCACCGTCAGCGCTGATGTCGATGACGTTGGCCAACTGGTAGTTGTCGAGGCCCGAAACACCGAGGCCCGTCAAGTAGTCGCTGAGAAAGAGGATGCCGGACTGCTCAGTCCAGATCGTGGCGAAGGTCGTTCCCTGCCACAGGTCCCAGTTGCCGCCGACCACAACGGATCCGTCTTCTGACGTGCGACCAGCCCAGTTGTAGTTTTGGACAGGGTCCACTCCGGGAACCTGGCCAAAGTTGACGAAGCCGTCACCCGGCGTCCAGCGGTACCCACCGCCGTTCTCGTTGCCAACGATGACCGAACCGTCGGAATTGATGTCGAGGATCTCTCCGTAGCCGTTGGGATTCGCGGGGCGTGCGAGGAAGAGGGTTTCAACCAGGGCCGAATCCCAGAGTGCCGCCCGGCGCGTTCCGTTGTCGTGCTCATCGAATCCGCCGATCCACTGACCATCGCCCGAGATCGCCGTGGCCCGCGAGCTACGCGAGCCCATTTGGGGCAACTCGGTGACTTGTTGGCTGGTGGAGTCCCAGCGGAACCCGCGCGCCTTCCAGTCACTGCGCCAGCCCAGACCGACTACGGCCGAACCGTCGGCGGACATGTCATAGGTCGTTCCATGGGAGTTGCTGGGCGGGCTCTGTCCGGGCAGGCCTCCCAAGTCGACCCAACCACCTGCTTGGGTCCAGACTGCGGGACCGTCAAATCCGGACACTCCAACTCGATTGCCCGCGACGACCGAGCCGTCGGCAGAGACTTCCGTGCCTTGGCTGCCGCCGATGGAGACCAGGCCCCCGGCCTGGGTCCAGTACCAGGCACCCTGGCCGTCCGAACCCACAACGGTGGAGGTGTCGGGTGTGAATGAGCTAGCGCCGCCGACCTCGGGTCGCTCGACGAATTGGCTTTGGGCCGCGGACACTGCGGTGAGGCAGAGGCCCACGCTGAGTAGGGTCAGGGGAAACTTCATGATCGCTTGCGGCGCATCGTTTGCGCTCGGGGTTGTGTCTTGAGTTGGCGAGACCTGGCATCCAGGACTCGATCGCCATCAGAACCCGATTCCCAAGCGAGCGCAATTCTTTCTCAGCAATTTTCCTAGAAATCTATGAGGAGGTTGCATAGGATCGCTTCAGGAAGCGACAATGCCCGCAGCATCCCATGAGCACCCAAGCCACCAAGAAGCCCGGTCAGAACCTGAAACAGCAGGTTCAGGAAGTCGGCGAAGACCTCTCCCGCGCCCTCAGCCGGGTGCTGGAGGCCATCCCGGGATCCCCGCACCCCCCGCAGAGATTGGCGGACCAGCTCGGAACCACTGTGGTGAACACCAGCCGGCTCTTGAAGGCCCTGTCTGCTGGCGACCCGATCGCAGTCCTGGCTCACGCCCCGGGCCCGGAACCCCTGCGCCGAATTCTGAAGTCCATGCGCGGCAAGGGACCGCAACGCGCCTTGTTGGAGCGCGCGCAGAAAGTAGTCGAGCGCTTCGAGAGGATGATCCAGGAAGAGGGCGGCGACCGGGGATCGTTCGACGCGGTGCTCGCCACCTGGTTGCCCGAGCAGCGCCGCCGCTTCGAGGCTCGACGTAGACAGGCGGCCTTCAAAGCAATGAGCGAGCTGCGCGGCTGCTCTTGTGACATCGACCTGTCGACACTGTTGCTCTGCCCCTCTCAAACGCCTGACCGCATGGACATTGCTTGCTTGCAGGCCACCTATGGGCTCAGGCGCATGCGTCCAGGTGTCCCGATCAAGTTTGGAACGCGACGCCTGACGCAGGAGGACGACCCCCGTCACCCAGCCGACCTCGATGGCAATCCCGCGATAGACGGCCTGAGCTCAGTGCGCTTGGACGACTTCTGTGTCGCGCCTCCCGCACCACTCGAGCCAAGGGTAGTCGGGAGTACGGTTCTATACCTACTCGGCGAAACGGGGTTCGGACCTCGCTCCGCCGTTGACATCGTTCTGGGCGAATTGAACCGATCGGAATTGCCCCTCGAACCCGATGCAGGAGAGGAGCGTTTCTTCTTCCACCAGGCCGCTGTACCGGCCCGGCGAGCGCACTTCGACTTGCTGGCGCACCGCGACCTGTTCGACGGCAAGGCGCCGCGCTTGGTGGTCTACGACACAACGTGTGAAGGCCCCGCCGTCGTGAACGACCCCTTGCGAGCCTCGGATCAAATCGAGGTGTCAGAAACTGTCCAGAGCTGGGATGCCGCCGGGGACGCTCTACACGGTGCGGGAATCCCGCGTTACTCAGACCTGGTCACGAGCGCCTGCGGCCGGCTGGGTTGGGAGTTGGCAGACTTGCGCCTGCACCGCCTGGTTGTCGAGCACCCCCTGCTGGGTATGCAGCTCTGCCTGTCCTTCGGGTAGACCGGCCCGCCGGTTTCTTCGCTCCCAGGAGTGACGTGTCCGTAAAGCGCGAACGAATAACGGGCCACGGCTTGAGTGCCGTGACCCGTTGCCTTGTCGGCCTGATGATTCCTACCAGCTAATGACGTCCGAGACCGAAGTCGTGGTGGGCGTCCAGGGAGGCATGTTCGAAGGCGTCCCGTAGTCCTCATCGTAGAACCAGCTGCGGCGAGGAGCCGCGTAGTAGTTGCCACCGACACTCCAGGGTGCAGTCGCGTACTGGCTAGACCAGGCACAGATAAAGGCGCCAACGATATCGCAGCTGAGGCCTGTCCACCGCTCGTGGAAGCGTGGCAGGTTCTCCAGCCCGCCGTTGTAGGAGCCGTCCGTGGTCAACGTATTGCCCGTGATGAGCGCGACGTTGTAGGTCGTGCTCCCGGCTTTCGGAAGTTTGTTGCCCGCCTTGGACCCGTCCCAGGAGTTCGACAACAGGTTGACCGCGTCGGCCATGACAGATGCTCCAACCCTGTTCACCGTGTTGTAGTCGCCCTGGACATACAGCGAACCCTCCGAGACAACTGCTAGGCCACTAGCAAGCTCACTGCCATCCGTCAGCTCCAATCCCTTGGCATTGGTTCCAGTTCCCATCCCGTAGTGGGCGACGTACAGCAGGCCATTGCTGGGCCAGATACCGGAATCGCCTAGCTCATCGAGGTCTATCACCAGCACGAGGACATCTCCTCCCTGCCGGACGTCGTACACGGTGTTCATGGACACGGCATCGTCAAAGTCAGAACTCGAGAGCTCCGTGCCGGATCCGTCATAACCACGGACAGTGCTGCCGCTGGCAGAGACGATGAAGGACAGGCCGGCATTGCCGTGATAGAAGCCCTTGCTGTGGGTTCCCAATCCGGAGCCCACGTACACGTACTCTCCGCTGCCACTGTCCAGGGAGTAGTCCCCGCCTGCAACGGGTTCGTACATGGAAATGTCCTCAATTTGCGGGCCCGTGATCTCCCCGACGCCGTGGGCGCCGGTCATGACCGTATTCCCGGATGTGCCGTATCCACTGGGTTCGCCCCACAGATCTAACGCTCCCGGAGCAAAGGGCAACACTTCACCGCCGTCGTCAAAGTCCCCGTCCCCGTTGCTGTCGTAGCCGTCGGGAAAGTCGGAGTCGTAGCCCGAAACCGAGGAGACGCTACCCATCTGGGCTTTGTTGTTCATGGTCTCGAAGTCGTAGGGCTCGGATGCATCAAAGGGATCCTGCACCCAGCGGCGGATCCTGACGGTTCCGCTCGAGTCCCCGTCATCCTTGGCCCGGCGGTACATGTTGCCCACGCAGCGCAGGTAATTCGTATCGATGACAATGGAACTCCCGCCGCCCACATAGATATCCGCGTTGCTGTGCACCTTCCCCTGAAAGGTCATCGAAGGACCGGGCTGGATTTCGAGGTCCTCGTCGTAGAACACGGCGAACTGCAGGATCGGCGTGGCCTCCGTATTGATGACCCGATGTGCCCAGGACACGATGCCATCAACCTCTGAGCGTGCTGCAACTTCGTAACCCACGAGCTGCGTCTCGATTCCCGCGGCGTCCGTCACCGTGACGTTCGATCCCGTGGGCGTGATGGTGTAGGGCACGCTGAATCCGTCCATGGTGGCAGTGCCACTCGTGGGCGGAGTGCTGTAGTTGGCAACGGCCACCTGAATGGCCTTCTTGGCAACCTCGACTGCGCCTTGCGCAAGATAGTCGGCCTGTGTCTGGTGGCGGTGGACCGTGGAGCGCACATGCGTCACGCCAGAAGCGGTGAACAACAGAGCGGCGATGCTGGCCGCCATGAACGAACCCAGCACGGCGTAGATCAGGGCCAGGCCCCTGTTGCCCGTGTTCGGTTGAGTGGATTGGATTAGCTTCATTGACTACTCCTGCGAGACATGCGACGTGACGGTTAGGTGTTCTTGAATGCGACGACGAGTTCGATCTCGTGCCGGTAGAGCGAGCCGCGCTTGTCCATGCGGCGAAAGAAGATGCGCAGGCGTACCGAGTCGACTGGGATGCTCCACTGGCTCGTGGCGTCCGTGTCAATTTCGACACGCTCTACGTCGCGGGCGAGGACCTTGGCGCTGTCAGCATCTCCGTTCACTCGGCGCTCAAGACGGTTGATGCCGTCGGGTCCTGTGGTCAGCACAAAGCTGATCTCGTCATGATCCCATACAACTCCGTTAGTGGAATCGACGGTGTTCTGTGAAGGGAACCAGATGCCATCCAGGTCGTCCCAGGACTCGCTGCGCACGCCATCGCCGTTGCCGTCCAGCTCGGGAGTGCCGTTCATGTCGAGGTCCATATCCGGGCGCCCGTCGCCATCGTGGTCTGCGGGCAGCACGAAGACGAGTTCCTGCAGCGTTCCGAAGTCCGGGTCTCCACTCATGGCGGCCATGGTGGGCAGGGTGTGCGAGTGGGATTCAAACGGATACACCGCAGTGGCATCCTGGAAGACGTAGGGATAGGTCTTGCCGTTGAGGGTGCGGGCGGCGGAGTGCGAGATCTCGGTGACGATCGCCCTGGCTGCCCGTTTACCCTCGTGCTGGAGCAGCGCGCGGGTGTTGCCACGGTCCGTCATGCGCCCCATGGACTCGGCCCTCTCCACGAGTAAGCGAGCCAGAAGCTAGAGAATGCTGGCGGCCAAGATGACCTCCAACAAGGTCACTCCGGACCGCGTGCCGAGTCGTGTGTGGCGGGTCTTCATCGTGACTTGACCGAGGTCAGGGTGTCGGTGCGCGTGCGGGTTCCGTAGTCGTTCCAGGTGATCGTGAGTTGGATCTCGAGCGGGTCGGGAACGGGCTGCCCGACGACGTAGCCGGGATAGGTGGCGACGATGCTCTCGTTCTGGAGGTTCAAATCCACGTACTGGGCGACCGGCAGGCCTTGCTCGTAGTCGCTGCCAGGGATCGGGATGACGTCGCTGCTGAGGGTGAGCAGTTGCTCCATGCAGGCCTGCAGGTCCACCATGGCAATGTCCGTTTCATTGCTGACCGTGATCAGGTTTGACGAGGTGGCCGGGCTGCTGAAGGCCCCCATGACCGCCACGAGCAGCACGCCCAGGGCCATGACGATTTCCACCAGGGTTAGGCCAGCCCGGCGATCCATGCGCCTTTTTTCTTTTGTTCTCTTCATTTTGCAGACCTTTATTAGGAGTTCCTATTTAGGCGGTCAGCGCATTTGACTTGATCAATGACCCTCCCGTGGGGCCGAGATTCTCGTTTTGGACCTCCCTGGATCCCGACCCGAGACGCGTTGGAGTCCAGGGCAGTCGTCCTGGCGCCAGACACACCGAGAATGAGTATCTCGCACGGCCCTGCTGCCCCCATCAGGAATGCCATCCTCGACGGAGCCCTGTCACAAATGGACCCGATGCCCGAATCTCAACCCATGACCCGGACTCGCAGTCGTCGCCCCACCCTTCTGGTGCTCGGGATCCGCCTCGGGGCTGTGCTCCTGGCGCTCGTGGCTGTTGGAATCTCGCTTGCCGGACATCCTGGGCAAGCCCCACCGGAAATCTCTCAGGAACTCAGTCTCGAGGTCGAGGGCCTGCACTGAACGACGTGGTGCCCGATCCGTGTCGATCGAGCGCTGAGCGCAATCAGGGGGATCCACTCCGTGCGAGTCGATGTAGCGGGCGGACTGGCGCGAGTGACCTTCGATGCTGCGGTCAGGGAGAGCGCGGGCCTGTACATGGACATCGAGCGCGCGCTAGATCGGGCGGGCTATGTGGGAAAGCCCGTTCGAGAGCCCTAGGCCCTGGCCGACGCACCTCAGAATGAGCCAGTGCGGAGTTAGGTATTCCTAGGTCGCATTGGGGAGGAATCCCCGTAGACGGCCCAAGGACAAATTTTTCGTATCGAAGGTGCTCAGGTCCTGGGACAATCGGCGCGCCGGTCCTCACCCTGAACACGATCCCATGCACACGCTCCGCCCCTTCAAGCTGCTCTCGTCCTCGTTCCTAGTGGGTCTACTGATGACCACAGGGACAAGTGCGCAAGACGTTCTGCCCTTCCCCGCACGGCTCTTGCCCTCTCAGCCCGGTGGAGAAGTACTCGAATTCAACCAACAGGGTTCCCTGCTGGCCGAACTCTCCCAACTGCACACGGTGACCTTGGCCGGTGTGCAATTGCCAGTCGGGGCCACCGTAAGCCTGGATCTCACGAGGCTGAGCTTCGATCCCCGTGATGTGGGAGTGCACGTGGACGGTTCGCGGGCGGATTTCGACCCCGGTGACCTGAGCCTCTGGCAAGGCACAGTAGCCGGAGCCGAAGGAAGCCATGTCTACCTGGCTTTCTCTTCCCATGGCTCCTACGGCTGGATCCACGACGGAGTACAGACAACTCACGTTTCCTCGTTCCCAGGCCCGGGGGGCGAGTGGTCGAGAGCACGCATGCGCCTGTACACCGACAGTGCATTGGATGCCGTGCCCGGACCGGGTGCACCCACATGTCAGCTCGATTCTCTGCGCGACGGCCCCTTGGGATCCGGCGTGTTGGATCCCACCACCATCGACCCTCCCACCTACGGAGCCGCCACCAAACTCGAGTGCAAGATGGCCGTCGAGACGGACTACCAGCTGTTCCAACTTTGGAACGACCTGGTGGCCGAGCAGACCTACGTCATGGCCCTGATCGGCTCCGTTTCGAATCGCTACGAGCAACAGGTCGAGGTGCGCATCACCTTCCCGTACGTGCAGTTCTACACCACCAAGCACGATCCCTGGACCAGCCAGGACACGGGCGGCGGCTCGGGCGGACTGTTGAACGAATTTCAGGCCGCGTGGGCCGGGCAGCTCCCCGCTGGGGCCCACATCGCGCACTTCCTCAGCGGCGCCAACCTGGGCGGCGGCGTGGCTTGGGTCGGTGTGCTGTGCAACAAGACCTACGGTTTCGCTGTTAGCGGCAACATCAACGGCGGCACCTCGTTCCCGGTGACCCAGGGTTCCAATACCTGGGACTTCTTCGTGATGGCCCATGAGACGGGTCACAACTTCGGGACCTTGCACACCCATGACGGGTACTGCCCTCCCTTGGATGAGTGCGCCACGAACTGCAATGGCGTGATCCACTGCACGACACAGGGCACCAACATGAGCTACTGCCATGGGTGCCCTGGTGGCATGACCAATATCACCACCTACTTCCATCCGACGGTGGTGGGTGTCATGCGAGCCACCGCGGACGCCTCATGCCTGCCCAATCTGGGTGGAGGCACGCGCGTCGTTCTATTCTCAGATGACTTCGAGAGTGGCAACCTCACGGCCGGCGGCTGGACCACCTCCAACAAACCGGCTCAGGTGGTGACCGCCGCCAGGCAGGTCGGCCAGTATGGCGTCCGCATCCGTAGGAATCGATGGATCGAGAGGACCGTCGACACCACGGGTTTCAAGAAGATCAACATCGCGCTGTGGCGCAAGACCAAGAACTACGACACGGGTGAGATGTTACGCATGCGGTGGCACGACGGATCCAAGTGGCACACCCTCGAAGACGCCACCAATCCGGGTTGGGCGACCCTCTCGATCGACCTGGATCTTGAGGCCAACAACAATCCCAACCTCCGCTTCCGCTTCCGCTCGATCGGGTCGCAGGCCAACGAACGCGGAGACCTGGATGAGGTCGTGGTTACCGGGGAGTTCTAGGGCAGGTGCAAGGAGTTGGGCCCCTCAGGCGTGGCGTTTCTCCCGGATCGGTGATGTCGAAAGCCCTGCCCTGGAGCGCGTCACTGCTCGTCGCTTTGGCCCTGTCCTGCGCCGCCCTCACCCTGTTCTCCATGCTCTACGCGGGCTACGACCTGCAGCGCAAGCTCGGGTTGGATGACGATGTGTGCTGGCTTGCACTCTTGGTCGGCCCCGCTTGCTTACCGCTCATCCACAGGCGCCTGCACTCCACACGTTGGGCACCCCGAACCTGTCTGGTCACGGGTGCGCTCACCTCAGCCGGCTGCCTGCTGTGGTTCGCTGAACTAGGAGCCGAGGCCTCGGCAGTGGCGGCACGCGGTGCCTCCTCCGGGTTCGGCAGTGCTCTCGGCAGACTGGTCGCCCTGTGGGGCGTGCTCATCGGAGTGACAGCCGTGCTGGGCGCAGGCCTCGCGCTGGCGGTTCAGGCCAGGAGCAAGCGCCAGCCAGATTGATCCCGACAGCGACCGATGTACGCAACCCAAGTCGGGGACAAGCCTCCTCAGTCCGTATCATGCACGCCATGCATCCGGAGCCCCGCGCGTCCAGCCCCCTTCCGCCTGCTGGCTCCGTCGAGCGGTGGTGCTGGGATTTCATTGTCGGCACTGAGCTTCAAGAGAAGCTGCGACCTCAAGATCCACCCGACACGTCCCTGGCCGCCAATTGGGAGGACCGTGCTCCAGAGCGACGCCTGAACGCCGCAGGCCGACCAGCGGAACTTGAGGTGATCGCTCGCAGCCCACGTACCCCAGGTGGTCTGCATCAACCCGCAAACCGGTTGCGCATGATGCACACCTTCGCCCATCACGAACTACAAGCGGCAGAGTTGTTTGCGTGGGCTGTGCTCGCCTTTCCCGAGACGCCGCGCGAATTCAAGGCGGGCGCAGTGCGGCTCTGCCTCGAGGAACTTGGGCACTTGCATCTCTATGTCGACTACCTGCGAGCGCATGGTTTGGCACTCGGGGAGTTCCCCGTGCGGGATTGGTTCTGGGAGCGCGTCTCGACCTGCGCAAGCCCCCTGGCTTTTGTCTCCCTCCAAGGGTTGGGCCTGGAAGGCTCCAATCTGGATCACTGCGCTCGTTTTGCCCTGGCCTTTCGGGATGTAGGCGATACCAGGGCCGCCCAAGTCCTGGAGAGGGTTGGACGCGACGAGGTGACGCATGTGTCCTTTGCCCGACAGTGGTTCGAACGCCTCTCCGGCGAGACATTGAACTACGAACGATGGCGCGCCGTCTTGCCCGCGCCCCTCACGCCAGCCCTGATGCAAGGTCGGCCATTGAACAACGAGGCTCGGCGCGCAGCGGGCTTCGACGATTCGTTCCTGGACGCATTGGCCAACGCCGGCTCCACAACATCCCGCGCCACGTCATGAGTGGCCGCCGCTGCTGGGTCTTGAATCTGGATGCCGAGCATGAGCTCGAAGCCATCGGTTCCTACACACCCTCGCGGCACATGCGCGCACTGGTCGCCGCACAGCAAGAACCGCTGCTCGACACCCTGCTCGCACCCGGCGACATCTTGCTGACCCCCGAGAACCTGGCCCAACACGTCGCTTCGCGGGCCCTGCGCGGCATGCCGGGCCTCGCTTGGTGTCCCACACCCCAGGCCCTTGCCATGTTGCAGGCTGTGGGTGCTCAGCCGACGGCTGCACCTTCGGTCGAGACCCTGCGCAGGGTGAACGCACGCCCGTTTGCGAACGCGGTCAGAGCACCCTTGGCCGAAGCCAGCTTTCGGAAGCATCTAGCTGCGTCCTTGGAAGAGGCCCTGGCCCTCTTGGCCCGCCCCGCATCGGCTGGCTGGCTTGTGCGCCGCCGCTTCGGAGCGGCCGGCCGAGGTCGGCGTCGACTGCACCCTGGCAGACCCGACGCCGCGGACGAGGCCTGGCTGCTCGCGAGTCTGCGGTCAGGTCCCTTGACGATTGAACCCTGGGTGGAAATCCAAACGGAATTCACGCGCTCGGGTTGGGTGACGCCATCGGGTGAGGTGCAAATCGCACCCCCCTGTTTTCAACGGACGACGCGCCAGGGAGCGTGGACTCACACGGCCACTGCAGACGCCGGTGCAGTCAGTGGCGAGGACGATCGACAACTGCAACGAGCCGTGGAAGCGGCTGGGCGTGCACTGGCTGCGGCCGGTTACTTTGGGGCCTTTGGTATCGATGCTTTCCGCCACCGGGTGCCCGGACCCGACGCTGGGCGGGTAGCCCTCAACCCGATGAGCGAGATCAACGCTCGTTATACGATGGACTGGACCCTAGGCATGGGACACCGCGCGCCCCACCGTTCGCAATCGGTCACTTCGCTTTGATGGGGTGCGCATCGGCCGCAATCGGATAGGCTCGGCCGATCGCCCCAAGGAGGCCCCCATCATGTTGACCCTGGCACTCGTATCCGCGCTCTGCTCATCCCCGACCCAGGACCCGATCCCCAGGATGCTCAAGGGCATCGAACCCGCGAGGCTCAAGGCCAGCGTCGAAACCTTGGTGAGCTTTGGAACCCGCCATTCAGCTTCCGATACGAAGTCTGAGACGACGGGCATCGGGGCGGCCAGGCGCTGGATACGCGATGAGTTCCATGCAATCTCCAAGGCCACCGGGGGGCGACTGGAAGTGCACGAGCAACACTTCACGGCCACTGCCCGAGGGTTGGGTGAGGTGGACATGGTCAATGTGTACGGGTTCCTACCTGGAACATCGGGGGATCCGCTTGGACGCACCTATGTCGTCTCGGGTCACTACGATTCACGCGCGGGCAGCGGCTCGGACTCCACGAGCCTGGCTCCGGGTGCCGATGATGACGGTAGCGGAACAGCCGTGGTGTTGGAATTGGCGCGGGTCATGAGCGCGGGCGAGTACTCAGCCAACCTGGTCTTCATCTGCGTCGCCGGTGAGGAACAGGGCCTGCACGGTGCTAAGCACTTCGCTGAGTGGGCAGCGGAAACAGGCCTTCAAGTGGATGGCATGATCACGAACGACATCGTGGGCAACATCCACGGGGGCAACGGCATCATCGACGACAAAACGGTCCGTTGTTTCTCGGGAGCAGAGGGCCTGCACTCCACGTCGCGCGAGCTGGCCCGGGCGATCGGAGCCAGTGCAAGGCGCTACGTACCCGAAGCCAACCTGCGCTTGATCTTTCGGCTGGACCGCTTCGGTCGTGGCGGCGACCACATCCCCTTCCACGAGAGCGGCGTACCCGCTGTGCGCCTGTCGGAAGCCAACGAGAACTACGCACGCCAGCACCAAGACCTGCGCGAGGTCGACGGCGTGGAATACGGTGACGTGCCCGAGTGGGTCTCGGCGGACTACATGGCTCGCGTCGCACGGGTAAACGCTGCGGCTCTGGCGGAGTGGGCCCTGGCGCCGCCAGCGCCAGAACAAATTCTCATGCGAGCGGCGGTTTCGTACGACACCCAACTGTCCTGGTCACCCGTGGACGATCCGTCCGTTGCGGGTTATGAAATCGTCTGGCGCGACACGACGGCGCCCGACTGGCAGGAGACCCAAGCTCAAGGCCCCGAATCCAGCGTGCTGCGCGTGCGTGGCAACGAACGCCCCATCGTGCGCGCCACGATCAAGGGCATCACGGCCGACGGAGCTTTCTTCGGTGTGCGCAGCGTCAGCAAGAGCGGCCACCGTAGCCGAGTGTGTTACCCAGAGCGGCCCTGATCGAGCCTCGCGATGGCCTGGATCGAAACAATCGACGGGGAGGTCGCCTCCCGCGAGTTGCGCGACCTCTACAGCCGCGTCACCGACCCCCGCAGTGGGCAGCTGGATCACATCATGCAGATCCACTCACTTCACCCTGCAGGCCTGCAGGCTCACTTCGAGTTGTACCGAGCGGTCATGAAGGCCACGCCCCAGTTGTCGGCCGCCGAACGGGAAATGATCGCACTCGTGGTCAGTCGCGCCAACGGCTGCCACTACTGAGTACAACACCATCGCCGCGGTCTGCGGCGACTCTTGAAAGACGACAACCTGCTCGCCGAACTGGAGCGGGACCCGAGCGTCGCAAGGCTCACTGCTCGGCAGCGCGCCATGGTCACCTACGCGATCAAGCTGACCCGCGAGCCGGCCAACATGGAGCGCCAGGACGTTAACGCCCTGCGCGAAGTGGAATTCGACGATGCTGCGATCCTGGCCATTGCCGAGGTGACCGCGTACTACGCGTACGTCAATCGGATCGCCGACGGACTGGGCGTAGAACTCGAGCCTGACGACCCGAGCTAAGCGCGTCGCAGCGCCTCGACGGCCGTCATGCGCGCCGCGCGTAGAGCGGGAATAGCCCCGCCCAACAGTCCCAAGAGGATTGAGAACGCAATCGCCGTACCCAGGACCTGGGGAGTGATCCGGAAGGCGAAGGCCACCTCGGTAAAGGTGATCATGTTGGTGGTTCCCGTTTCGATCCCGTTAAGGGGCAGGGTCAGGACGATGCCCGCTAGACCGCCCAGAACACCCAGCACGAAGGACTCGAACAGAAACGAGAGCAGGATCGCGATCGGCCGGAATCCGAGGCAGGCGAGAATGCCAATTTCGTGGGTGCGCGCGGCCAAGGCCGCTTGCATGGTTGTGGTCGTGGTGAAGACTGCAGCCACGCCCATGATGAGAGCCAGGAAGACCCCCAGCCCACGCAGGGTGGCACTGATCACGCCGGTCTGTGCCATCAAGTAGTCGGCTTCCGTCATCACACTCGTGGGCACCTGAGGATGAGCCTTGTAGGCCTCGACCATCGCGTCGACGTCCACGCCAGGCCTCAGAACTCCGATCACGCGGTTGTAGACGCTGCGCTGCAGAGCGTCGGCCATGCGGTCCAAGTCGCCCCAGATTTCTGATGAGAACGTGCCCTCGTCGCTGAACACACCCACAACCGTGAAGGGCACGGTATTGAGACGAATCACTTCACCCACCTGACAACCGCGAATTCGACGCGTGAGTTTGTCGCCCACGATGATCTCGTCCGTGCCCGGCTTGAAGGTGCGACCCTCAAGCATCTCCAGGTCGTCCGCCCTGATGGTCATGGTCATGGGCTGCACACCGCGCACGGGCACGTTAGTCTCCCCGCCGCCGACCTTGAACAGGCGCACCGCCATGTAGTTTTCTGCGGAGGCCATGGGCCGCCCGTCTTCGGTCAACGCAAACTGGGGCGTGCTCTTGAGCAGGATCTCCCCGCTGTCCAAGGTGAAGCCACTCTGGTTCTCGGTGGTCGCTCCCGGGCGCAGCATGACGGCGACATCCGTGCGTCCACCCTCCTCGAAGATCGTCACGAATCCCTGCTGCAGGGCTTGAACACCAGAGATCACCGCCACCGTGGCTCCGATGGAGATCACAGTCAGCAAGGTGGTACTGCGCCTCACAAGGAGGCTGCGCAGGTTGTAGCTGAAGGGCACGAGTTGCATCAGGCACCCCTCCGGAAGGCGTCCACGGCCAGTAGCTTGCGGGATGCCGCGGCAGGTAGCGCACCGGACAGGAGACCGATGCCCAGGGACAGGGTGCAAGCCCCGGTGAGTATGTCGGAGGTCATTTCGAATCCTGGAAACATGGTGCCCAGGACTGTGGCGATGCTCGGAGCGCTGGCCTGCGCTAGGCCGATGCCCATGGCTCCACCGAAGACACACAGCAGCACACCTTGGCCCAAGAGGACGCCGAACACGGCCCAGTCCGAGAAGCCCAGAGCCTTGAGCACGCCCATGTCGTGACGCTGTTCCCGTCCGGCCAAGAGCATGGTGTTGATGACCGCCAACAAGATGGCGGCCAAGACCCCCCCTCCGATCGTGGTCACAAAGAACGGAATGTTGCCCACCATGGAAACGAACTGGGCATTGAACTCGGCCTCGGTGGTGGTCTGGACACGCTGCGGTCCATTCTCGAAGAGACCGTCGACCTCGGCCGCGATGTTGACGGGATTGGCCGTCTCTTCGAGGTGAATGTAGAGCACTCCTGATCCACTGGGTCCGCTGGCCGCTCCGGCATCGAGGCTCTCCTCCAGGTAATCGAAGGGAAAGAAGATTGTGGTCTCGTCCCAAACGATGGACTCCAACTCATAGATCCCAGCCACTTGAAACTCCCAAGGGGTGCCGTCCCGTCGTTGGAAGATGGTCCCGACAATCGGGACGGTATCGCCGACCTTGAAGCCGTAGCGGTCGGCTGTCTGGCGTCCGACGATGCAGGCGGTACGTTCATTCAGGAAACGGTCCCGGTCGCCCTCGACGATGTCGAACTCCGGGTACATACCCAGGAACTCCTCTGGATCCACCCCAAACTGCGCAAAGAAGCTCGAAGGGTCTTGGTAGTAACCACCAAACCACTGCAGGCGGGCCACGCTGTCCAC
>Ga0209992_10001103_pt1 | contig 30524 bp, 23 predicted proteins | sample 2SBtaG_2_FD_182564 | JGI IMG/M metagenome (GOLD analysis project Ga0209992, IMG submission 182564) | Deep subsurface microbial communities from Kolumbo volcano to uncover new lineages of life (NeLLi) - 2SBTROV12_ACTIVE470 metaG (SPAdes)... | ecosystem: Environmental > Aquatic > Marine >... | reverse complement strand
GTTTTCGATATAAAACTAATACCAATCTCTTCCGTGTGAACGCTGTAATGGGTAATTTGAATTCGGGTAGCTCGCACAAGAGCAACACCAGCGGAATCTTTAGCGATTGGCAACACTCCTTCACCCCGAAGATTCAAATGAATGCATTTATCCAATCCATGCAATACCGCTATACTGAACCGTTGGTAAAGCCTGATGACATCAATCAGCAAGCGCTAGGCATAGGATGGGTGTTCGTACTGGACGATGAAACCACTACTCTGTTTGGTAATATATATTCAGGTAGCGAGAAAGATATTGCATCCAGTATCAATGTAAATATGCCTGGACTAGGTGTCGTTACGATCAATCCCGGTGGTGGACGAGACGATGGCACAAAAACTTTCAGCGGTCTGCGTTTAGGTGGGCAATTGGTCGCTAGCGAAAAATCCACCTTGATTACGGATGTCGGTTTTCAGACAGGTGATTATGGCAAAACCAATTCGAAATTCAATATCATGCGAACGGATCAGATATATGACATATCACTGGGAATGAACTGGTATTGGGACAAATCATGGACGATCAGCCCGAAGATCACATATTTGCAAAACGAGTCAAATATTGACATCTATAGCCATGACCGCTCGGATATTTCTCTTACGATACGTCGGGAATTCTAAAACCTGAATCAGAGATAATTGTCCGACCAGCAAATGTGCTGGCCGAGGATAAGCCTCAAATACGGCGTGTCAGCTCCACAGCTTTTCCGATGTAGGTATCGGGAGACAGTTTCAACAGTCTTTGCTTTTCCGCATCAGGAATATCAAGCGATGTAATGAACACTTGTAACGATGCGCGATTGATACCATCTTTACCGCGTGTTAATTCCTTGAGCTTATCGTAGGCGTTTTCAATATTGTAGCGACGCATGACTGTCTGGATCGGCTCGGCCAGCACTTCCCAACTGCTGTTCAGATCATCAGCCACACGTTGCGGGTTGGCCTCAAGCTTGTTCAACCCTTTCAGCAACGACTCATAACCAAGCAGTGTGTAGCCCAGTGCCACGCCCATGTTGCGTAATACGGTCGAGTCGGTCAGGTCACGCTGCAAGCGTGAAATAGGCAACTTTTCGGACAGATGTCTCAGCAACGCATTGGCAATGCCGAAATTGCCTTCTGAATTCTCAAAGTCGATAGGGTTCACTTTATGCGGCATGGTCGATGAACCCACCTCGCCCTTGATGACTTTCTGCTTGAAATAACCCAGCGAGATATAACTCCAGATATCGCGGTCGAGATCGATCAGAATGGTGTTGATACGTGCGAACGCATCGTACAGCTCAGCCATGTAATCATGCGGTTCGATCTGAATGGTGTATGGATTAAAAGTGATACCGCGTGCCTCGACGAACTGCTTCGCAAATGATTCCCAGTCTACATCAGGATATGCTGACAGATGTGCGTTGTAGTTGCCGACTGCGCCATTAATCTTGCCGAGGATCTCAACATCAGCAAGACGCTTCTCAGCGCGTTGCAGACGATACACGACGTTCGCCATTTCCTTACCCAATGTACTGGGCGTGGCTGTCTGACCATGCGTACGGCACAACATCGGCAGATCGGCCAACTGTTGCGACAACGCTTTAAGTCGTGCGATTACAGATTGCAGCGCTGGCAACATCCCCGCTTCTCGCGCACCCTTGAGCATCATTGCATGAGACAGATTATTGATGTCTTCAGAGGTGCAGGCAAAGTGGATGAACTCCAGCACACCCGATGTTTCAGGATTGCCGCCCAGCTTTTCCCGCAACCAGTATTCCACTGCTTTCACATCGTGGTTGGTGGTCTTTTCGATATCTTTGATCGCCTGTGCATCCGCCTCGCTGAAATTGGCATTGAGTGCGTCAAGTTGCGCAACGGTATCAGCTGAAAAAGGTGCGATTTCAGGAATATCCTTTTGTGCGCTAAGCGCCTTGAGCCACTCAATCTCAATCAGCACGCGAAAACGGATCAGTCCGAATTCGCTGAAGTATTCGCGCAATGCGTCTACTTTTCCTTGATAACGTCCATCGAGCGGGGAAAGCGCTTTAAGTGCAGTAAGAGTCATGGCTGGTTGCTTTTAAAAATTCGAGTTGCGCATTTTACGCGATTTCGCCAAGGATTCGACCCATATCAGGCATCAGCTACATAACCGCCATCTATGATCCCACCGCCCAGACAAACATCACCTTCATACACCACCACCGATTGCCCAGGGGTGACCGCCCATTGAGCTTCGTTGAAGTCAAACCTATACCGCTTATCATCTTGATACGAGATATGACATGCCGCATCGGTTTGCCGATAGCGCGTCTTGGCGGCGTAAGGCCGATCAAGATCAGGAGCCTGATTCGCGATCCAGTGCATATCCAAGGCTTCCAATTTATGGTTGAGTAATAAAGGGTGGTCATGCCCTTGCACCACGATCAGGTGATTACTCGCCATATCTTTTCCGGTAACGAACCACGGCTCTCCTGAAGATTCCTTATCTCCTCCTATACCCAGCCCCTGTCGCTGACCGATGGTATAAAAAGATAATCCCATATGCTGACCGACTACTTTTCCTTCTGGCGTCTTCATATCACCCGGTTGAGTTGGCAGATATCGATTGAGAAATTCGCGGAAAGGCCGTTCTCCGATGAAGCAGATGCCTGTACTGTCTTTCTTTGCATAGTTGGATAGATCGTGCTGCTCAGCAATGGCACGCACTTCAGACTTGAGCATGCCGCCCAATGGGAATACCGCCTTGCTGAGTTGCGCCTGATTCAGCCGATGCAAGAAATAGCTCTGATCTTTACTTGCATCTGCAGCCTTGAGTAACTGGAAACGCCCTTCGACCTCGCGCACTTGTGCGTAGTGTCCGGTCGCGATGCAATCTGCACCTAACTGAATCGCATGATCCAGAAAAGCCTTGAACTTGATCTCTGAATTACACAGGATGTCTGGATTAGGGGTGCGACCAGCCTCGTATTCACTAAGGAAGTAGCTGAACACGCGATCCTTGTATTCTTTCGCGAAATTCACAGCTTCGATTGGAATGCCGATGGTATCGGCAACAGACGCTGCATCGATCAAGTCTTGGCGTGAAGAGCAATATTCACTGTCATCGTCATCTTCCCAGTTCTTCATGAACAGGCCAATCACGTCATATCCCTGCTGTTTGAGCAACAGTGCAGTGACTGAAGAATCAACACCTCCAGACATACCGACAACGATGCGCTTATTCATAAATGTACCAGGAGATCAAGTGGGTAGCGCTTACCTGCTAGGTAATCTTCTATACAGCGTAATAACAACAGGCTGCGGTGTCTCGCTTGAGAAGCACGAATTTCATCAGGCGTCATCCACACAGCGCGGATTATCCCATCGTCCAGCCTTAAATCAGGTTCATGACCGGTAACAATGCCTGAAAATGCAAAACGCAGATAAGTCACATCGTTCTGATCCGAATGCCAACGATAAATACCAATCAGATGTTCTGGCGTGAAATGGTGCGCTGATTCTTCCAGCACTTCGCGCGTGGTTGCCTGGGGTAGGGTCTCGTTTTCTTCCCAGTGCCCGGCTGGTTGATTGAACATCAACCCTTGGGTAGTTTCCTCTTCCACCAGCAGGAATCTACCCTCGCGCTCAATGACAGCAGCTACTGTAACATTCGGTTTCCAGATCATAATAGATCCCAGAAAGAAAAAAGGCAGGATCACCTGCCTCTACATGTTTGGTGCCGGGGGAGGGACTCGAACCCTCACGCCATCTCTGGCACCGGATTTTGAATCCGGCACGTCTACCAGTTCCATCACCCCGGCGTGCTTAAGGGGGCGCATTATCCATGAAGCTGCCTCTCATATCAACTATTTCAACACAATGAGTATTTCAAGGTCTTGGTTAGCTAAGAAACGCGAATTATAATCACCCCGCCCAGTTGGGCGGCAGAATCGCATAATGACATAAACAGGCATGCATATTAGTCGCAAGCTTTATGAACCTGTTGATTATTCAATTACAAACCAAACCTACTATCAGTTAGAATAAACCATGGATAAAAAGGCGATTTTTGTCAGAACCCAGAAGGGTGACGACGAGGTTCAAGGCAAAACCAGAGACCTTGCTGGCGATGACAAGCGGACACTCCCGATGGTGGATGGAAAAGCCAAGGTTGGCGAAATCCGCAAACGCGTCGCCCCCAGTCTGCGCGACAATCTTGACGCGACATTGGCCTATCTTGTGAAACACGGTTATATCCACGACAAGGACAAAAAACCCGCCGCTTCCGCTGTACTCAAGAAACCCTCGCCAGTCAAAACAACCACATCCATAACGCAGGAAGTAGATGATGAAGATGCTGGCGAGCTGGACTTCATGAGTGGTTTCACACCCTCAGCACCGCAAGCCGAAAAAACACCACAAACCGAAGAAGCCGAGGAAAATCTCGTGCACGCAGAAGCCGAAGCTGAAAAGCTCAAGCAAGAAGCGGAAGCTGCAAAGCGAAAGGCTGACGAAGAAGCAAAAAAAATCAAGGATCAAGCGCAAGCAGCAAAGTTGAAAGCCGAAGCAGAGGCTAAAAAGCTCAAAGAAGCTGCTGAAGCTGAGGCGCAGGCACTGATCAAATCAAAACAAGCTGTTGAGGCGGAAAAAGAAAAAGCTAAAAAAGAAGCAGAAGCTATTCGACTCAAAGCTGAACAGGAAGCACAGAAACTTCGAGACGAACTAGCAGCATCAAAAATTAAAGCCGAGCAAGCCGCCAAGCAACAACTTGAAGCAGCGGCCAAAGCTCGGCAGCAAGCGGAAGAAGCACGAATCAAAGCTGAGCAAGAAGCGGAACGGATGCGAGCGGAACTCGAAGCCACTAAGCGTAAGGCCGAGGAAGAGGCGCGAATCAAAGCCGAGCAGGAAGCTAAGCGTAAGGCTGAGGAGGAGGCACGCCTAAAAGCTGAAGAAGAAGCTAGGCTCAAAGCTGAGGAAGAGGCACGCCTAAAAGCCGAGCAGGAAGCTAAGCGTCAAGCTGAGGAGGAGGCACGCCTAAAAGCTGAAGAAGAAGCTAGGCTCAAAGCTGAGGAAGAGGCACGCCTAAAAGCCGAGCAGGAAGCTAAGCGTAAAGCTGAGGAGGAGGCACGCCTAAAAGCTGAAGAAGAAGCTAGGCTCAAAGCTGAGGAAGAGGCACGCATTAAAGCCGAGCAGGAAGCTAAGCGTAAAGCTGAGGAGGAGGCACGCCTAAAAGCTGAGGAGGAAGCTAGGCGCAAAGCTGAGGAAGAGGCACGCATCAAAGCCGAGCAGGAAGCTAAGCGTAAAGCTGAGGAGGAGGCACGCCTAAAAGCTGAAGAGGAAGCTAGGCTCAAGGCTGAGGAAGAGGCGCAGATAAAAGCAGAACTAGAAGCTGCAAAGCTCAAAGCTGAGTTAGAAGCCAAAGCCCGTTTAGAAGCGGAAGCTCGAGCACACGCTCGAATGAAAGCTGAAGAAGAATTAGAAGCCAGGCGCAAAGCAGAGGAAGAGGCACAGCTAATGGCCGAAGAGGAAGCTAGGCGCAAGGCTGAGGAAGAGGCACGCCTAAAAGCTGAAGAGGAAGCTAGGCTCAGGGCTGAGGAAGAAGCACGCCTAAAAGCCGAGCAGGAAGCTACGCTTAAAGCTGAGGAAGAGGCGCGAATAAAAGCCGAGGTGGACGCCAGACTTAAGGCCAAAGAAGAGGAACGACTGAAAGCCGAGGAGGAGGCTAGGCTCAAAGCTGAGGAAGAGGCACGGATCAAAGCCGAGGTGGACGCCAGACTTAAGGCCAAAGAAGAAGAAGCACGCCTAAAAGCTGAAAAGGAAGCTAGGCTCAAAGCTGAGGAGGAGGCACGCCTAAAAGCTGAAGAGGAAGCTAAGCTCAAAGCTGAGGAAGAGGCACGCATCAAAGCCGAGCAGGAAGCTAAGCGTAAGGCTGAGGAGGAGGCACGCCTAAAAGCTGAAGAGGAAGCTAGGCTCAAAGCTGAGGAAGAGGCACGCATCAAAGCCGAGCAGGAAGCTAAGCGTAAGGCTGAGGAGGAGGCACGCCTAAAAGCTGAAGAGGAAGCTAGGTGCAAAGCTGAGGAAGAGGCACGCATCAAAGCCGAGCAGGAAGCTAAGCGTAAAGCTGAGGAGGAGGCACGCCTAAAAGCTGAGGAGGAAGCTAGGCTCAAAGCTGAGGAAGAGGCACGCATCAAAGCTGAAGAGGAAGCTAAGATCAAAGCTGAGGAGGAGGCACTTAAGCAAGCAAGACAGGAAGCCTCCAGAAAACCACACACAGAAGCGGTTGTAGTTAAAAGTAAACCAGACACTTTCGCGTTCGGTGATTTTGATGTTGACGAACCTCAAGCTTCCGACAGCAAGGCTGCGGCTAATCTCCGTCAGGAATCTGTAAAGGACGAACATACATCTTCAACCTCGCAGACTCAACATGACACCGAACCTGATCGTAAAGCAGTAAAAGCGGAGCATGCGGAAACAACGCCAGCCCCTGCTCAAGCCTCACCCCCACCCGTCGATCATGCTCAAGCTAAAAAAGAACAAAAAGCGCGGGAGGATGCAGCGCAAGTGCTCGCCGCTGCTGAAAAACGCGCAGCTGAGGAAGCTCAAGCTAAAAAGATTGCTGACGAACAAAATAAAACATGGGCAGAAGCTGAACAACGTTCGCTCGAAACCGCCAAAGCCAATGCAGAAAAAGCTAGTCAACAAGATGCGGTCAACAAGAAACCTGCCAAAATCCCAGCCAAGGTAAAGAAGAGCAGCAGTCCGTTCCCATGGGGCCAGTTGATGGGACTGATTGTTAAGCTGGGAATAGTCCTGATCGTGCTACTGGTGGGCGCATTATTTGCAGTGCCCAGCTTCCTGCCAATGCGAGATTACATGCCTCAAGTAGAAAAAATCATCTCAGACAGCTTGAATCAACCGGTACACATCGGCAGTCTGTCTGGACAGATTCTGCCCACTCCACGACTTGAAATAGGCGAGATTTATATTGGTAAAGGCAAACAGTTGCAGTTAGACAGGGCACACTTGAATTTTTCATTCTCAAGCCTGATGCAAGAGAACAAACCCATAGACAGCATCGAGATAGAAAATTTCAAAGTCAGCGGAAAATCAATTCAGGAAGTATCTGGCTGGTTCCAAACACTCGCCGCAAACAAACAATATCCAACCACTCGCATGAGACTTCACCAAGGAACGCTGGATGCAGATGTGTTTAAACTGATTGGCATTGAGGGTGATATACATTTCGATTCCAAAAATCAATTCAACAACATGAGTCTGCTAGCCAATTCTGGAAAATACACTATAGACATCAATGCCACTCCTGAGAGCAAACTACAAATTGAACTGTCGGCAAAAGGTATCGCCTTGCCTCTATTACCAAACTGGAAGTTTGATGAGGTCACTGCAAAAGGTGAGCTCAATAGCAATCAACTCATCATCAGTGAATTCGACGGCAGATTATTCGGGGGTTCCATTAAAGGTGACTCAAGAATCACTTGGCGTACAAACTGGCAAGCACAAGGAAATATTACTGCAAAAACCATCAACCTGAATCATTTCAATGAGCTGCTTGTTGGTAACTTTGACGGAGATGCCTACTTCAAAATGAATTCACCCGAGCTGGGAGGACTGACAGATTCATCCAGGCTGGATGGAAGCTTCACAACAAACAAGGGCACAATTAATGGCGTGGATATCGTTGAAACCGCTCGCCTACGTAGCAAAGACCACCTACCCGGTGGAAGGACACACTTTGATAAAATGTTGGGTTCTGTGTCTTTCGTTAACAACATCTATTATTTTGAGAAAGTGCGAATCAAAACGGATGTTTTGAATTCAACCGCTTCAATAGTGGTCCAGAAGGATCGGTTGTCTGGAAGTATGGAAGCAAATTTGAAGATACAGGATAACGCCACAACGACTAACCTGGAAATTAGCGGGACGCTTGATCGGCCTCAGTTGCATACCGCACAGTAAAGAATCAGCTTAGCTCTGGATAGTAATACCACATAACCAAACTGGTTTTATTCGGTTCCGGCAGATAGTTATGCCGCCATCACATCGTCACGCATCCTTAGCGCTTCCTCGATGTCTACTGCGACCACTTTCGATACACCTTTCTCCTGCATGGTCACACCAATTAACTGACGAGCCAGTTCCATGGTGATCTTGTTATGACTGATGAAAACGAACTGCGTCTTCTCTGCCATCTTCTTGATCAGGGCGCATAAACGCTCGGTATTGGTATCGTCCAGCGGTGCATCCACCTCATCCAGCAAACAGAATGGCGCCGGGTTTAACTGGAAAAGCGAAAATATCAACGCAATCGCTGTCAGGGCTTTTTCACCACCGGACAACAAATGGATAGAGCTATTCTTCTTGCCGGGTGGTTGCGCCATCACTTGCACACCACTATCAAGGATCTCTTCCCCGGTCAGCACCAACCGTGCCTCGCCACCACCGAACAACACCGGGAATTTCTCGGACAGATGCTTATTGACCTGATTATAGGTATCCATCAGCAAATCTCGCGATTCCTTGTCGATACGGCGTATCGCATCCTCAAGTGTCTCCATCGCTTCGCTCAGATCACTGGCTTGCGCATCCAGATAAGCTTTACGCTCATCAGCTACCTGCAACTCCTCCAGCGCAGCGAGATTCACAGCGCCTAACGCTTCAATATCTGCACTCAATCTGTTCAAGTCACTTTGCAGGGCGGACGGCTTGTTGTTACCGGATTCCAGTAGTGGCAACAATGCCTGCTCATCAATATCCTGTAACTGTTCAGACCACTGTTCGAAATGTAGGCGTGCTTCCTGCTCTTTCAGCGTCAATTCATTCAACTTCTCGCGCAGAGGTTCGAGCTTATGCTCACAGCTAAGGCGTTCCTGCTCCAACTTTTGCAAGTTGACCGTGGCACTTTCCAGCGTATTTCGCGCATCACCTAGATGATCTTCGCAAGCCTTGCGTACCAACAGTGCTGCCTGTAATTTCTCCTGATCTGCACCATCGTCACTGGCGGAAAGGTCAGTACGCAATTGCTCAAGATTTTGCTCGAACTGCGTAAGTGCCTCGCCGATCTGCTCGACATTATGTTGAAGGTCAGTAATTTTTTCCGTGCATGTTTTGGCAAAAAAGTTTGCTTCCTGTAGCGCATGTTGCGCTTGCTGGGCACGACTACGCTGCTCACGCAAGGCAATATCCTGTGCATTGACATTGCGCTGTGATTCATCCACTTGCGTATAGAATGCTGCGATTTTTTCACGCAAATCAGCCATCTGCTCGTCTATTTCGCTTTGCCGCACTTGCTCGGCCTTCAATGACTCCGCCGCTTCCTGCATCTCACGCTCGATCTGCTCGGCACGCTCGGCATTATGCTCACGCGCTTGATTAAGCTTAAGAAGCTTCATCTGCAAACTATGCAAGCGCTGTTGCAACTCATTACCGGTAGAACGTAACGGCCCGATCTGTGTCTCAATAGACTGATGATACTGCTCTGCTTTTACGACCTCTGCGCGTGAAAACTCGGCATTACGATTCTGCTCTGCCAGCTCGAGCTCCAACTTTTCGATCTCACGCTGCCTTGCCAATACGCCGTGCAATTGGGTATCAGGTGCATGAAACAGCACGCTGTGCGCACCAATCAAATGCCCTTCGGGCGTAACAAACCAGCCACCCTTCGGCAACTGCTCACGCTGTGCATAACCTTGTGCCACATCCGTTACCGCATAAACATTGGTCAACCAGTCTCGCATCACTGGCAAGACTTTTTCGTCCTGACATTGCACATAGCTCAACAATGACTTCAACTGTGACGATTCGTCATGAGCCTGAGAGTTTTCTGAAGGTGCAAACACCGCCAATTTAGCCGGAGGTGCATCGCTCCATGAAGATGCCGCATCAAGTGCGGGGATTGCCAGCGCGTTCAGGCGCTCACGCAATACCGCTTCCAAGGCATTCTCCCAGCCATTATCGATACTGATCGATTGCCACAAGCGCGGCAACTCATCTAACTGATGCTCCTGCAACCATGCGTTAAGGTTGGTGTCGTTATCTATCTGCCGCTGCAATTGTTGCAAAGCATGCAGCCTTGCTTCGGTCTGCGCCAGCAAACGTTCCTGCTGTTGCAATGAATCCCGCTGATTACGGCGTTGCGTATCTGCCAACGGTAACTGCTCTTGCAGATGCGCTAACTTTTCAATCTGTTCCGCATGCTCTTTTTCAAGCTCTGCTACTTGTTGCTGTGAACGTTGCAACTCACTGTCATCGGCACCCGGCAAATTATCTTTTTCCAGTAACAATCTTGATCGGCGTGATTCAAACTGCTGGATGTTGCGTTGCACATGTTCGTGCTGCGTATTCGCCAACTGCAACTGTTGCTCCAATTGCAATTGTTCCCGCTGCAATTCGTTATGGCGCTCTTGTGCCGTGCGTGCCGCCTGCTCAGCTTCAGGTAAGTTTTTTCCTTCCAGCTCAGCAAGTTTTTCTGCTTCGGCGACTTTACCACCCGCCCCATCCTGCTGACGCTGCCAATGTTCCAATAGCGTATGCACACCTTGACGTTGATGCTTCTGTTGTTCGATCTGCTTTTCGGTATTAGCCAACTGCTGTGTCATGCGCTGGCGTTGCTCGATAACATGCTTGATGTGCTGCTCAAGCCGGGCGATTTCGGCATTTGCCGTATACAGTTCACCCTGCTTGACATGTAGCGTATCGGAAAGTTGGTAATGATCTGCACGTACTGTTTCCAACTGACTTTCGATGTCGCGAAGCCGTGCTGTTTCAGCTTCAAGTTCTGTACGGTTTTTTTCGATATTTTGAACGTGGCGTACTCGTTGCGCTTCCGCTTCTTGCTTTTTGACCAGCCAGAACAAGTGCTGTGTTGTATCGCGTTGCTCTTCCAACGTCCGGTATTTCTTGGCCACCTCTGCCTGCTCGGTTAAGTGCTCCAGTTGCTTCTCCAGTTCCTGGAGGATGTCATTGACTCTGGTCAGGTTGTCTCGCGTATCACGAATGCGCAATTCAGTCTCACGCCTGCGATCCCTATATTTTGAAACGCCCGCTGCCTCTTCCAGAAAGATCCGCAGTTCTTCTGGTTTAGCCTCGATGATGCGTGAGATCATGCCTTGTTCGATGATCGCATAAGCGCGTGCGCCCAAGCCGGTACCGAGGAATATGTCGGTAATATCCTTGCGCCGTACATGCTGATTGTTGATGTGATAACTGGAATTACCATCGCGCTGCAGGATGCGTTTGATCGAAATCTCCGCATAGCTAGACCACTGCCCCGCAGCTTGCCCCAAAGAATTGTCGAAGATCAGCTCAACGCTGGCACGCGATACCGGCTTACGTTTGCTTGAACCATTAAAAATCACATCCTGCATGGTCTCGCCACGCAACGCGGAAGCTTTGGACTCGCCCAACACCCAGCGCAACGCGTCGATCACGTTCGATTTGCCGCAACCGTTCGGGCCGACCACGCCAACGATCTGCCCCGGCAACGCGATATTCGTAGGCTCAACGAAAGATTTGAAACCCGCTAATTTAATCTGGGAAAGACGCAAAGATACCTCTGTAAATCTAATTTATGGCTCACCGCTTCGTACAGCTTGGGGCTACATCCCGAATAATGAATTTTCAGGAGCCGCCGCAAGCCATGCGTCAAAACGATATAATTCCACCATTCTAACCGAACCTGACTAGCATACCAATATGACCTCGAAACCCGCTAAAACACTGGAAACTTTCCCCAATCCCCAGCCGGGACGGGATTATCACATCCACATGGAGATTCCCGAATTCACCTGTTTGTGTCCCAAAACCGGTCAGCCTGATTTCGCCACCCTGATGCTCGACTACATTGCAGATCAGCAATGCGTTGAGCTGAAAAGCCTGAAGCTCTATATATGGTCGTTTCGTGAAGAAGGCCATTTTCACGAAGACGTCACCAACCGCATCCTCGATGATCTGGTCAACGCCACCCAGCCACGTTTCATGCGCCTGACCGCTAAATTCTATGTGCGCGGCGGCATCTTCACCAACGTGGTCGCCGAACACCGCAAGCCAGACTGGCAACCTGCACCAAGAGTTGAGCTAGGCCAGTTCGAGACGCAGTCGAACACGCGCGGTTGAGTTGTCTTAAACCCTTACTCATCAAACCATTTAGTGCTGAACAGGATTCAGTTCAAAGTTAAGCCATCATGGATATAACCACACAAACCCTGAACGAAAACGAACTCGACGAGTTAAATCAATTCCTGTCGTCTGATGACATGCCGGAAAGTGCCATGGACATGTCAATGCTGGATGGCTTTTTTGCCGCGCTGGTGTTGAACCCCCAACTCATCAATCCCGGCGAACATTTTCACTGGATATGGGATTCAGAGAAAGGTGTAGACGAGCCTGTGTTAGATAACACGGAAATTGGCAACCGCATTCTCGACTTGATTATTCAACACTACAACAGCGTGCATGAAGCGATTGAAAACGACCAGTACGAGCCGATGTTTTTCACACTGGCACAGGAGGATGGCAGCGAGTTTTTAGATGCAGAGGGATGGTGCAAGGGATTCATGCTCGGCACAAACGTGTCCAACGATCCTTGGGATGATGTTTTCAAGAATCACCCCGCACTGGTATCACCGATGGTATTGCTGGGTACCGAAGCGGGTTGGGAGCTGCTGGACAAAAGTAAGGACATGAAGCGTGCCACACAGGGCGCATACGAGTCCATCGCGGAAAGAATTAAGAGGTTGTACGAATACTTCCTCGAACAGCGCGAAGCTGCGACCGAAGAACGCATGGCCAAATCGGAAAGCGTGCCACTCACCGTCTGCAAAACCGGGCGCAACGATGCCTGCCCTTGCGGATCCGGCAAGAAGTTCAAAAAGTGTTGCGGCGCACCGACGACACTGCACTGAACGCCTCCTATTAAGGTGTATGCGTCCAGTAACGCCAGTGCGTTTTGCGGTATCGCTCCACCTGCAAACCTTGCTCATCCATCTCAACAAGGATTGCTCCGTCCTGATCCGAGCGTAGTGTTTCTACCCCCATATCAGCATAGCGTTGCACTACTTCAGATTTTGGATGTCCGTAACGGTTACGATTGCCTACCGTGAACACCGCGTAGTCGGGCATGACTGCACTGATGAAGCTTTCAGTAGAAGAGCTCTTGCTGCCGTGATGTGGCACGATCAGTAAATCTGCCGCAAGCTTGTCGCGATGTTTTGCCAGCAAACGTTGCTCGACCTGTTCTTCAATATCTGCTGTCAGCAGGATGTAGTTTTCTCCTGCGCTGATGCGCAGCACACACCCCATATTGTTATCACGCCCCTTTTTTGCAATAACTGCCGGGTGCAAAAACTCGAATCGCACGCCATCCCACTCCCAATTATCACCATCCTGACAGTGTCGGCGATCTGTTACTGATTGTAGCAATGGATGCTCATCGTTCAGTGACGACGACACCCAAGCTGTAGGCAGAGTTTGCAGGATTGATAGGCTACCCCCTGTGTGGTCGATGTCGTCATGGGTAAGGATCAGCCCGTCCAGATGCGAAACGCCAAAGGCTTTCAGTGCAGGAAGCACGATTCGATTACCGCTATCGGCTTCGCCGCTGAAGTCCGGGCCGGTATCGTATAGCAGGGTATGGTTTTGTGTTTGAATGGCGACCGATAAGCCCTGACCGACATCGAAGATGGTCAATTTTGCTGATCCGTATGACGGTGGTTCAGGCGTATTGGTAAACATGGGCAACATCAGCAGAACACCCAACCAGCGTGCCGGAAAACCTCGTGGCGCAAGAATCAATATAGCACCGATCACACCGATGATGATGCTCCACGATGATGGCGCATGTTGCATCCATACTGCCTGCGGCAAAGCACTCAGCCATTCCAGATAGCCCATCACCAACGACATCACCCAGTGTGCAAGCCATAACACCGCGTCCAACGGCAACACTGCACCCAACAAAGTCAGCGGCACGATTACCAAGCTAACCAGTGGTATCGCAATCGCATTAGCAATCGGCGAGACCAGCGAAACCTGTTGGAACAGACCAAGCAGTAACGGTGTAAGGCCGACCGTCATCGCCCATTGCACCTTGGCATATTGAACAAGCCAGTGCGACTGGCCAATACGATATCCCGTCACATACATAATCAATGCCACTGCACCGAACGATAACCAGAAGCCCGGAGACACTACCGCCCAAGGGTCCGGGATTAGAACGCCGAGTATCGCAATCGAGAGAATCTGACCGAGCGAAAAGTTACGGTTAAACCATAACGCGACTGCCACCGCGCCAACCATATACACAGTACGCTGCGCGGGCACGCCATAACCGGATAGCAGCGCATAGCCAATCGCCACTAGCATTGCGACCGACGCAGCGGCCTTACGTGCCGGCAAGCGTAACGTCAGATAGACACTGCGTCGCCATAACCCGTATGTGATTGCAAAAGCCAGACTGGCGAGCATCGTAATGTGCAGGCCAGATATGCTCATCAGATGATTCACACCTGTACGCGTGAACACTTGCCAATTCTCGGCAGAAATACTGGACTGATCGCCAATCGCCAAGGCACTCAATACACCGGTATAGGGCGCACCTTCCAACGTAGCTTGAAACTTGTTGCGTATCGCCTCACGCCATGTTTCGATGCGATACCCCGCACCATCAGCCAGATCATCAAGGCGAAGATTTTTCCCCTTGTTATGTACATATCCGGTTGCACGAATATCATTTTCCAGCGCCCATAATTCAAAATCGAACCCATGCGGATTACTGCTGCTATGCGGTTGTTTGAGGCGCACTGTGAGCTGCCACCTTTCGCCTGCCTGCACCACTGGATAAGCCTGATTCTGCTTGGAACGATAGGTACTGATATAGAGACGGTACGGCACTTCGACATCCGATGTAAGCACCCGCTCCACATCAAAACGGAAACGCTGCCCATATTCATGCTTTCTCGGTAGCTCGGCGACCACGCCAACCACCTCGATATTGCGCCCCTGCCACTCGTCAGGCAGACTCACTGCAAGGCGCTGTTCGGCCTGCCAGGAAGAATGGTAAAAACCTAACAAAAATGCACAAATAGCGATCAAAAATGGTCGTAAATATCGCAAAAAAGATACATTTGCACGCAACAATAATGCAGCGAGAAATCCCGGCAGCAACCATGCCCATGTGAAGTCCGGCAGCTCAGATTGCTGTTGCAGCAGCCAGACCCCGAATGTGAAAAATGCCGCAAAGATGACCATAAGGTGTAGAGATTAACCGATGCAGCTACAATCCTCCTATGCGCAAATTCATCCGCCAATACCTACCCCATCACGACACGGTAATAAGTCATCGCTGGCTTAAACCTTTCAGTGGCGTATTACACCACCACAACCTGTGGCACCTGCACAGGCGATCCGTGTCGGGTGGTGTGGCGGTAGGTATGTTTTGTGGACTGATTCCTGCCCCGTTTCAGATGATTTCAGCATCGTTGTGCGCAATTTTGTTCCGCGTCAATCTGCCCGTCGCCGTTGTCACCACGCTTTACACCAACCCGTTCACCATGTTGCCGCTTTATGCACTGGCTTGGAAAATCGGCGCATGGGCAAGCGGAGTCAGCAACGGTGCTCCCCATCAACCGCTTGCCATACCGGAACTACATTGGGACGACTGGGCGACGGTGTTAATAGACTGGTTCATCGCACTGGGCAAACCGATACTAATCGGCGTGCCGCTACTGGGTATTGTATTGGCGATCGTGGGATACCTTATGGTGCGCGTTGCCTGGCGGATAGCTGTGATCTACAAGTGGAAAAAACGGCACCAGCTACAACAAAAGGAATGACATGAGTATCAAGTGCTCTGTTTATATTGCTGCGAGTATTGACGGATTCATTGCGAAGCCCGGCGGAGATATCGAGTGGCTTAACCGCCCGGAGTATGCCGCCTCGAAACTGAAGGGACTGAGCTACGATGATTTCATCGCAACAGTTGATGTGCTCATCATGGGTCGCCATTCATTTGAAAAAGTGCTTTCCTTCGATCATTGGCCATATGAAAATATCTTGGTTGTCGTGCTAACCAGCAGAGAATTAGAAATTCCAGAACATCTGCAAGGCAAGGTCAAAATTGAATCCGGACAGCCGGAAGCAATACTGTCACGGCTATCATCACAAAACTTCAGCCACTTCTATATAGATGGCGGCATCACAATTCAGCGATTTCTCACTGCAAAACGGATTAATGAAATAACCATCACCTGGATCCCAATATTGCTGGGAGGCGGTATTCCACTGTTTGGCATACTCGATGCCGAGCAGCCGCTACAATTAATTGAGGCCATCCCATCCGAAAATGGATTTGTACAGCTTAGATACTCAGTTCAGTAGCGTGTAAGGATTTGATGCTATCCAACGACTCTTACCTGCATTCATAAATTTGGCGATGCCAATACATTCAAAGAGAAATGAAATTCGATCACATCGCAAGAACCTATCTATCTTCTGGCGCACTGGCTGCCACCATGAGCGGTGCAGCGTTGGCCGCTCCTTGCGCAGGGAATAACCCATGCGTAGCAAAGGTGCACTGATGGAGCAACAACAAAACAACAAAACCATCCCACTTACAGGACTGATTATTTCACCCGATTTATCTAATCTGAGCTTGGCTCAGCTACAAATCATGCAGCATGCCGGTTTGGAAATCCTAGAGTGTTATCGCGTCCTGAGTAAATCAAATCTGAATATCGTTGGTGAAGTCTTACGTGACTCTCTTAATAAGGGGGAAACGTTTTACGAATTCAATCACTATCCAGATGATGACGTCTACGATCGCGAAACCCATGCACAATATTATTACCATGCTCATCGCAGCGAAATCGGCGAGCATGGGCATTTCCATACCTTCCTTCGCCCCAAAGGTATGCCCGCTGGGGTCGCTCCCATAGTGCATCAGGCAACCGACCCGTGGCCGCAAGGTGATGAAGCGTTGTCACATTTGTTAGCCATCGCGATGGATGGTTATGGTTATCCGACCGGCTTATTCACCACCAATCGCTGGGTAACGGCAGAGGCATGGTATCCAGCCGAACAGGTCATTCAGATGCTGGATCGTTTCATGATCGACCATGCGTTTCCTTCATGGCCGGTAAACCGCTGGATCAGCGCGATGTTCGTGTTATATCGCCCTCATATCGAAGCCTTGCTCAAACAGCGCGACGAAATCATCCGGGCGTGGACGGCAGCACATCCTGGCCAGGATGTATACGAAGATAGGGAACTGGATGTCACCAGTCAATTGAACATATCGGTTGAAGACACGTTGAACGAGATCAATCAATTAATAGATTCACGATCAACCTAAGCCTTCCTTAGCGCAACAATCTCTGTAAACACCCCCAAGATATTGCATAAACAGGATACCGCACAAAAAAACACCCACTAGATTCCAGTGGGTGCAATCTGACCAGATCATGAATAGTCAGAGGAGAGTCCGGCTCAGTGCATCTTAGCTGCACAGGGGTTTTTCACGCTGCACGGATTCTTGGCGCTGCATGGGTGCTTTCCGGCGCAAGGATTTTTTCCAGCGCATGGGCTCTTCCAGGCACAGGGATGCTTACTTGCACAGGGATTCTTTGCTGAACATGGGTTCTTTGCTGCGCATGGGTTCTTTGCTGCGCATGGATTGACCCCCTTGAAAGTTTTTTGCAAGCTGACGGTATAAACAGTGAGTGCTGCAAGCTTTTTGCTGCCCCAAGGGAGCGGTTTAGTTGCCATCGGTGCAACCATGCAGAACTGCACCATTTCATCCAAATGTACTTTTTTGATGCCTGCACGTTCATGCGTCATGCTGACATAGTGGGGATACGCTTGCTTAAACGTATTCTGAAAGGAAGCATTTCCGGTATGGCAAGTGTTGCAGGACATGCCATTTGTGCTGAGCTTGGTGTCCTTGAATAAGGTCTTACCGTAGGCCAGCAAGTCTGCCTGATTTCCTTTGTAAGGCTTGTAATTCTTAGGGCGCATGACCAGTTTTGGGTCTACATGATCCCCTTTTGCTGCACAAGGATTGCTTGCCATACATGGATTTTTTGCGGCGCAGGGATTGCTCGCAGCACAGGGATTCATACGCGCAGCACTGCTACGAGGTGCGCAGGGGTTGGCCCGGCAAGGCGCTGCTATTGCCAAGCCGGACAATGAGAGTGTCAATGCGCCAGAGGCGATAAGAGTATGTGCCAATGTATTGTATTTCATGATTTTCTCCAAATTTATGAATCGAGCGAATATGTCGGCCTAACTACCAGCCACTGATAATTTTTAAGTGACGTTAGTTTGTCGCAGCAATCAGGAAAACCTTACAAAATATCAACGCTGCAAACTGCACACGCAAAAAAGCGCGGACCAGCCGCGCTTTTAATATGTCCAATTACTGCTATATTCGACTCAGGTATTCTGCACCACGATCTTGGGAAACGCAGCACTGTGATCCTGCGCCATATCTGCAACTTTGATCGCGATACGGCGTGCAATCTTTTTGTAATCCTTTGCAATGTTACCGTCAGGATCGGTAATCACAGTCGGGCTACCGGAATCAGTCTGTTCACGGATACGGATATCCAGCGGTAAACCACCCAGGAATTCGGTGTCATAGTCGGCGCACATTTTCTCTCCGCCGCCCGCGCCGAATATATGCTCTTCATGCCCGCACTTAGAGCAGATATGGGTACTCATGTTCTCAACAATACCGAACATCTTGATGCCCACTTTTTCGAACATCTTGAGGCCCTTGCGCGCATCCATCAGCGCGATGTCCTGCGGCGTAGTGACGATGACCGCGCCGGTAACCGGCACTTTTTGCGCCAGTGTCAGTTGGATATCACCGGTACCCGGCGGTAGATCGACCACCAGATAATCGAGGTTGTCCCAACGAGTCTGGTGCAATAACTGATCCAGTGCCTGTGTGACCATCGGGCCACGCCACACCATCGGTGTATCTTCGCCATCTATCATGAACCCGATCGACATCGCCTGTATGCCATGATTGGTCATCGGCTCCATCGACTTACCATCTTTTGATACCGGCTGACCAGTGATGCCCAGCATGGTCGGTTGAGAAGGGCCATAGATGTCGGCGTCCAACATGCCGACGCGTGCACCCTCTGCTGCCAGCGCCAGTGCAAGATTGACGGCGGTGGTGGATTTACCCACACCACCCTTGCCACTCGCCACGGCGATGATGTTCTTTACGCCATCAACCAGTTTCACACCACGCTGGACAGCATGGGGTACGACTTTGCTGGCAACGTTCGCACTCACTTTACCAACGTCTGACAGGGATGACTTGAGGTGTTCTTCGACCATAGTACGAATCTCATCCAGCACACTTTTAGCCGGATAACCAAGCAGGATATCGAGTGACACATCGTTGCCACTGACTTTGACGTTCTTAACGGATCTGCCGCTGACGAAGTCTTTCCGGGTATTCGGATCGATCAGGTTCTTCAACGCATTCTGTACATCTGCTTCGCTAAAACTCATTACTGACTCCTGTTGGTGATTCAATCTGCAATTTTAAACCAACCGACTTGTTTTGTCGGGTATTGTTCATTCATGGATCCTCCATAATCAATGTGGTTTTCATCTATTCTGATTTATCGTCCACCATTATTACATCTACGCGATACGTCAAAATGATTGCGGATGGAACCACGCCAGCTTGTCACGCAATGAGACTACACCACCAACAATGATCAGCGTGGGTGGCTGCGGTTGTTCGCGCTCGGCGATACCCGGTAGCGTTGCTAGCTGTCCGGTAATCACACGTTGGTTCGGCGTGGTGCCCTGTTGCACGATTGCGATTGGAGTATCAGATGGCATACCCTGCTTGATAAGCTTGGCACACAAAGTTGTCAGACCGAGCAGCCCCATATATACCACCACTGTCTGATTGGGTCGCGCCAGTTGCTCCCAGTCCAGATTCATCGTGCCATCCTTGAGGTGCCCGGTAACGAACACACAAGATTGTGCATGATCGCGGTGCGTTAGCGGGATGCCGGCATAGGATGCAACACCTGATGCTGCTGTAATACCGGGCACGACTTGAAAGGGGATGCCTTCTGATGCCAGCGTCTCGATCTCCTCGCCACCCCGCCCGAAGATGAACGGGTCGCCGCCCTTGAGCCGTAGCACACGCTTACCTTCCTTAGCCAAACGAACCAACAGATCGTTGATTTCTTCCTGATGCAATGTGTGAACTGCACGTTTCTTACCGACGAATATTCGTTCCGCATCGCGCCGTGTCATGTCCACAATAGGCTTGGACACCAGATTGTCATACACCACGACATCGGCTTTTTGCATCAAGCGCAATGCACGAAACGTCAGCAAATCAGGATCGCCCGGCCCTGCACCGACCAGATAGACCTCGCCACGAACGATATTGTCCTCATCGGCCAGCATGGTCTGCATCATGGCTTCAGCAGCAGCTTCATCACCAGTCAGCACTTTTTCAGCCACCACCCCGTCCAATACGTTTTCCCAGAAAATGCGCCGCTTAGCATTGTTGGTAACACGCTGCTTCACCTGCATACGATAACGCTCTGCAAACGAAGCCAGGCGGCTATAGTTCTGAGGAATAACGGTTTCCATTTTGCCGCGCATCATGCGCGTCAGTACCGGGGAAGCACCGCCACTTGAAAAAGCCACCATCAGAGGTGATCGATCTAGAATCGCCGGCATGATAAAGCTGCATAGCTCGGGATCATCGACCACATTCACTGGCAGATTACGCGCTTGCGCCAGCACTGACACTTGCGTATTTACTTCACGATCATTGGTGGCCGCAATCACCAACATCACACCATCCAAATGCTTTTCATCAAAGCGTGTCGCTATCAGTTCAGCGTTATCGGTGCCTTTCAAATCATCAGCTATTTCCGGCGCAACAATACGCACCCGCGCCCCGGCCTCAAGCAGCACACCTGCTTTACGGGTGCCCACCGAGCCGCCGCCGACGACAAGGCACAATCGACCTTTTATTTTCTGGAATACCGGTAAAAAATCCATCAGCTCTTAACCGCCTTTAATATCAGTGGCACTAGTGCCTCCGGCAATTGTATCTTGCCTGCAAGTGCAAACCCCTGTGCGCGCTGCGACATCTTGCGCCATGTTTTATTAATAATCAGTATCCATTTTGCTTCATCATATTCTGGATGCTGGTCGGCGAAGCCCGATATGTAATATTCAAGAAATACCAGATCAACCACATCTTCCATCATCTGCGTCTCGGGATTGGTCTTGAGATTCTTTTTTCCGACGATGGCTTTGACACGAGCCACCATCTCTTCGTCATAGCCGACTTCCTGCATGATCGCACCTGTAGTCTCAGCGTGAAATCTGTACAGTGTAGTACGCCAAAGCATATAGCCCGGCTTGTTCATGGGGTAGTCACTACGCGGGACCTTCCAGCGCTGTATATGCTGGGCGCGCACTGCAAGCTTGACCGCTTCCGATGCCTCGGGCGCGTAGCGCGCCTGCATCTCACTCATGCGCTGCGCATAGAGTAATTCCTTGGGATATTCCTTGCCTTCAGATATCTCCTTGTTCGGGTCTTCTGCATTCGCTTTGTCGAACGCCACGATGGCAGCTTGATAATGTAAATCAGTCATATTGAGAGGCGTCCGATTTAGTGGACGGGCCGATTGAATGGACGGGCTAGTCATCTGGCTTATACCACAGTAGCGTAACACCGATAGACGAAATCAGCTGGTTTGGGACGATTGGCAGTTAGCACTCAAGGAAAAAGCATTATCAACTTTCCCACCCGTCACAGCGGGTCCCGCTCAGCTTAGCAAAAGCATTTAGCGAAACAGGATGCGCATTACAATAGTCTCGCTTCGGCGTAAACAATTACTAGGATTTGAACCAACGCTTAGGCAACGACATCAATCCTTGGAGTATCCTCTTGCCGGCCGTTGATTCGCGAATCTCTGCTGACTCCTCCACGCGATGCTGTTGAATCAACTGAGGGTCCTCGCGGTATTTCATGTACTGGGTCAACGCTGAACTGAGGTGGTTTTTCAGGAACTTGACCTTCACAGGCTTGTTCAAGAAGCGGAATATCTGAGCTTGGTTGATGAGTTCGATCACCAAATCAGAATCCGATGCAGCTGTCAGCACGATAGTCAGTATCTGTGGATTTTCCTGCTTGAGTAGCTTGATCATCGCTGCCGTATCATCGTTGCCTGCACCCACATCAGCCAGCACTACAGCAATCTCATGCTGCTGCATCACGGAAATTGCTGCATCAAGGTCAGAGGCGTAATACACCGGGCACACACCATCCATCACACCTTTCGCAACGCGATGAATCTCTTCATCCGCATCAATGACCAATACACCAGCCTCGATCTTGTCAGGCAGCACGGCTGCGGTAGATGATGCATCCCCCAGCTCAGTCGCAATCGTCACTGCTTCAGAAACGGTTTTCAGTAACTCCTGATTGTTCCATGGCTTACTGATGAAGCGGTAGACCTCACCATCATTGATCGACCCCACAATTGAGGCCAGATCGGAATAGCCCGTCAGCAAGATGCGCACGGTGGACGGCGATATTTCTCGCGCCTGACGCAATACCTCGACCCCAAGCATGACAGGCATACGCTGGTCGCTGATAATCACATGTATCTTATGGCGCCTGAGATAATCCAACGCCTGATGACCATCTGTCGTCGTGTACACATGGTAACGTGTTCGGAATAACGATTTCAGTGCGTTGAGTATGCGTTCATCGTCATCAACAGCAAGTATGCAAACCTTTTCTGCGTTCGGATCGACCGCAAGCTGACTATCGCTGGTCACTTGAGCGCCATGGGCGGTATCAGAGGCGCGCTGCTTGGACAAATCCAAAGTCACATCAGGATCTTCCTGAGCCTCAGGTGATAATGTCGTTCTGTCAGGTGCGGCTCGACCCGTCGTCGGAAGGGGTGTCGGTGTCGGCGGTACCGCTGTCTGGGTATTGATTAAGCGTGCTGCATTGAACAAACCCGGCGGGGGCTGTACAGCAGGTGATAATGTCGGCGTGGGCGAAGTAGCGGCAGGTGCTTTTTCCTCGGGACCAATCACGGCATTCATCGCCTCAATGAATGCATCGGAAAATTCGCGCGCCGTCTGAAAGCGTTTCTCGCTATCTTTCTCCATCGCCTTAAGTATCACCTCATCAACCTGAGGGTTAAGCGCTGGATTGATACTCGAAGGTGGTGCGCAACGCTCGTAAATGACCTGCTGCATCACTGCTGCACTATTTCCAGTAAATGGTTTTTTTCTTGTCAATAATTCATAGGCAATGACACCGACTGAATAAATATCCGAGCGTTCATCAATCGACATGCCTATGAATTGTTCAGGGGACATATAGTGCGGTGATCCAAGCACATCACCAAGCTGGGTCAACTCAGATGACTCGGTATGCGCGATACCAAAATCACATAATTTTATTCGCCCATCACTGTTGATCATGATGTTTGATGGTTTGAGGTCGCGGTGTACTACCCCTTCTTCATGAACATAACCCAACCCATCCAGCAGTGGCCTGATGATTTCAACAACTTCAGCAAGCGTGTATGTCTTCCCATTTGATAAGTGCTCATGCAATGTCCTGCCGTTCACCAACTCCATCACGATGTAAGCAAGATGCTCATCCTCACCGTAATCGTATATCTGCACGATTCTGGGGTGGATTAGCCTGCCAACCGCACGCGCTTCATGGCGAAAACGACTCATCAGATGTTGCAGGTCTACAGGTGCCAGTGAATTTTTGACGATCGCCTTGATAGCAACCCAACGTGATATGTAAGGATCGAAAGCCTTATAGACAGTCCCCATTGCCCCCTTACCAAGCTCACCCTTGATTTCGTACTTACCGATTTTGGTTGGTGTATCCATCAATGCAGGTCAAGAAGCAAGGGTGTTATCTTCAGGCCGTTCAGCCGGGAGCCAAACGGTAAACTTAGTGCCGTTTTCATTCGAATCCGCATGGATTTTCCCGCCATGATCCTGGATGATCTGATAAGAGATGGACAATCCCAAACCCGTGCCTTTACCTATTTCCTTGGTGGTGTAAAACGGATCAAATATCTTGGGCAACACATCTTCAGGAATGCCGCTACCATTATCGATGACTTCAACGGTGACACCGTCATTTTCGGCACGTGAAACCAGCGTAATCTCACCATTTTCTGGCGGAAGCGCCTGCGCAGCATTGGTAATCAGGTTTAGGAACACCTGATTGACTTGAGACGGCGCACAGGAAATTTCCGGTATCTCGCCAAACTGCTTATTCACCTTAATGGTTTTCACCAAATGTCTTGCCAGTCCAAGCGTACTGTTAAGACCGTTATTTAAATTGAATTTGCTCACCTTGCTACGGTCGAGACGGCTGAAATCCTTCAGGTTTGCAACGATCTCAGAAACCTGCTCGGTACCATAAACACCATCTTTGACCAGCGCTGCCAATTCGGACAATAATTCGTTCTGCCTGATTTCTCCTAGCTGTGAGGCCAAAAGTGCAAACTGTTGATTCAACTCTTCCGGATTGACATTCGGATCATTAAGCAACGCCAGCAAGCGTTCAGTGTTAGTAATCGTTTCTGATATCTCAGGTAATCGATCATTGACTGCATTGAGGCTGTTATTCACGTATGCAAGCGGTGTATTGATCTCGTGAGCGACCCCTGCCACCATCTGTCCCAGTGACGACATTTTTTCGGACTGAATCAACTGTGCTTCAGATTCTTTCAAATGTTTCAACGCATCAGATAGTTCGCTGGTACGCTCTTCAACGCGCTGCTCCAACATCTCGTTAGCAGCCACGATTCTGATTCCCAGATATCCAATACCTATCAGCAAAGCCGCAGCATAAGCAATCATATACACACGGAAGCGTTCTTTTTCACTGAGTGTCACTTCAAGCTCGCGGTTGAAAGAAAGCACCACACCATCCAGTCGCGAACCTGATGTCACCGCTGAAATATTCGCAGCTAGATTTTGCTCGACAGGCTTGGTGGACAGCAATGCCTGCACGCCCTCGTACATCGCAAGTGCTGTCTCATTTGTCAGTGCATCCATTTCTCTGGAAAGCTCAAGCATACGAACAGCTGCATTCACTAGCGATGCTCGCTGCTGATCCTTTTCCAGCCAATAATATTCTGATGCTGCTGAGACAATACTGTTAAGCGTATGTGAAAATTCTTTCTGTTGGGATATCTTCTGCAGTGCCAATTTTCTTTGAGTGCGGTTACGGGGCAGCTGTGCCGTTTCTTCGACAAGCTCTTCCGATGTCACCTGATCTTCTTCAACCAGTATGATATTGCTTAAAGCGCCTTTGGACTTGCGATTGGCAACTTTAAACTTTTCGACAAGCTCGCCTTTTTTTGTGATTGCCTCGGATATCGCAGTTATGTTCTCATTTAACGCCGGGCTATTGACTTTGGGAACGGCATTTTGCAATGACTTGAGGGCATTCTGAGCGAGGAAGGTACGATCCGGTGCCGCAATCTGATCGTCTCTCATATCGATGCGCATATTCAACACATCAAGATCCCAGCTCCTTTCAATCTGTTGCAATTCACGCAACAAAGCTACGATTTCATTGCGCTCTGCCAGATTGACCGCTTCAGTTTTGTTATACAGGAATGCAAGTGCCGCAATCAGCCCCAATGTGGCAATTGTAAACAATAGGTGGCGTGTGGAAATCATCAGAGCCTTGCTTCCATTAAACGATCATACATAACCCGAAATATCCCCTGTCACGGCATGTCACCCCTGAATAATAATGAATTTAAGCCAACCAATAAGGTAACAAGGCCGAAATATACCTGATTATATGGAAGAAATACACAAATTCAGCGTCCGACAGTTGCGAATAACCCTAAAATTCAGTTGAGTCTCCAATCAGGACAATCTTTCACCCGTAAAGCAAGCTGATAAATCATCCATTCATTCGCACAATACGGTTGTCCGCCTCAGTCAACCTGCCGGTTATTGAGCGCAGCAATGATTTAGCAAAATTCAGTTCACACCCCTCACCCAGTTGTTCCAGTGCCTCAAAAGTGAACTCTGCCACGATGACTTCGGATATCGCCTCCAACGTAGCCTGACGATTTGAACCGCGCTGTATGTAAGCCATATCCCCGAAAAATTCTCCGGCTTTGATGACATTTAATAGACTGCCCTTCTTGATAACACGTAGCGCACCCTTTGCCAGCATAAACATGCTGTTGCCGGGATCTCCTTCGCGCAAGACGATGGTTTTAGCAGGATACTTTGACCATTCACTGACACGTACCAGTTCCCAAATCTCTGGGTCAGAAAATGCCTCCAAAGCGTGCAGACCCGAGAAAATACGGAACTTCTCGATATCGGAAATATCGTGCTTTTCAATGCCAAAGCGTGCCAACCGTGCGATTTCCGATATCAGTGATGACCAGTTCTGAAAGCGTTTTGATGCATCTCTCGATATCATTTTACGTACGATCAAATCCAATTCAGGCGGGATCTCAGGACGATATTTGCTCGGAGGAACGACATCATGGCTGGTAATTGCCTGTATCAACTTTTCTTCGGTGTCTCCGTCAAACGGCAATCGCCCGGTCAGCAGCTCATAGATCACGACCCCAAGCGAATACATATCACTCAAATGGGTCACCCGCTGCCCACTGATATGCTCAGGCGACATGTATGAAAGGGTGCCAACAGTCACCACCTGCTCATCTTGTTCCTGATGGAATAATGCTGCACCGAAATCCGTGAGCTTCACGTTCTTATCGTCATCGAACATGATGTTGCCCGGCTTGATATCACGGTGAATGATGCCCAGACAGAATGCATATTCAAGTGCGCTACTGCATTTGAACATGATCTGTAACACATCTCTGATCGGCAACAGTGTATCGTGATATGAATACCGGATCAGGTTGCCGCCCGGTATATATTCCATCACCACATAACCATTATCCTCAGACACCGAGGCTTCCAAAATAGAAACCACATGTGGATGTGATAACCGCCCGGCAAGTGCTGCCTCATTCAGAAATTGCTTGCGGCAAGACTCGGTGAATTCGGGATCCTTCAGCACAGCGCTGTCAAATATCTTCACCGCAACGTCGAGGTCGGTAAAGGTATCGCGAGCATGATAAACCTTGCCGGTCGCACCCTCTCCGACCTGTTGGTCTAGTTCATACTTACCCAGCCTGTATGGCAACTCCATTTAAACGACATCCTTATGAATAAACAAACTGATACGCTAACGCTGAGTTATAACAGGATTCACCCGTCTCAAGCGAAATAATGCATTGATATTGTGATCACTGCTGAAATATAACGCACCATCCGGCCCGAATGCCACATCTGCCGGTCGCGCCCATCGATCGCCATCAGGCAACTGAAATCCGCTCACCAGATCATCCACGCGTACCGCTTCACCGCCTTTAAAGCGTACAGCGACCAACTTTGGTACGCGCCGGGTTTCAACACCACCGCCCACCGGTTTTCCCCATGAGCCATGCAAGGCGACGACTGCATCGAATTCCAGCGCTTCATCCATTGCACCTTCGGGCACAAACGCCATGCCGAGCGGCGCATTGCGTGCTGGAAAGGTGGCAACCGGGATCGTCACCTCTGCAATCGGACGCGGCGGTTTGTCGGATTCACAATCATCGCGGTTCACTTGCTTGCCGTCGAACTGGAACCAAGGCATGCCATGAAAAGAACCGGGGAGGAGTTTGCTGAAGTATTCCGGGGGCTGATTAAAACCCAGATGATCCGGCCCGTTGTTCGTGGCATATAGCACGTTGGTCTGAGGATGCCAATCGAACCCCACTGGATTACGCAGTCCGCTGGCGAATGGCACCCACTCGGGTTTGCCGTTATCCTCCCGCAGCACCATCACACCGCCGCGTTGATCATCAAAATCATAACCCTCTCCCAGATATTGGTCGGTGCAGTTGCGCTGTATCCCCAAGCTCACATAGATGCGCCCGTCCGGTCCTACGCCCACTGTGCGTGTGTTGTGTCCGAAACCGCCCGGCAATCTCGCCAGCCGTGTTACCGCTTTGCGAGTCACTTTCACCTGACCGGGCTGGTAAGGTGCGCGATATAAGCCATTGGTTCGGGCGATCAGAATCTCACCCTCGCGAAAGGCCACGCTATGCGGGTAACCACCTATATCGATCAACACCTCAGCCTTGTTATACGGCGGCGGCAGACGATAGACCTTGCCTGACTTTGAACCGGCGAACAAATCGCCATTTGGCGCGAAAGTCAGCATACGCGGCCGATCCATATCTACCAGCCATTCCAATGTGTAGCCCTTGGGAACACGTACGGGTGTTGATTCACCATCAAGTGTAAATATCCGCTCTTCATAGAGAAGCGGCTCGTTACCGGCCAGTGCATCCGATAAAGCCACAGACCACAGCAACAGAAAAATTCTAAGGTAGTACATATTCATTACCCTGCCAATAAATACGCGGCGCAAAAAAACAGCCGCCCATTGCCAGAGAAACCGTTTGGCAAGAGGCGGCTGAAGTGTCTTGCAGTGTATTCACACCACAAGTCTCAACACTTATTCTATTTCAGACAACAACTTCGGATTAGTCACTAGCTTGCGTACACCGTGCGCATGATCCTCTTCGAATTCATTACCTTCGCACCACTCGCCTACCGTGTTGATATCAACCTTGGCACATTGCGGACGTACACTCCATGTAACCTGATAAGGAGAGCAAGTCTGTTCGTTATAACTCGGGCCGGTTGTCGAACCCATAAACTCAACAGGCTTGCCTGTATTGCTTGGTATCGCTTTCGCCTGATGCAAGCCATTAGCCATATTGCCTTCATAACCCAGCTTGGTGAAGTCCAACGCGTTTGAGTCGTTGACCAGTGTGAAGACCTGTGTCTCTACGCGCAACTGCGGATTGCCACATTCCTCTGAAAGACAGGAACCCAGTGACTTGCCTGGCTTCACGTCACATGTGCTGTGTACCCAGTGCACCTCGATAGTGTCTCCTGGTTGCAATTCGCCGTGCTTGCTCTTGCAAATTGATTTTTTGGTCGGAGCCAACTCTGCCTTGCTTAGCTTCTTGCTAATACCGCACTGATAGCCACTCTCGTAACCATGACCATCGCCTTCGCCAGCGTAGATCGCAAACGCCTTGGCCTTATGCTCTGCATTCTTGTGGAAATGAATATTGCACAGGTTCATTTCCTGATAGTCAGGTGCTGTTGAAAACTCACGCTTATTTTCACCCGCAATATTGTCAATATCACGTGGTGTTTGTGGCCCGAAACCAACGCATGCTTCACCTGACCCACCATGTTTATCATGTCCGTGTTTATGACCGTGCTTATGTTCTCCCGCCATTGCGCTGGCGGAGAACAAGCCCAACGCTATTACTAGAAAAATATTGTTCACTTTGATAGATTTCATATTTCAAGACTCCTGAGTTGTAAAAATATAATTACTTGAATTAATTACTTATAGTGATTCTTCAATCTCAACAGTCACTGTCAATCTCAACAGGCACTGTCATAAGCAACTTGCATATATCAATTCGCACTATGAATATTCCCCACAATACTTGCCAACCAAAAAATAGAATTTTACCATTCAAATCAGAATCAGATTCACTCTTTTGTTTCCTTGATCTCAGCGTTTGCGAAGCGGCTCAAGCAAAGAGGATAAACCATTGTGATCCAGCTCCTGCATCAAGGCGAGCAATTGCCCAATCTCACCCGGCGGAAAGCCCTCGCGGGCAAACCAATTAAGGTAATGTCCAGGTAGATCGGCAATCAATCTGCCCTTGTATTTTCCAAACGGCATTTCGCGTGTTACCAATAGTTCTAGATGCCTATGGTTCACTCGATCATCCTCATGACCCGACATATTTTTTCAAAGCACAGTACACTCTGCACATAAATCATGGAATCTTTCCTGAAAACACTATCTAACCCAACAAATCTTGCAAGGAAACAGAATGAAACTCAAGCCATTAATCACTGCCCTCATCATCGTATCGTTAACCGCTTGTGACAAAAATCCTGCCGACGAGCCTTTCGTACCCGCAGGTAAACTCAAGTCCTCCAGCCAGAAATCATTGAACCCGCTCTACGACACCCAGATGCCTGATGCCACTGGTGCAACGGGGGAACTGCCACCCGGCCACCCTGCTGTAGATCGCGGAGAGCCTGAAACTCCCCGCGATGACGCTCCCAATGTCGAGATGGTGGAACGTGCCACTGTCATCAGCACCATCAATATCCCGCAGTTTACCTACATCGAAGTCAATCAAGACGGCCACATACGTTGGCTTGCGGCTGCCGAGATCATGCTTAAAGAAGGTGACAACATCAAATTCGATGCTGGCTCGACTATGTTCGATTTCAACAGCAAAGTGTTGGAACGCTCATTCGACACCATCACCTTCGTGAATCGAGTTGCGATTATTTCTGAAAAATGAGTGGCCG
>Ga0209992_10001101_pt1 | contig 30532 bp, 33 predicted proteins | sample 2SBtaG_2_FD_182564 | JGI IMG/M metagenome (GOLD analysis project Ga0209992, IMG submission 182564) | Deep subsurface microbial communities from Kolumbo volcano to uncover new lineages of life (NeLLi) - 2SBTROV12_ACTIVE470 metaG (SPAdes)... | ecosystem: Environmental > Aquatic > Marine >... | reverse complement strand
AGTTTTAGAGTATAATCACTTAATTCCTTTAATCTATCAAACGTTTTCTCGTTAATTGGTTTTTTAAATTCAATTACATCCTTTGCCATTCTTTCGGCATGATCAGCTAGTCTTTCAATATTTTTTACAATTACTCTGTATCCTAAACAATCCCTAGAATTAGAAAATCCCATTTCTTCTAACATGTGTTCATTTTCAATACCTATTGTGAGCTGACGTATAATGTAAAATCCAAATCTGTCTACATCATCATCACTATCAATTACCTGCTGAGCAAGTTCAACATTTCCTTCTTTTAGTGCTAATAAGACATCGTCTTGCATAGACTTTGCAAGATGTAGCATTCTTTTGAATGCACCATCAACTGATAAACCAACGAGATTAATTAGAACCTGAATAGTTATTCCTTCTGTTGAATCTGAAGTTATTTCAGCGCCCATAAGAACATTCTTTACAGCAGATCTAATCGTATTCCTTTGACTAGGTGTAATCCTGTCACCTTTTGGTTTTATGTGGATGGTCTGATAGTGAAGAAAATACAATGCAATTAATTTTCTTAAAATTGATGCATCATTGTCGTTGTTCGTAATTGTTATCGTTGCAGATTCTTGATTACTTGGTTTTAATATGCTCATTGGCTTGATCTCTAAAATTGAACTACCATTTCTACCCACTACAACCTGATCCCCTTGTTTTAGACCATGATCCCTGATCCATTCCTTTGGAAGGGAAACTATGAAGGATGATTTGCCAGTGAATTGAAGTTTTCTGAGCTCTTCTTGTTTCGACATCTATAATTCGTCTAAACTATATAGAAGTAATAAACTATCCTATATATTTCACATTCTCTATATAGAGAATAAAGATCTAGACTAAACCTATGGAACAACATGTTAGAATAATAAGTCGTCAGGCACAATCCATCTTGTGGATCAGAGTATAAAATTGAGGCAGACAGTTGATACATTATTTGGTCCTGGTGTATCAAAATTCCTTCCAAAAAATTTTGAAATTAAAAAATCAAAAAAGACGGGAAGAATACGTTCAGTTTTTGACAAGGAAAAATTATTACTTACCTCAAGAAGTGACGGTGGATTAGCAATCACTGTTCATTGCGCCAAATTGTTTCTTAAGAGCAAGAAATTTCAGGAAAACTGTCTTCAGATAGACAAAGAATCAAAGGAATTTGTTGAGAATGGAAAATCTGTCTTTTGCGGCCATGTAACATCATGTGGTAAAAATATCAAAATAGGTTCAGATGTTCCAGTTTTGTATAAAAATCAGGTAATTGGTGTTGGCAAATCAATTCTTTCTAGCAAAATGATAATGAGCCAAAATAGAGGCGTCGCAGTAAAGATCAGATAGTTTAAAAAGTCACCAAAAGGGAATCCATTTCATGATGGGTGGACGTGGCGGAAATCGCCAAATGCGAAGAATGATGGACAAAATGGGTCTAGATATGGAAGAAATTCCAAATGTCCAAGAAGTTATTATTAAAACTGATAAAAAAGAGATTATTATTGCAAAACCTTCAGTGACTGAGATGAAGGCAAAAGACAGTTCGGTTTTTCAGGTTGTAGCTGAAAGCTATGAAGAAAAAGAATTGGAAGTTCAAATTTTTAGTGATGAAGATATTGCTTTGGTATGTCAGCAAGCAAATGTTGATGAAGAAACAGCAAAGAATGCTCTTGCTGAAGCAGAAGGCGATCTTGCTAGAGCAATTTTGCTACTAACTACAAATTGAATGGTTTAATTATTGGAGAAAGTGAATTTTACTAAATGAGTCAAACTGGAACACATGTAGACGGAATTATCAAGGCACTCTCAAACTTAGAATCTGATATTGATTCACTAAATCTGAAACTAGAAGACATGAAAAAACAGCTAAATTCAAAGGTTCAAAAGGAGATAGACAATTTGATGACCAAAACCAAGGAAATTGCTACAAAAGAGGCAGAAAGTATCATCTCAGAGTCCAAATCAAAGGCTCAAACAGAATCTGAAAAAATTCATCAGAAAGGCGAGGAGAAACTGACTGAAATTCAAAAAAATATAGAATCAAACTTTGATTCTGCAGTTGACGATGCTATTTCCTCAATTTTAAAGGCTTAAACCAGATTTGTAAAATTTTTCTTATATAGACGAATTAGACGTTCATTATTGTTCAGTTTTTATGCCTAAATTGACTAAAGAAATAGTATTTTTTACCATAACATGTAAATTTTGAAAACGTTTCTTTACAATTATCGCCCAAATAGAAAACATTAGGATTGGAATTGCTACAGAAGATGGCAGGCAATATTTTAGATTCTCCAAAGTTTTAAAAGATTTAGGTATTAGTTTTGATTCTATATTGCCCTCTCAAATACAAAATTTTGATGGTGATTTGATTTTTACAACACATGAAGAGGCACCCAGAAATCCATTGGTTCCTTTACTATTTGATGAGATTACAGCAAAACAGCCTTCTGTAATTAAGGGTCTAATAATTCAGAAGCTTGATTCCGGTTTAAATGAAAATAAATTGATTTTAGGTATAGATCCTGGAAAAAGAATTGGACTATCCGTATATTATTTAGGTTATCAAATAGATAATTCATTTTTTATCTCAATTGAGAAGCTTGTACAGAATTTAATTATGATTATGGCCGAGTTAAAATCTCAAAAAAAGATTCTAAAAATTGGTAATGGTGATATGATAATTGCAAACAAAATTGTTCAACTACTAAATCTTAGATTCTGTTCAAATTTTGAAATTGAGTTTGTTGACGAAAGAAACACCACATTAAAAATTAAAAATTATAATCAGAGAGGCAAACGTGATATGTTATCAGCACAGTTTATCACACAACGAAATGGTTATTGGCGTACTGTTTTACCATTATCAATTACAGGTTAGTATTATCAGAATTTTTTCTAAGTCCGAAAAACATAGATATTTATACACATTTTTTTGTTTTTTTTGAAAATGATCGGTTTTTACATATAAATCAATCAATATATTACAAGAAATTTGAAGAATTTTGTAATAATTCACCTGATCTATTTTAAATACTTATAATTTCTATATAATATAGAACAAAAATGACATGTAAAGGAATTTGCACAAGATACAAAGCACAAAAACCAGTAGGAACTGGACGATATGCATCTGGTCAGAGACGATGCCAAATCTGTGAAATTTTCATAAAATGGGAAGGACTTTGGTGCCCATGTTGTGGCTACCGATTAAGAACCAAACCACGAAACCTGAAATACAAAGCCAAACTCAGAGCAAGAGTAGAAGCCGACGCAGCAGCATCCGTACAAGTTAGAACTAGCGAGAAATCCGAAGCAATAGCAATTTCAGCTGAATCAGCTGAATTTGTTAGTACAACAATGAAAACTGCTGTAAGCGAAGGATGGACAAAAACAAAGACCATAGCAGAACTAAGAAAATCTGAGGACATGACTGTCAAAAAAGCAAAAGGACTAGTCGACGAAGCATTTGGAGTTAGATCCAAACCGATAGCAATAAACGCCTAATCACTAAAAGCTACTTATTGTCAGAAACGGGATTTTCGAAAGAAATCGTCAATGTAAATGAACGAAAGTTCATAGTTGAAATGCTACACTTTGATAATGGTAATTTTGTATCTGTTTATGAGGGTTCAAAAAAGATTGGTGGTATGATTGCTTCAATTAATACAGGTCCAGTACCAACTACAACCACTATTATTCCTGCAAAATCGGATTCATTATTTTTGAAATTAATTGCAGAAAAAATTGCCACAAATAAAAAAGGAGTTTGTTTAGTTACAGCTTCTATTGAAAGGGAATTGGATACAGAATCAACAAAACAAATAATGAACAAGATTATGGAGATAACAGAGAATGACTAAAGATCTTAGAACCTTCCTTTCTGAAATTAAAAAATCCAAGGATCTTAAAACCATCAAAAAACCAGTATCTCTGAAATATGAGATTGCTACAATTACTGAAAAGTTTGAAGATTCAAACGCTATATTATTTGAAAATGTAAAAGGTAGAAAATTTCCTGTGGTCTCTAATCTTGTCGGAACCAGGGCTAGATTTGCCCAGGCAATAGGAGCAAAAATACCCGACATTCATCAAAAAATGGTCAAGGCAATTAGTGCCACAAAAAAACCAAAAATTTCAAACACCGCAAATTTTTTTGAAAACAATTCAAACAATATTTCTATTCTTCCAATAGCAACTCATTTTCTAAAAGAGTCTGGTCCATTTATCACATCATCCATACTTCATACTAAAAATCAAGAAAAGAATTATCAAAATTCATCAGTTCATCGATTGATGCCAATCGACAAAAAATCATTTTCAATTAGAATGGTTGAAGGACGGGATTTGCACAAGTCATTCATGTATGCAAAACAACACGGTGAGGATCTACCTGTTGCCATTACAGTTGGAGTTCATCCAGCTATAACAATTGCATCAGCCTTCCAAGCAGAGTTCGGTAAGAGCGAAACTACAATTGCAAATTCTCTGTTGAACAATCAACTCACTTTGACAAAATGTCCAATTTCAAAAATTGCTGTTCCCTCAACTGCAGAAATTGTAATGGAAGGAAGAATACTCCAAGACAAGATGCACTCAGAATGGATGGTTGAGATGCTTAGGACATATGACATGCCTAGAAAGGCCCCTGTAATTGAGATAAACAAGCTATATTTCAGAAATAATGCCATTTTCCACGATATACTTTCTGGCTATGGAGAGGCTAGATTACTCATGGGAATGCCTATTGAATCCAAACTAAACGGAATTCTCAAGAAAAAATTCTCTCAAACAAGACAGGTTGTACTAACAGCCGGTGGTTCAAACTGGCTACATGCTGTTGTTCAGATTTCAAAAACAAAGACAACTAATGTCAAAAAAATTATCAAAGAAACCTTTGCAGCTCACAGATCACTCAAAATGGTTACTGTAGTGGATGATGATATTGATCCAACAGATGCTTCTGCTGTTGAATATGCAATGGCAACAAGATTCCAAGCAGACAAGGATCTTGTTGTAATAAAAAATGTTAGAGGTTCAAGTTTGGATCCATCCAGTGATCAGAAAAAACTGCGAACTGCCAAGATGGGAATAGATGCAACAATACCTGGCTCAAAGAGGCCTGAAGGATTCAGACTTGGTAAACTAGCTAAGATAAATAAGAATCTCTTGAAATAATTGAAAAAATGAAAGCACTAGTTTACGAAAAATATGCAGAGGATAATGACTTTGAATCAATTTTACAGATAAAGGACATTCCAGAACCTACTCCAAAACCAGATGAGGTTGTATTTCGCGTAAAGGCTGCATCATTAAACTATGACGACATTTGGGGAATGCGAGGAAAGCCACTTGCTGTTCCACTGCCACACATTTCTGGAACCGATGCTGCAGGTGAGGTAATTGCAATTGGTGAAAATGTAACAAACATCAAAGTTGGTGATAGAATAGTTTCTCATGGTAACATGTCATGTAGAGTATGTGCTCCATGTACTGACGGTAAAGAGTATAATTGTAGGAAACGAAAAATTTGGGGATTTGAAACTGGACCACTTTGGGGTGGCTATTGTGAAGTTGCACATCTTCCAGAAATCAACGTACTAAAAATTCCAGACAATGTAAGTTATGAAGAAGCAGCAGCTGCATCAATGACTCTATTGACATCATGGCACATGTTGGTAGGCAGAGCCAAGATTAGACCAGGTCAAATTGTACTCATAATGGGAGGCAGTTCTGGTGTTGGAATTTTTGGAATTCAGATTGCCAAACTTTATGGCTGTACTGTTATTGCTACTGCCAGTCCTGAAAAGCTGGAAAAACTCAAGGAACTAGGAGCAGATTATGCAGTAGATCACAGAAAAGACGACTGGCACAAAGAAGTTAGAGCAATTACAAAAAAAATTGTTGGGGGACCAGGAATCGATGTAATTTTTGAGCACATTGGTGGCTCGCATTTTAACAAAGAACTTACTCTTTTGAAATATGGCGCAACAATGGTAACAACTGGAGCTACAACTGGTTATGATGCACCAACAGACCTACGTCAGATATTCTTCAAAGGAATCGACATACTAGGTTCGACACAAGGAACACGTGCTGAGCTAGAACAGGGATTTTACTGGATGGGTAAGGGAAAAATAAAGGCAATCATTGATTCTGTTTATACATTTGAGAATGCAGTAGATGCACACAACAAGATGTTGAATGGAAAAGGCCTAGTTGGTAAGATAATTCTCAAACCAGACTAACCTCTAGAAATAAAAATACATCCAATAGCACTAATCTATGGATTCTGACCAATCATCCGAACTATTTGATTCTGAATCAAAGAAATTACAGGATGCTCTTGAATCAATACAAAAAAAATCAGACAAAACCATACCAGAGATAATCGATGTCTATTATCAGGCAATCAAGGTAGATTCACTTGCCAAAGTACTAAAGGAAAATTTCCAAACAAAACCAGAGCATGAAGCATTCTTAGCAAGAATTGATAAAACTCAGAAATACATTTCAGAAGAGTTTAACGCATCTTTCCATCCTAAAATTTTAACACAGTTGACTGATTCAATCCAAAAAAATACAGAGAATCTCAAACTACTGGCAAAAGAATCTGGCCAAAAAACAAAAGAAATCATAGAGAAGGAGGCTAGTCTATACAAGGAATTACGTGAAATAATGAGCACTAAGGAATTTGTTGAACAGTACGAAAACGGAATTAAAAATGATTGAAGATATATCAAAAAATCTGGCTAGTCTAAAACAAGAATTTAGGCGTACTTATTCAGGAACCAGTCACATTCAAGAAATAATTCCACTATCAAACTCTGATGACTTTCCAATAGACCAAAAAGAACTAGATGCACTTCATTTGTTTGTCAGGAATAATCCCATCTACTATAATTCGTATGAAGAGAAAATCAACCATACAGAATGTATGGTGTATGAGGGCGACATTAACAAATTCTGGCTAAATAGCATTAGCCATGGTTCAAGCTACCAACCATTTTCGCCAACCTGGATGCTAACAGCCTACATCATCACAAGTATAGCAAAAACTCTCAATTACAGAGAAGTGCTTGACATTGGTTCAGGTGATGGCCGAATTGCATATTGTGCAAAAATTTTAGGATTGGATGCACATGCAATTGAAATTGATGACATGCTAGTTGAACTACAAGAGTCAATCTGTGAAACTACCAAAGTTGATTTTAAGCCAGTAGGTGCAGATGCAGTAAAATTTGATTATCTTAGCCTAAATCTAGAAAAACCTGCATTCTTCATTGGTGGTTTAGCTCAGATGGGTGGAGAAATGTTAGCAACCAGTATTCTTACACATCTTGATTCTGAATTAAAACAAAAAACCTGTATGGTTTTGACTGGGAGTTATTCTGAAAAGTATTCTCTTAACGATAGAAAAGATGGAGGTTGGAGTTCATTAATTGAAAAGAATAATCTGAAGGTGATTCAAACAGCTGTTCTACCTACAGTATGGAGTTTTAATGAAACAATTGATACACCGTATACTTTTGCAGAGTTTGGTTAAAGTGCAGAATCAACCATCAGTGCAATAAACAGTACTGCCAGATATGGACTTGAAAACTTGAACAAGACCCATGAGGATTTTTCAGTTGGCTTTGCAACAACCCAGGCGCTTAGTACTATCATTAATGCACCTGATGCAATTGCAGTGTAGAGATAAACTTCACCCATTACTGGTTCGCCTGTATCAGTTGTCAAAAAGAATGGAACCACACTAAACAAAACCATCATGAGTGTTGTACCTGCAATCACTCGTGCAGATGTTTTTTCAGATAACACTGCAGTGAGCATTGGAACTTTAACTTTCTGATAGTCATCTCTGAAATGTAATGTCAATGCCCAGATGTGCATTGGAATCCAGATGAATACCAAGCCTGCCATAATAAGTCCAAAGTCCCAAAGTCCAGTTAGTGTTACTGCAGCATAACCAATCATTGCTGGTGCACCGCCTGAAAAGCCACCGAGTATAATGTTAAGTTGACTTTTTCTTTTCAATGCATGACTGTAAATTATAATATTATCTGCTAATCCAAAAGCCATAAAAATTCCGCACCAAATTCCATTCCAAAATCCTGTTGTAAATGCAATTCCAAATGCACATGCAATGGAAACACCAGCTAAAATTAATCCAAAGTCTCGTGCTTTTTCAGCTGGGTAAATTCTCTCACTTGGAATTGGTCTTTCTTTTGTTCTCTCCATGATGGCGTCAATGTCTCTATCATGATAGTTTGTCAATGTGTTGGCAGCTGCAGAACCAGCAGCTACTCCGAAAAGCATCAGAATCCAGGTCCCAATTGAAATTTCAATATTGTAGATGTTTGATGCAGTTACTGCAGTTCCTAATGCAGTAAAAACCAGTAAATACCAGATCTTTGGTTTTGTTAGCTCATAGTATGTCTTGAATTTTGATTCGGTAGGTGCTGTTTGCATATTATATCATTGTACTCCAAAAAATAAATATCAAACTATTGTTCCACGAGGTAAGGCATTGATTTTGCCCTTCTTTTCATTTCAATAAAGCTCTCAGAGCCTAATATTCCTTCAATTTTTCCAATTTTCTCAGAAACCACCTTGTGCATTTCATTTAGGTTCTTAGCATACATTGTAACCATTATGTCAAATCTACCTGTAACCTCTGAGATTTCTCTTACTCCGTCAATATTGAATAGTTTTTCTATAATATTATCACGTTCTTTTGAATCCATGTTAATTCCTGTGACAGATTTTACTCCATAACCTAATTCTTTATCATTCACATCAATTGTAAATTTTTTAATTAATTTTTGCTTTTGAAGACGTTTGATTCTACTATAAACCACTGATGAGTTTGTGTTTATTTTTTCAGCAAGCTTTGGAACAGAAATTGATGCGTCATTAGATAATTCAGATAAAATTTTCAAATCTAAATTATCAACTTTAGCCGTTTAAGACACCAGCATCTTGAATAATTCGACCTATAATAAAGCTATTTTTGAAATTTTTATTATTTTTTTTACTAAATCTTATCTTTTTTGTATAGCATCTCAGCTAACAAAACTGCACCTTTTGCAGAGCCCATTTTTTTATTGTGTGAAAACAACATGTACTTTAGTCCGTTTTCAAACAGTTCTTCTTTTTCAACTCTTCCAATTGTTGTAGTCATTCCATCACCAACTTCTCTTTCCATTCTTGGTTGTGGTCTGGTTGGATCTTCATGAAATGCATAGTATTCTTCTGGTGCAGAAGGTAATCCTGATACAGAGATCTCTTTGTTGTAATCATTGTAGGTGTCTTTTGCCATGCTTGGATCAATTTCTTTTTCTGTTTCTACAAAAACTGATTCAGTATGTCCATCAATGACAGGAACACGTGTACATGTACAACTTACTCTAATGTCTGCATCCTCAATTTTTCCATCTTTTAGTTTACCTAGAATTTTTCTGGTTTCTTTTCTTACTTTTCCTTCTTCTTTTGGAATATATGGTAAAATGTTATCAGTAATTCCCATTGCAGATACGCCAGTTTTACCACCACCAGATATTGCCTGCATTGAAGTCATCATGACTTTTTTTGCACCATATTTTTCAAGTAGGGGTTTTAGTGTAATAGCTAAACCAGTTGTAGTACAATTTGGTAAGGGAGCTACCCAACCTTTCCAATCTCGATTCTTTTTCTGAACTTCAAGTAATTCTGCTTGCTCATCATTTACACCTGGAATAAGAATTGGAACATCTTCTTCATACCTGTATGCAGATGAAGTTGAAATAACAGGTAAATCTTTTGCAAATTTAGTTTCAATGTCTCTTGCAGCAACAGATTCTACTGCTGAGAAAATCAAATCTAATTCTGTAATATCTACCTCATCTATCGTTAACACTTTCATCTCTTTGATATAATCTGGAATTTCTCCACCTACATCCCATGCAACAATTCCATTGTTATCTCTAATTGCATCCAAGTACTTTTTTCCAGCAGTACGCTCAGAGGCAGCAATTTGCGTAACCTCAAACCAAGGATGGTTATGTAAAGATTGAACAAATTCTTGTCCAACAGAACCTGTTACACCAATAATTGCTACTTTCTTTTTCATAGATAGATATTTCCTATTTTCTGTTAATATTCCTTTAGAAGAACAACCAAAACAATACTATATTGTGAGTAAATATCCCATATATTGAAAATTAAAGTAAACCAATTCGTAGGAAGACATTCCCCAGCCTCACATGGCGGTTTATACTCCATCAAGAATCCATCAATGGATATTATTGATTTTAGCTCAAATGTTAACCCATTAGGCTGCCATCCAGGTGTGAAAAAATTCTTGAAAAAACAACTAAAATTAATTTCAACATATCCTGATTCTGATTCCTCTAGTTTACGCTCAAATCTAAAATGGTATACAGGATTAAACGAATCACAAATACTTGTTGGAAATGGTGCAACTGAAATCATTTACAATTTCACTAGAGCATTCTTGAATGAAAAAACTAACGTATTGATCCCAATACCAACGTTTTCTGAGTATGAAAAAGCTAGTAGGTTATCTGGATGTAAAATTAATTTCTATAAAACATTTAATCTTAATGAGGACATGGACGGTTTTCTAAAAAGTATACCAAAAAATGGTGCTGTTTTTGTCTGCAATCCAAATAATCCCACTGGTGTACTTGTCAAAAAATCTAACATGATTAAAATTATCAAAAATGCACAAAAAAAATCAAGTCTTGTATTTCTTGATGAAACGTTTATTGAATTAATTTCAGAAACAAATCAATCATTAATTAGACTAATCAAATCATATGACAATTTGTTTATTTTGCGTTCATTTACAAAATCATTTGGTTTAGCTGGTCTTAGAATAGGATATGGAGTAGGCAATAAAGAATTAGTAAACACTCTACAAAAATTAAAAATTCCATGGAATGTAAGTAACATTGCCCAAAATGCTGCAAGTGCTGCTATTTGCTATCATCCATTTCTTGATAAATCTAGATTATTAATTAAGACTGAAAATCAATATCTAAGAAAGTCTATATCTAAAATAAAAAATTTTAATTGTTTTGAATCAGCAACAAATTTTATTTTACTAAAAACAAAAATTAAATCAAAAATATTACAAAAAAAATTACTAAGAAAAAAAATTCTAATTCGTGACTGTAGTACTTTTCGTGGGCTAAATGAAAATTATATCAGAATTGCAGTAAAAACACACAAAGATAATGTTAAACTAGTCAAAGCATTGGAGGAGATTTAAATTTCAAAATCATTGATGGTTCAGGGTACATCATCTGGTGCTGGTAAAACAATTTTAGTTACTGCATTATGTAGAATATTTTCTGATTTGGGATATGCCGTATCTCCATTTAAGGCTCAAAATATGTCAAATTACTCGTATTCCACAAAAGATTTCGAGATATCAAGAGCACAGGCAATTCAGGCAATTGCTGCTAGAACAACAATCTCACCTTATCAAAATCCAATTTTACTAAAACCATTAGGAAATTACAAAAGTTCAGTCTTTGTTAATGGCAAATATTATAAAAAAATGCACGCAAATGATTACTATAAAAAATTTACAAATAAAATTGGTCTAAAACACGTTTTAGAGTCATATAACAAACTACAACAAAATTATGATATTATTATAATCGAAGGCGCTGGTTCACCAGCTGAAATTAATCTACAGAGATATGATATTTCTAATATGAAAATTGCAGAAAAAACAAATTCGCCAGTAGTTCTAATTACAGATATTGAGAGAGGTGGATCATTTGCTAGTCTTGTTGGAACACTGGAATTATTAGAAAAAAAGCATCAAAATTTGATTAAAGGTTTTGTAATAAACAAATTTCGAGGGGACATAGAAATTTTAAAACCTGGATTTAAAAAACTTAAACAAATTACAAAAAGGCCTGTTTTTGGAACAATTCCACTTACTAAATTTTCAATACCGGATGAGGATTCAATTGGAAGTTCACCAAAAAAAATTGTGTGGAATAAACCCAATTTACGAAAATTAGATAATGAAATTAATAAAATTGCTAATGTTGTAAAGTCAAGTCTTAATATCAGTTCAATCAAGAGAATTTTAAAATGATATTCGAATCAATCTTAATAATTGGTTTTGCAATAATTCTAGATCTAACAGTGTCTGATCCAAGAAATCGTTATCATCCAACTGCATGGATTGGAGTATTAATTAGTAATCTTGTTCCATTATTCAAAAATGAAAATCCAGTTTTTGAGAAAATTGGTGGTGTGTTTATTGTATTAATTGCAAGTGGAATTGTATGTTCGTTTTTGGTAGTTTTTAGTCTTAAAATTGATATAATTGGGAATGATTTTCTTGTAACAATAATTACTGTCGTTGTTGGTGCAATTTTGTTAAAGACTACAATTGCTATGCGGGGCATGGAAAAACACGCATTAGCAGTTGTTAATGCGTTAGAACGAGATGATATTGAGGATGCTAGAGTAAATTTAGCAATGATTGTAAAACGTAAAACCAAAAATTTAGATAAAAAGCATATTTTATCAGGCGTACTTGAGAGTATCAGTGAAAATACAGTTGACGGTGTAACGGGACCAATTTTTTATTTTTCTTTGTTTGGTCTACCAGGAGCGTTTGCTTATCGTGTGGTAAATACAATTGATTCTATGATTGGTTACAAAACTGAGATGTTCAAAAATATTGGTTGGTTTGGCGCTAATTGTGACAAGATTTTAAATTATTTACCATCAAGGTTAACAGCAATTATCATGGTTCTTAGTGCATTTTTGATAGGAATTGATTGGAAACAATCGTATCAGATAATGAAAAGAGATAGCAGAAAGACAGAAAGTCCAAATGCAGGTTATCCTATGGCAGCGTTAGCAGGGGCTTTAGGAACAAAATTTGAAAAGATTGAACATTATGCTGTGGGTAATGGCTCAGTTGAATTGTCAATTCAACAAGTTCGTTCCGCATTAACTTTAATGAAAGTAACCACGATTCTATTCTTTGGAATATTTTCAATTCCAATGCTTGTTATCTTATCATATTTGGGGTTGAGTTTTAATGCTTAAGCAAATTGGATCTGTATTTTCATTTCTTACTATAATTCCTACAAGTAATGCAAATCTTGAAACAGTTGCCAAACACATGTATCTCTTCCCAATTGCTGGAATTGTAATAGGTCTTCTTGTTGGTTCATTTGGTTTTGGTTTATCATTCTTTCTTGATCCATTAATTACTTCATTGTTAGTTGTTGCCTCATTAGCAATAATTACTGGAATTCATCATAATGATGGTCTTGCAGATTTTGCTGACGGTTTAATGACTCGAGGAACAAAAGAAAAGAAACTCAAAGCAATGAAGGATCTAGCAACAGGATCTGCTGGAATTGTTTCTATTGTTTTGTATATTGCAGGAGCAATAATTGCCATTTCACTAACCAGTGGCTATGAATTATTCAAGATAATTCTACTAAGTGAAATTTTAGCAAAATTTTCAATGGTTTTAATGGCTAGTTTAGGAAATTCTGCTGCAATTGGTTCTAATTCACCATTCATGCAGATTATGAATGATAAAAAACGATTAGCAGTAGCCTTTGCTATTACTATTATACCATTTTTGATAATAGGAGAAACACCCGGACTTATTGTCTTTGCTGTTGGAATTGTAATTACCATGTTTATGGTTGGCATTGCAACAAGAAGTTTCGGTGGGATAACTGGTGATGTATTGGGTGCGACAAATGAAATTACAAGACTTGCTTCTCTTCTAATCTTTGTTTCATTATGATTGGTCTTATAATGGCTGGGGGTAAAGGTACCAGAATGAATTCTAATCAAGAAAAATTACTTCTTAAATATAAAAAACCAATAATTCTTCATGTACTTGATGCGTTAAGAAATTCTAATTGCTTTTCAAAAATTATTGCTGCAACCAGTTCAAATTCACCAGAAACAGAAAAACTTTTGCAAGAATCTGAAGTTGACGTTATTTCAACTTCTGGTAAAGATTTTGTAACTGATCTAAATTCTGTTTTAACAAAATTGCAAGATTCTGTATTTGTAACATCAGGAGATATTCCATTACTTGATGAGAAAATTATTAAAGAGATAGTTGATAATTATGATTCTAAAAATGTATGGACCAGTATTATGATAACACAAACTTTTCTAAATTCTTTGGGAATCAAATCAGAGTATAAATCTGAAAACGAAAAATATGTTTTTTCTGGAATATCACTTGTTAACGCTGAGGAAATCAATGATTTAAAATCAATCAAAGAAACTTTTCTTGTTATTGATGATAAAAGAATTGGATTTAATCTTAATACAAAAGATGACTATGAATTATTATGCAGAACCTGAAATTTTTCCCTTGATTTTAGCTTTTGAGCCAGTTGGTTCTGAAATAGTATTTCCACATGAATTACATTTTACGTGTGTTGTACTATGTGAATAGACAATTTGCTCCTCATCACATTCTCCGCATTTAATTTTTTGAAATTTACTACTTGGCGTTGGAATAAGGATGTGATCTTTTTTCATACAGCAATCAACTCAAACTTTCTAATTCTTATACCTTTTTTCATCATTTTCTTCTTACACACACTACAAGTCAGTAATCGTGTTACTTTTTTTGTTGTTTTGGCCGGTTTTGCCAATTTTGGGAATTTTTGTCCACCATATCCCTTTTTGCGTAATGCGTGCCTTCTTTCACCAGCTGCAGAACCTCTTCTTTTACCAGCCTTGTAAATAGAAACTTTCATAGTTTGATGGGTTTTACATTTTGGGCAATAGGTTCTAGTCTCCTTTGGTAAATTCATATTATTTTGCCTCTATGACGGTAATTTAAACATCGCTTCAATCTATAATAATCTCCAACTGCACATCTACATGTGTTTTCAAGTATTTCAACATCAATTTTAGAAATTAATTCCGTTGCAACTGGAGACTCTCCAGCTGACATAATTTTAGTAAATTGTTCATTGGTTAATGTCTATTCAAAAGAGATTCAAGAAAAAATTCAGATAGCCATTAAAAATGATAGAATTGCATATGTTGGATCTAATGCAACTCATACTAAAGGACCAAAAACTACTGTAATAGATCTAAAAAATAAATTTGTGTCACCAGGTTTTGTAGATCCACATATACACATTGACCATTTTACATTGCCATCAGAGTTTGTAAAGAAATCTCTTTTGTGCGGAGTAACTTCACTATTTCCTGACTCGATAGATATTGTTAGTGTGTCAGGTTTTAGAGGGTTCAAAGAATTTGTTAAACAAACAGAAAATTTACCTATGCGATTTTTCCATACAATACCTGGAGGATTACCAGTAGACAGAAAATTTAGTCATGGAAAAACATTTTCACTTAGAGAAGAGAGATTATCAATAAAAAATCCATCTGTCATTGGTTTAGGTGAAGTATTCTCGTGGACAAAAGTAACATCACGTGACACACAAACTATGAAGTCATTAATTCAAATGCATCAGAATAATTGCATCATAAATGGTCATACAGCAGGTGCTAGTGGGAAAAAATTAAATGCATATGTTGCATCAGGTATTTTTTCATGTCACGAACCAATAAATTTTGAACAAGTTATTGAGCGCCTAAGATTAGGTATGTGGATTATGATAAGAGAGGGTTCAATTAGGCGAGATTTGAAAAAAATTATTCCTCTTGTAATGTCTCATGGGACATATACAAATCGATTGATGTTTTGTTCTGATGGTCTTGATCCTACTGATATTACAACATATGGTCATATTGATCACTGCGTAAGAGAATCAATTGAACTTGGATTAGATCCTATTGATGCAATATCAATGGCATCGAAAAACTGCTTTGATTATTATAAAATGAATAATGATTTTGGAGGAATTGCGCCAGGAAAGATTGCTGATATCATAGTTTTTGATAATCTTAAAAAAATAAAAATAAAGAAAATCTTTCTAGGTGGAAAATTAGTTGTGTCTGATGGAAAAATTCTACCTAGAATAAAAAAACCAAAGTTACCTTTGTGGATGATAAATACAGTGAAAACTCCTCCTATTACAGAAAATGATTTTGTAATTAAATCAAGAAATGATGAAGAAAATGTCAATATTATCTCAATGAAAACTGAGATTGTAACAGCTAAATCTAATGAAATTCTCCAAACAAATCTAGGTAATGTTACTGCATCTTTAGAAAAAGATATCTGGAAAGTTGCAGCATTTGATAGAACATTTGGAACAAAAAAACATTCTTTAGGTTTTCTTAAAAATTTTGGATCTGATATAGGTGCATTCGCATCAACATGGAGTTTTCATGAAAATGATATGATAGTAATAGGTTCAAATGAAAAGGACATGTCTTTTGCAGCAAACAAATTGAGAAAATCCCAAGGAGGTATGATTGTAGTCAAAGAGGGAAAAGTTCTTGCATTTTTGCCTATGGAAGTAGCAGGAATAATTTCATCAAAACCAATTGAAACTATCGCAAACCAATTTTCAGAGATTAACAATGTGTTAGTTGATTATGGGTGTATATTCAAGAAACCACATCTTATACCAGTATTTCTCCCATTTTTAGCTCTACCTGATATTCGTATACTTTATTCTGGAATTGTTGATATCAAAAAACGTGAATTCATTCCAACTATCATCTCGTAAGGTATTAAAATAGGAAAACGGCAAAAAAAACAATGGCATCTATACAGCAAACTCCAAATGGACCTGTTTTAGTTCTTAAGGAAAGTGCTTTGCAAGAAAAAGGCAGAGATGCACAAAAAAATAATATCGCTGCTGCCAAACTTGTTGCAGATTTAGTAAAATCAAGCCTTGGCCCACGTGGCTTAGACAAAATGTTAGTTGATTCATTAGGTGATGTTACAATTACAAACGATGGTGCTACAATTCTTAAGGAGATTGATGCACAACATCCAACTGCTAAAATGATGGTTGAAATTTCAAAAACAATTGATACTGAAGTTGGAGATGGAACTACATCCTCTGTTATATTTGCCGGTACTCTTTTAGCAAAAGCAGAAGAACTACTTAGCAAAGATGTACATTCATCAGTTATTATTGACGGATTCCAAGCAGCATCAGAAAAATCATTAGAAATTCTAGATGAAATTTCAAAAAAGGTTCAATCAAATGACAAAGAAACATTGCTAAAAATTGCAGCAACTAGTATGGAATCAAAATTAATCTCTGAAGATAGTGATATACTATCTAAGATTGTTGTAGATGCAATTTTAAAAATTACTGAAACTAAAAAAGAAAAATCAACCGTAGATCTTGATAACATTAAAGTTGAGAAAAAGGCAGGAGGTTCTATTACTGACACTACACTTGTAAAAGGAATAGTTCTTGACAAAGAAATTGTTCATAGTGGAATGCCAACAAAAATACAGAAAGCTAAAATTGCTTTAATAAACACTGCACTTGAAATTGAAAAAACTGAGATGAGTGCTGAGATTAGAATTAATGATCCTACACAGATGCAAATGTTTTTGGAAGAAGAAAATAGAATGTTAAAAACAATGGTTGATAAATTACACACCGTCGGAGCTAATGTTGTGATATGTCAAAAAGGAATTGATGATATGGCTCAACATTTCTTAGCAAAACATGGTATATTGTCTGTTAGACGTGTAAAAGAAAGTGATATGACAAAACTTGCAAAGGCAACTGGTGGTCGCATTACAACTAATCTTGATGATATTAGTGAGAAGGATCTTGGAACATCTGAACTTGTACATCAAAAGAAAGTTGAGTCTGATAAATGGGTATTTGTAGAGGGTTGTAGAAATCCACAATCTGTCACTCTATTGATTCGTGGAGGCTCTCAAAGAGTTGTTGATGAAGTAGATCGTTCAATTCATGACGCATTAATGGTTGTTAAGGATGTAATTGAAAGACCTGCAATAGTTGCAGGTGGTGGTGCCCCTGAAGCATTATTGGCAGCATTTTTGAAAGATTGGTCAGAAAGTTTTGATGGTCGTCAACAATTAGCAATTAAGAAATTTGCTGAAGCATTAGAAATTATCCCTCTTACAATTGCAGAAAATGCAGGAATGGATCCTATTGATACAATGGTCACTCTACGTGCAAAACAAAGTGAAGGCAAAAAATGGAGTGGGATTAATGCCAAAGATGGAAAGGTTGGTGATATGCTTTCATTAAATATTGTTGAACCTGTAGTTGTAAAAGAACAAATTATCAAGTCTGCAACTGAAGCGGCATCAATGATTTTAAGAATAGACGATGTTATTGCAATTTCTGGCGCACCAGGTGGTGCTGGCGGCCCTCCAGGAATGGGTTAATTCTAAAAAATATTCTACTACTAAAGAAAAAACTCGCAAAATCTCTTTCATTAACAAATTTTAAGCAGTAAATTACATCAAAACTCGCAGAGGTCGCCTAGCCTGGTAGGGCGCGGGCCTTGAAAGCCTGTGTTCGCAAGAACGCGGGGGTTCAAATCCCTCTCTCTGCGTTTTTTTATTTTGAAAATTTTCCTAATTCTGCTAGCATTGCAGACAATTGAATTTCAGAATTTGCTCCTGATAATATTCTATAATCATATTTAGCAATAATTTGTGACATATCTTCAAGATTTGTTGGTTTTTCTTCAAATAGTGCCTGATTAATGTATTTGAGAAAATCTGATTCTGACATTCCGTAAACTTTAATCAATTCAATCATTTTATTTCGTGCATCTTGAATTTTTCCTGATATGGACAATTTTAGTACTTCAGATACATCATTTGTTTTTGTTAATCCAGCTGTTGATTTAACACTAGATTCAGTAATACTTCCAGTACTTGCAACTGCTTGTAGTAAATTTATTGCATGTCGCATATCCCCTTTTGCATAATTAGTAATTTCTTTGAGACCTTTTTCATCTATTTTGATTTTTTCTTTTTTAGAAACAACTTTCAATTGTTCAATTATTTCATTTTCATTAATTCGTGTAAATTTAAAAACTGCACATCTACTTTGAATTGGATCAATTATTTTTGAAATATTATTGGCAATTAGTATAAACCTACAAAATTTTGCTGTATCTTCAATTATTCTACGTAATGCAGTTTGTGCATCAGAAGTCATTTCATCCGCCTCATCTAAAATAATTATTTTAAATGGAATTTGAGAATCTAATCCGGCAAACCTAGAGAATTTTTTTACCCTTTCACGAACCATACCGATTCCACGTTCATCTGATGCATTAAGTTCTAGAGTATAATCTTTCCATACATCACCAAGTATTTCGCGTGAAATGCATATTGCAGTAGTTGTTTTTCCAACACCAGCACTACCAGAAAATAGTAAATGAGGCATTTCTGATTGTTTTTTTATCAGTCCAGATAAACTACCTTTGATATCTTTCTGATTAACTAATTCTGAGAGATTTTTTGGGCGATATTTTTCTACCCACATTACATCAGTGTTTGTCATAGTTGCAAACTGCCTATTCTTGTTAATAAATCACTAGTAGGATCAAATGATCAAAGCTAATTGTTAACGAAATTGATCGATCGCAGACAATAAATCCCTCGCTCGCCTTTGATGAATAATGGAATTAGAAGACACCACGAAAGTATATTCTGTAGGATATGACCTAGAGGATGTAAAAGTTGAATTTTCGCATGATTTGAAAATTAATGTTTCTGGTATACAAATTGACGGAAAAGAAGGTGAAATTATGAACATCCCTAGATGGATTGCTAAAACACTTCACTCTGATAATCATATTGTTATTCATGAACAAGATATGATACAAGAATTAAAACAAGCAAAAGTTAAGGAAGATGTACAGGGAGAAGATTCTATTTCTTCACTTGACAAATTTTTCTATATTAGATTGAATGATTACATGCAGAACTTACCAAAAGATGATTTTGATAAAGTTGAAAGCATGTTAAATCAACTAATACGAATGAGGCAAGGAAAAATTATACGATTAGCTGATTCTTCTACACTTACATCTGACTTGGGGTCAAAACTCAGTGTAGAGGAAGAAGTATTTTATAATCAAATTCACAATGCAAGTATTGAATTTAAAAAACAAATTATAGGTAAAAAGAAATGACTACTGTAGAAACACACACACCATCGGGCTTATCGGATTATGTCAAAGATTTCTTGGTACAATTCAAAGATAAGACTGGTTCATACAGATACGTAGAAGATATTGATAAAATGATGTCATCAAATTCAAAATATATCAATATTGATTATAATGATTTGGTAACTCATCCGGAAATTGAATCAAAATTCAATGAAAAACCAGATGAAATTCTTGAAGCATTTGCAAGAGCAATTAAAGATATACTAAATGAGAGATTTCCAAAATATGCAAAAAAGATTGAACACGAGATAAGAGCTAGGATTGCAAATTATCCTGTTCAAAGAAGTCTACGTCAAATCAATGCTGAAATAATTGGAAAAATGACAAGTGTTTCTGGTATGGTTTTACGTGCATCTGAAGTAAAGCCATTAGTAAAAGAACTTGTATTTGTTTGTCCATCTGGACATAGAACAGATGCTATTACATTAGAAAAAGATCTTAGTTTTACTACTCCTGTAAAATGTCAAAATGAAAAATGTACGCATAAAAATCTAGCATTAGAACCTCAATCTAGTAGATTTATTGATGTACAATTTGTACGACTACAAGAATTACCAGAGGATCTACCTCCAGGACAACTTCCTCACTATTTGGACATCACAGTGAAACAAGATTTAGTAGATGAAGCTAGACCAGGTGATAGAGTTGTTCTAACCGGAATTGTTAGAATAGAACAAGAAAAGATGAGTGGTGTTTCAAAAAATGATAGTCCATTATACAGATTAAGATTAGATGGTAATAATGTTGAATTCTTAGGTGGAAAGGGTTCAAAAACATCGAGACGAATTCAACGAGAAGAAATTTCTCCAGAAGAAGAAAAAATTCTCAGATCGTTATCAAAGAGTCCCGACATATATGATAGAATAATTGATTCTTATGCCCCACATATTACAGGACATCGAATCATCAAAGAATCAATTCTACTTTTAATGGCCGGTTCTACTCAAAGGGAATTACAAGATGGTAGTAAAATCAGAGGCGACATCAATATCTTTCTTGTAGGTGATCCTGGTACTGCAAAAAGTGAGATGTTAAAATTCTGTGCCAGAATTGCTCCTAGAGGTTTGTATACATCTGGAAGAGGTTCTACTGCAGCTGGACTGACTGCTGCAGTTGTTCGTGATGTTAATGGTGTATTCATGTTAGAGGCAGGTGCTACAGTTTTGGGTGATCAAGGATTAGTATGCATTGACGAATTTGACAAGATGAAAGATGAAGATAGAAGTGCATTACACGAAGTTATGGAACAACAAACTGCAAGTATTGCAAAAGGTGGAATCGTTGCTACACTAAATGCTAGAACTTCAATTCTTGCAGCAGCTAACCCAATGTATGGAAAATATGATCCTTTCAAAAATATAACAGAGAATGTTAACTTACCAATACCATTACTTACTAGATTTGATCTTATTTTTGTAGTAAGAGATCAACCATCAAAAGAAAAAGATGAAAAAATTGCTAAGCACATTATTGACCTTCATACTCCTCAAGGAATTGATAATCGTTCGTTAATTGATTCTGAGACACTTACAAAATATGTTTCATTTGCAAAAAGAGTAGATCCTATACTAACCAAAGAGGCTGAGACAAAAATTCTTGAGTATTATTTGAAAATGCGTAATGTTGAATCAGATGAAATGATTACTGTTACACCTAGACAACTGGAAGGTCTAATCAGACTTGCAACTGCACGTGCAAGATTATTACTTAAAAACAAAGTAGAAGAAGAAGACGCCCAAAGAGCAATAGATCTTTTACAGAATATGTTTGAAGATGCAGGAATTGATGTTAATACTGGTAAAGTTGATCTTGGTGTACTACAAGGAAAACCACGTAGTGAAGTATCAAAAATGCAGTTGTTTATGGATATTCTAAAGGGTCTTGAAGGAGAACCAAAGAAACCTGTAGATGAAAAAACATTGTATGAGGAACTTGGTAAAACAGAAAAGTTTACAGAAGATGACGCAAGAAATATGGTAAGAAAAATGGCTCGAGATGCATCTATTTATGAGTCAAAACCAGGTCACTATAATACAGTATGAAAATAAGTGACTTAGATCTAGATTCACAAGCAATTAATTTTCTTCATTCAGAAGGATATGACGAACTTTTTGAACCACAAGAACAATCTGTAAAGGCTGGACTATTTGATGAAAAAAAGAATTTTTTAATCACAATACCTACTGCAAGTGGAAAAACACTCATTGCAATGTTAGCAATTCTTTCTCATCTTTCAAAACATAAAACCAAAGTTGTTTATCTAACTCCATTACGTGCGTTAACTAGTGAAAAATTTGAAGAGTTTAAAAAATTAGAGAAATTATCTCTAGGCAGAAAAATCAAAGTAGCATTATCGACTGGAGATTCAAAAGAAAAAAAAGAGAAATTAGAAGATGCAGATGTAATATTTCTCACAAATGAGAGTATGGATGCAAATATGGCATTTCAGCAGGATTGGATTTATGATATAGGATTGGTGGTTTCTGATGAAATTCATCTAATTGGTGATGACACAAGAGGTCCAACATTAGAAATTGTTTTGACTCGACTTAGATCTGGATTTATTGGAAAAAATCCACCTAAAATTATTGGACTCAGTGCAACTATCTCAAACAGTAATGAACTTGCAGACTGGTTAGACTGTGAATTAGTTGAGAGTACATTTAGACGTGTTCCATTATCAGAAGCAGTTTACAGTAGACATATCATAACAAATCAAGACAGGGAAGAAACTGAGGGAAATCTCACAAATAATCGTCAAGAGTCTAGGCATCAAAAAGATTGGATTGGTTTAGGATTGGACACTGTAGATAATGGAGATCAATGTTTGATATTTGCAATGACAAGAAAGAATGCCGTAGCGTGGGCCAAAGAAGCTGGACGAGATGTTGTAAAAATGCTTACAGAAATACAACGAAAAGAACTAGAACAGATTTCAAAAAAAATTCTTCCAAAAGATAGTTATGATAATACAAAATTAACTACTGAATTAGCACATATGGTGAAAAATGGAACTGCCTTTCATCATGCAGGACTTGATCAAAGATGTCGTTCAATAATTGAAACTGAATTTAGAAATGGTCACATAAAATTATTAAGTGCAACACCAACCTTAGCTGCTGGTGTAAACTTACCTGCACGTAGAGTTGTGATACCAAGTGTAATGAGATATACAAACAATGGTTTAGAAAAAATTAGTATTCTAGAATACAAACAAATGTGTGGAAGAGCTGGACGACCACAATATGATGATATGGGCGAATCAATAATTATTGCAAAAGGATATCCTGATGAAATATTAGAATATTATGTTGATGGTATACCAGAACCATTAGAATCTAAAACCTTAGATGAAGATAGTTCATTACGCATTAATTTACTTGGATACATCTACACTTCATCAAAATTCAATCCTACATCTTATGAAAAAATAATAGAATTCTTTTCAGAAACTTTTGCTGCGTATCAACTTTCTAATGATTCCATATTAGAAAAAAAAATATCAAAACAACTTGAAAAATTAAAAGAATATGGAATGATAATTGATGAAAATGGTTTTGAACCTACAAAATTTGGAATTAGAGTTTTTTATTTAAGAATTGATCCAAGAACAGCATTTGATATGACTGGTTACATTGAAGATTATGTTAGAGGAACAAAACATACGTTTGGAATATTACATATGATTACTAATCTTGCTGAATTTTATTCACAATACCCAATACCTGAAAAATATCAGGAAAATATGGACGATCTTATTAATAAAAATGAAAAATTGTACACTCAACAAAAATTTTCAAATGAAGATTGTTTCAAAAGTCTATTAATTCTTTACAAGTGGATTGATGCTATGACTTATCAAAATATGTCAGAACAGTTTGATGCTGAGCCTGGTGATATTTTCTACATAAAAGAAAATGCAAAAGATTTGGTCTATAGCTTTACAGAGATTGTTAAATTCTGGAGAGATCACGCTAAAGTAAATGAACAAAAAAAGATCGTATCTGAATATCAGCATCTTATAGATGAATCAGATTTACTTAAACTACGAATAATTCATGGTGTTCCAGAGAAATACCTTGAATTAATAAAAATTAAACAAATTGGACGGGTTCGTGCTCAAGTTTTGTACAAAAATGGCTACAAGGATAAAACTTCACTAAAAAAAGTACCACTTGAAAAATTAGCTAAAATAGATAAAATTGGCTTGGTACTTGCCAAAAATATAAAGTCCCAGCTAGAGAACTCTAAAAAATAATGTCCTAATGCGATCATTGCGTCATTAAATTTTCTAAAAATAGTTGACTAGTAATTTTTGAAATAAGGTTTATAACTATTCCAGCAGGATTTCAGCCATATGTCAGATCAAGAAACAGGTTCAAAACTTTCTAGACGAGACTTTTTGAAATTGATGGGCGCAGCAGGAACAGGTTTAGCATTTGCACCTTTTGTACCATGGGGCTCTTTTCTTCCAAATCCTTCATCAGCTTCATCTGAAAAAGTTCCAGTGGAACTTCCTGATGGTACACAAGCAAACATTAACACTTTTCCAGTTAATCATGCAGAAATTATTACATATCCAAAAACTGGTGACAGAGTTTTAGATGAAGAAGCATTTCGTAAATGGCAATTTATTAGACTTCCAGCAAAGTACGGTGGAGAAACAAATAATGTTACAGCGTTTAGAGCTTTCAGTATGATTTGTTTACATCTTTGGTGTGTATGGAAATATTGGCCACAAGAAGGACGAATGAGAGGTGAATGTCCTTGTCATGGAAGTATGTATGATCCAAGAACTGGAACAGCATTTTCTGGACCTGCATCATTACAAGCTGCACCATCTAACACATTACCAATTTTAGACTTGGAAGCAGACAGTGATGGCGGAATATGGGTCTTACCACCTGTGTGGGGACCTAACAAAAATGGAGTAATAGGATATGGCCGTTTCGTTAAGTAGAAGAAATGGCCTTATGGCCTTCATTTATTGGATTTGGGATAGTCTAGACAGAACTATTTTTACTGCAATTAAATTTTCATTCCCTGCAAGATTTGTAAGTCCATTTGGATTTTTGGGAATGTTAACTTTCATCACATTTATTATTCTAGGAGTGTCTGGCGCACTTTTGATGTTCTACTACGAACCAATACTCGATAGAGCATGGGATAGTGTAGAATTTATCAATAACGATGTTCCTTTTGGTTTTCATATTCGTAACATTCACTATCATGGTTCAAATGCAATGGTAATGCTTGCAATACTTCACATGTACTATCAATATTTTAGTGGACGTTACAAGATTAGAAATGAAATTCTTTGGGTAACAGGAGTTATTTTAGGAACGGTAACAATTCTAGAAGCATTTACTGGATATGATATAATTTTCAGTGAAAGAGCAGAACTTGCAATTAGTATTGCAGCATCACTTACAAACTCAATTCCAGTAGCAGGGCCGTTAATACGTGACATGGCGTTTGGAAATGGGTTCCATGACTTTGTACTGCGGTTCTATACTCAACATGTGTTTATTCTTCCGATTGTAATGCTGGGTTTAATGGCAGTACATTTCCCAAGATTCTTAGTATTTGATGTACCAATGGTGATGGCAATATCCGGTGCTATTCTAATTACTGGCGGAGTTTTTCCAGTTGATCTCGGTTTTAAATTCCAACCGACTGTACCGCCTGGAATTACTGTTCCGGAATGGTATCTGACAGGACTTTATGCATTTCTGCGGACGCAATATGATAAGTTTGTAACCGGCGTACTATGGCCAGGACTGTTCATACTGGCGCTGTTAGTGATTCCGTTTGTAGACAGATACAAAAAATTCTCATGGAAAGATAAGCCACTAATTACTGCATTTGGAATTGTGGGAATTGCTCAAATCTTAGTTACTACGTATTGGGGATTCTATATTCCACCAGATTCAACTTTGCCTTTAGTTGAGAGACTGGTAATAGATCCAATTTTCCTCTACACCGTAATGATTTTGTTGGTTCCATTAGGAATTGGCTTTAGTTACATGATGATTTATCTTGCCAAAGAAGCAGAAAGAAAGGCTAAGCTTGCAAAAGAAAAAGGACCTCAAAAAATCGCAAAAATTGAGTTCTCTGAGAAATGGATTAACTGGGTAATTATAGCCTTAATTGCATTTATGGTATTTCTGAATATTGCTGCATATAATGCGGCAATTACTGGAATGAAGAATATGGGACTATTCCTTGCAGGTCTGATATTGATTGTATTTGCTGGCATGTTCCATGTCTATAGATATTCTATGGCTCAAGCACAGAAAGCACCTCCACCACCAGGAGTAAAAGGTAAAGTTACATCAAAGGCAATTGTTGGAAAAGACACAAAAGAATTACCTACAAATGATAGTTCAGATAAACCACCTGAAGAGAATATACAAGAAAAGGAGTCTTTCATTAAAGAACTCGAGAAAAAGGACATTCATGTACCACCACCACAAGCTCCAGAAATTCAATCAAAAAATGCTGAAATAGATTCAGAAAAAGATCCAAACACTGGAATGTCTGATCTAAAGAAACCTTAATTCCAAAACACATTTTTTTAAAAAAGCTTTATAAGACTTTCAGAAACCATGCAAGCTGTTGAGTTCAACTGAGACATCATCAAGTCATGCATATGGAATTGGAATTATTGCAGTGATTGTTGCATTAGGCTTGACAATAGGTTGGTATACAATGTATTGGCTACCTGAAGAAAACCAGAAAGTTTTCGTAGATGAACATATTCTTCATCCAGATGGTGAGACAATCATTAACATTATTGAAGGATCATCAAGTCCTGAACAACAAGACAACTATGTTCCAAAATTAGTTCAAGTGCAATTAACAATTGATAATTATGTAATCTGGAATAATGTGGATTCTACACCACACACTGTTACTCCAGACAGTCATGATAGAGACGAAATAACTGATCCTTTTAGTGGAGAATTTGGTTCTACTGGTGTAATTATGCCTGGTGAGAGTTATGAATTTCTTTTTACTGACGCTCCCCCAAATGGTGCATGGGTAATTGAATATCACTGTGATCCACATCCATGGATGGTAGGAATAGTTGAAGTTACAAAATCTAGATTCTAACTAGAAAGAGTAGCAAAAAGCTGGTCATTTTCTACTTCTTTATGCTGTTCAATAATTGAAACTCTAAATTTTACATCATGTTCCTCTTGTGGTTCAAATTCAATTGATGCTGTAAATTCAGCTTTATTTTCAGGCATGGAATCTTTACTTATGAAAAGTCTTGAAACATTCTGTTCAATTTTTTTTCCATTGTATGAACGCCAAACAACTAATTCATTTGTTCCAATTATCTGAGTGTTGATTACTACACCGTCATACAAACCAGAATAGTTTACAGTTATGTTACCTTTAATTTCAGAATGTGGTGAAATATTCATATTTTCTAATTTAATTTCAATGTCTTTCACGATTAACAAATATTTATTTTCAATAAATAACTTATGAGAGAGCGGGCCCGAAGGGCTTCGATCCCTTGACCATTGGATTAGAAGTCCAACACTCTATCCATGCTGAGCTACAGGCCCAAAAATTAGGTCTCAGTAGCCATTTTAAGGGTTGTCACAACCAATTTTTATTATAAAGTTCTCTCTCCATCTTAAACAAATATTGTTGAGAGTAACCAGCATATTTACCAAAATACTCAACAATTTTTTGATGTATGTCATCATAACTGTTGTTTGTAATTGTTTTTGTTGTTAGTTGAAATCTATTAGAGTAGTACTTCTGTAAAATGCGCAACATCCATCTATCTAATGGAAATGCTTCAGATTTTTCAAGTGAAAATAATAAAATACAGTCAGCAACCTTATTTCCAATTCCAAGAACTTTTAGTAATTCTTGTTTTGCGTCATGATAATCCATTTTTTTCAAGTTCTCAAAATCAATCTCATTTTTTACAACCATGTCAGATGCATTTTTGATGGCCTTTGCTCTATAGCCAACCCCACAACCTAAAATCTCTGAAATTGATGCTTTTGAAATTACTTTAGCCTCAGGAAAAACAAAAAACTCTTTTGATTCAATTTTCTTTTGCCTACCGAATTTTTTACATAAATTCTGTAATCTTGTTTTAATATTTGGTATATTGGAGTTTGATGATACTATAAATGAGATATAGCATTGAAATGGGTCCTGACGTAATAATCTAATTCCAGGAAAAGTACTAAGTGCTTTTTTAACAATTTTATCTTTTTTTAGATAAGAGAGAATCTCCTCAAAATTGTCATTTTCCCTAAAAAAAATGAATTCTTTTTGATTTTTACTGAATTTTGTTGTTTTTTCATCTATTACTAGAATATTTTCACCATCTACTCCATACCATTTCTTACCTATTTTGTTCCATAGGAATACTTGACCACTATTTATTGTAGATTCAACATTTATCGCTTGAAATTTTTTATTCAATTTAGATACTTATAGTATCATCAATGCTTGGGGCAGATGCATCCAACCCAAATCTTTCATGAATTTCTTCTGCAAATCTTGTACATGATTCATTATCACCATGTACAGTCAAAATTTTTGGATTACCTTTAATGTTCTTGATCATATCAAACAAACTATCCCTGTCAGCATGACCTGAAAATTGAAACTGTTTTACTTGTGCTTCCACACGCAAATCTTTTCCTCTGGTTGAAACTTTTCCAGTATCTAGTAATTTTTTCCCTGGTGTTCCTTCTCCTTGATACGAAACTAGGGCAATACCATTTTTATCATCAAAAGCTAATTGTTGTAAGTAATATACTGCATTTCCTCCAACTAGCATACCTGCAGGGGAAATTACAACACAGGGATCAGATAATGCCTTTTTTCTTTGGCTGTGCTCATTAATTGAGACAACTTTGTCTAAGACGGTTTTGAAGATTTCTGGTTCTTTTAGATATTCAGGATGCTTGAGTATAATCTCGTTTACTTTCAATGCCATTCCATCCATGATTATTTTATGTTTAAAATTTGCATTCTTTAATACACATGCAATTTCTTGGGATCGTTCAACAGAAAAAGATGGCACAAAAAGAGTACCTTTTCTATCCATTACCTCATTTGCAAATTCTAGAAAGTCATGCTCTGATTTACTTCTAGGAATTTGTTTTTCCTGAGAATATGTACTCTCTGTAATCAATAAATCAATTTCTCCTACATCCAAATCCGCTGGAGGTAGCATTCTTGAACCTCTAAGATTTATGTCACCCGTGTAAAATAATTTCTTTTTATTGGATTCCACCAACACAGTACTTCCTCCAAGTACATGACCCGATGAACGTAACTCAAACGTTGCATTTCCTTTAACAATTTTTTCTTTAAATCCAATTTGTTTTGCATGATGCATCATGTTATTTAGCTCCGGTAGATCAAAAGCATGAGAATTTTTTTCAATTTTCAGCATGTCATTGATAAGAAGTTTACTTAAATCAAATGTTGGTGGAGTTGCAAAAACATCACAGTTGCCACTTACAAATAATGAAGGAACACATCCTGAATGATCAAGATGTGCATGTGTAATTATTACCGAATCGATATCTCTTGGTTTTACATGAAGGGGGTATGTGGGTGGGGACCCTCTAGGACTACCAAACATTACACCATAATCTAATAATAGATTTGTACCATCACAGTTTACTTGAAAAGCTGATCGCCCAACCTCTCTTGCAGCACCTAAAACTTTAATTTCCACTTACGTAATTTTTAGATCTCTACCTTAAAACCTTCTTCTTTACATTTCAAATTCCTTAGTGTATACAATTGACAAAAGCTTTAATTAGTGCAACCTAACACTTGATCAAACATGGGAAGAACTTATGCTGAATGGGAAGCCACACAAGATAAAGCACTTGTTGCAAAGGTTCGCGCAGGCGACGAAGGCAATAAAGTCCTATTGAATCAGATTAATTGGATATGGGTTGCAAATCTAATGGCTAACAAAGCAGATCTAAATCCATCATCCGCAGAACTATTAGACTGGGTTACATCTGGTCAGATAGATGCAATGCGAAAATAAATACGTGTAATTCCACGTTTTCTTTTTGTTTTTTATTTTTTGTTAGTCTCAACTAACGATCTAAAAAATCTATAACACTGTTACAGAATTCAATCATGGTTTAAATAGCAAATAAGAGCCAATAACTTTGATAGAAAATGCCAATAGCAATTCTTCCAGACATAGACGAACAGAGATGTATCGGATGTGCACTATGTGTAGAAATCTGTACAACTCTGGGCCCGGACGTACTCCGTGTAAAACCTGTTGAAGGTTGGAAAAGAGGTAAAGCATTTGTCTTTTATCCAGAAAGATGCATCTCAGACGGTGCATGTATTGGAG
>Ga0209992_10001100_pt1 | contig 30542 bp, 26 predicted proteins | sample 2SBtaG_2_FD_182564 | JGI IMG/M metagenome (GOLD analysis project Ga0209992, IMG submission 182564) | Deep subsurface microbial communities from Kolumbo volcano to uncover new lineages of life (NeLLi) - 2SBTROV12_ACTIVE470 metaG (SPAdes)... | ecosystem: Environmental > Aquatic > Marine >... | reverse complement strand
AAACTGAAATTTCGAGACATTCTGGATAGAATTAGCAGTAAACGAAGCGATTCAATACCCTGCATATGAGAATGCGTCTTATTTTTATTTGCGCTCACTTGAAAGCCGAGTGTTTTGCAAGAGGCTCTGTTTATAAAACTTTGCAAGATATCGAATCAAATTTTCAAAATGGCGCAGCCAAGTATCTTTGGTGAGCGAAAATACCGGATAATTGCAATTTGAGGGCTAAAATACCCGATTAACACAGGCCATTCAAATGGCGGTTTTGAGAATCTCCAATAATTCTTCCGATTAAAGCTTTTTCGATGTGGTCCTGTTTGTCAATATTGCCGAATACGGATTTTAAAATGTGGCTGTCTCATCCAATTTAGCAATATTCTAACGCGAGATCTGGGTGGGGAAAATAGTCTTCTCCTGCTGATACGCTATTACTGCTTGTTTTGTAACTTTACTTGATGCAGTCAACTGTGCGATAAACCCCAGCTTACTCGAATAGGAACTTGTGAATGCATAAGGTTACTTTGATCAAAGGGGACGGTATCGGCCCTGCAATAATGGACGCAGCCGTGCGCGTAATTGACGCGTCAGGAGTAAAAATTGAATGGGAGGAAGCCGAAGCAGGCTTATCCGCGCATAAAAGGTATCAAACACCGTTGCCGGATGAAACGCTGGAATCTATAGAGAGAAACAAAGTGGTGTTTAAGGGACCATTGACGACCCAGCTGGGTAAAGGTTTTAGAAGCATCAATGTGGCGTTGCGCCAGGAATATGATCTCTATGCCAACGTACGACCCGCGAAAAGTTGGAAAGGCGCGCATTCCCGCTATAAGGATATCGATATCGTTATAGTTAGAGAAAATACCGAGGGTTTGTATGCCGGGTTGGAGCACTACATCGGCTTTAAAAAGAACACCGCGGAAAGTATCGCCATCGTTACCAAAGAAGGTTCTGAGCGTATTATTGAATTCGCGTTTCAATATGCCAAAAAGAACGGACGTAAAAAATTGACCGTAGCGCACAAGGCAAACATTCTGAAATTTAGCCAAGGATTGTTTCTCGACGTGGCGCGTGAAATTTCGAAAAATTATCCGGAAATAGAATACGAAGAGAAAATCATTGACGCGACCTGCATGCATTTGGTCATGGATCCTCATCAGTTTGATACTATCGTCACCACCAATATGTTTGGCGATATCCTGTCGGATCTAACCGCCGGTTTAGTCGGTGGTTTGGGATTGATACCGGGTGCAAATATTGGATTCGATACTGCGCTTTTCGAGGCGGTACACGGCAGTGCACCGGACATTGCGGGTAAGAATATTGCCAATCCAACAGCGGTAATTATGGCCGGTGTCATGATGCTGCAGCATTTGGGGGAGGCCGATGCCGCTGATCGGATCGATACCGCAGTCAAAGCCGTAATAGAAGAAGGTATACATGTGACACCGGACTTGAACAATACAACCAGTGTGGGAACCGATAAGATGGCCGATGCGATTATCGCCAAAATGGGCTGAGTGTTTGCTCGGTACCCGAAAAATTATTGGAATAACGTGGTAAAAATCGTGTCTGACCGAATATTGGATAAAGACGTGTTGCGCCGACGTGCGTACGATGAGCGAGCCAAACAATCTGACAAACCGGCGTTGAGCCGAAAAATCTGCGAATCGATTACAAATCTGCCGGAATATCAGGCTGCTACCACAATTATGTGTTATTTGGATTGCCGCAGCGAAGTTCGCACCAAGGATTATGTCGCGAGTATACTCGGATCTGATAAACGTATCGTAATTCCTTATTGCACGGTGGATGAAAATGATAGCCCTGTACTTGGGCTTTGGTGGTTGGAATCATTTGACGAATTGGTCGCAGGGACATGGAATATACTTGAACCGCCGAAGCAGAGATGGGGTGAAGCAGGCAAGGAAATTTCAGCTCGAACACTAGATTTAATAATGGTACCGGGCGTCGCATTTGACCGATCTGGTGGACGGTTGGGCAACGGCCAAGGATATTACGATAAACTTTTGGGCCTGGTGCCTGACGATACCGTATTGATCGGAGTGGGTTATGAATGCCAGATGTTTGAAACAATCCCGATGCAAGCCCACGATGTTTATCTTGATGGAATACTGACAGAACAATCGCTTTATCGATGTGCGGGGCGACACATAGGTCGAGGAACCAACCATGACTGACGAAATCTCTAATTTGTTTAAATCAATCACACAGGGTATCTACATTGTGGGCGTCCACGACGGTCAGGCCAATAATGCATTTACCGCATCGTGGCTTATGCAAGTTTCGTTCAGTCCAATGATGCTCGCATTAAGCATTAACCCCAGTCATTCGTCGTATCGCTTACTCAAAAATTCTGGCGTTTTTGCTGTAAGTGTATTGGCCAAAGACCAGCTTGAACTTGCAGCTCATTTCGCGAGCCGCGCATCAAGCAAGAAACTATCTGCGGTGAGTTGGGATACGCATAGGACCCATGCGCCGGTGTTGACCGATGCCCTGGCATTTTTCGAATGCGAATTGGACCATGAAACCGATGCCGGAGATCATAAGCTGGTTTTGGGCAGAGTGGTCAATGGCGAGTTGCTAGATCCCAATGCTATACCAATGACTTATGCCGATACCGGTAACATGGACGGGGCGAGTCAATTGTTCCCTGGCTCATTCAGTTGAAAATCACATTCTAAATGCAGATTCATCCACGTGAATATGTAGAAACATCTGAGGGTTTAATTTTCGCAGTCGTTGCCAGTGGTTTGGAACAGGGCACAATTCTTTGCTTTTTACGCTATGTTAGGTCCTCAACGGGCTTGATCAAATGTAATACCGATGAAGCTAATAAGCTTCTGGCCGATAAATTCCCTCTGTATTTGTATTATTCTTCATTGCGAGATACCCATCTACATGGGGTGCATCAAGATAGAGTTTCGAAGCATTACCGACCGCGAGAGGGTCTTTTGCGGATAAGGCAGCAACCAATGCACGACGTTGTTGAAACCCAGTTATTGGTATTGCTAGAGCAATTGAATGAGGCCGGCTTAGATATTAATACCTACGGAATAACCGGTTCTATATTGATAGGAGCTCAAAGCGCTGGCGCTGATATTGATTTGGTTGTATATGGGCGCGAAAGTTTTTTTGAAACCAGGCGGGCATTGGGTCGTATGCTTGAATCGGGCCGTATCGAATCCCTAAATGAAGACCTATGGCGAGAAGCCTACGAAAAACGAGGATGCGCTTTAAGTTATAGAGAATATATTTGGCATGAACGGCGCAAACTAAACAAATTTGCGCTGGGTGGAATCAAAGTCGATTTGAGTCTGGTTGTAGAAAAATCCATTGACCATGCCAGCGCAGGCAGGAAATTGGGAACAAAAAGACTGGAAGCGGAAATCCTGGAAGATCGGTTCTCATTCGATCACCCAGCGGTATACGGCATAAGTCACAAAAACATCGGTGAAATTGTCAGCTTTACACCAACCTATTCCGGCCAAGCTAAAAAGGGTGAACGGGTTGAAGCTAATGGTTTGTTGGAACAGTCACCGGATGGTACTCGGCGTCTCGTTATTGGGTCCAGCCGCGAAGCCTGTGGAGAATTTCTCAGGGTAAAAGGCGCATGCATTTGAACTCCGAATGGATAGCGTCAGAATTATCTAAGCCGCCTGGATTACCACCTTTTTCGGCGGTGATTTTGGATATCGACGGGGTAATTCTGGATACCGAACCAACCTACCGGGCGGCGTGGATAAAAGCAGCGAATAACTTGGGGTATCCATTGAATGAGGAAATTTGCCTTGCTTATGCCGGGAAGTCCTTTGCTGCCATTGAAACATCGGTGCTTGAATTATTTGGTAAGGAATTTCCGATAGAGGCGTTTGAACGACTCAGCGCGGAAATATGGCACGATAACGCCAAATCTGACGGAATTCATAAAAAACCCGGGATAGATGATCTGCTACGAACTTTGCAGGAGCTGACAATCCCGTTTGGCTTGGCGACCAACAGTAGCAAAGCGAGTATGCAAAAATGTATGGAATACGCGGGTTTTAGCGGTGTTTTTGGGATGTTAATGACCAAGGATGATGTCGTACAAGCCAAACCTGCGCCTGACATTTATCTAGCGATGGCAAAAGCTCTAGATGTCAGTCCTGCTAACTGCTTGGTTGTTGAAGATTCGGAAACCGGATTATCTGCAGCAATTCGTGCTGGCACAATCCCTATTTTGATCCCCGATGTTTGCTCTATCGACGTTAATATTCGGAGTCTTGCCTACGCGGAATTAAGCTCCTTGCTGGATCTGACGCTGTTGATTCGAAAGCATTATTCTGGCTGCGCGGATAAGACTCAATCGCTCTGATATTCTGTAGCAGAGCGCTACAGAGTCGAGACAGATGCTGTATAATCAGGCCGGTTGGTTTATCTAGTGTGAAATCATTGACTAAAAATAATAGTGTAACCGTTGTTGCTCCAGCCCGTTTACATATGGGATTCTTGGATCCGAATGCCAATTATGGGCGTCACTTCGGGAGCATTGGAGTTGCGCTGAAGCAAATTGCGACACGGTTAACTATCTATCCTGCAGACCAACTAGGGGGGCAAGGCCCACAGTCCGATCGTGCGATTAGAAAAGTCCGGGAGATCTGCACAATATTAGAATTACCGGAACAAGTATTTGTCGATGTCAAACAAGCGATTCCTGATCACATAGGCTTAGGTTCGGGAACGCAAATGTCATTGGCCATCGGAATGGCGGTTAGCAGACTCTATAATCGCGATATATCTTTACGCGATATTGCTGTGTTGACCGAACGAGGGGCTCGTTCGGGTATAGGCATAGGCGCCTTTGAGCAGGGCGGATTTGTTGTAGATGGTGGACGCGCTGAATTAACCCGCACCCCTCCAGTAGTTTCAAGAATGGAATTTCCAACCAATTGGTATTTTATTCTAGCGTTCGACAATCGGGAAAAAGGCTTGAATGGTAAATTGGAAGTTGATGCTTTTCATACTTTACCGGCCTTTCCACAGGAAAAAGCCGCTGAAATTTGTCATAGAATACTGATGCAAGGTTTGCCTGCAATTGCAGAGCAAAATTTACAGGAATTTGGGACGGTTATTACGTTGGTTCAGCAAGCCGTAGGAGACTATTTTTCTCCAGCACAAGGCGGTAGGTTCATGAGCAAAGAGGTTGAGAAATCAATCCAGTGGATGGGGCAGCAAGGTGCCGTAGGATTGGGGCAAAGTTCCTGGGGCCCTACAGGCTTTTGTATCGTTGAAGGAAAAATGGAAGCTCAACAGTTGTTGAATCAAGTTACAAACGAATTCAGTAGCAATTCATTCTTGAATTTCCAGTTGGTCAGTGCCCGGAATGGTGGTGGGGGAATTGATGTTGATAAGGAAAATTCGCAACCTGTCAATCTAAACGCGGCCAATTGATTGTACAACGGTCAGTTTGCCATATTTCCGCAGAAACATGGTGCGGAGAAATCTAGGCTAAAGCAAAAAAGTACACCAATTTTGTTGCTTGCTCTGTCCGCGCGTATTCTCGCAGAATCAGCAGTCAGAGGAGGGTGGTATCCCGTTTCTATCGATCTATTTGCCGATTCCGATGTTCAAATGCTCGGTGATAGTATTAAAGTCACAGCGACCGATCTAGGATTCTGCAAAACTGCTTTGTTAGCGGCCATTAAACAAGTATGTAAGGATACACCCAAACCCAAACTTATCTATGGAGGTGGGGTCGACGGTCATCCGGATATCATAGAATGTATCAGGGAATATACGGATGTCATCGGTAATACTCCGGATACGTTGGGGATCATTAATTCACCGAAAAAATTTTTTCGGCTATTGGCTTCACTGGATATACCCCACCCGGAAACATGTATTAAAAAACCCGCCAGCACTTCGGGTTGGTTGCTTAAATGCCCCCGTTCCGAAGGCGGGAAAGGCATATATCCGGCAGAGAATGTTGAAAAAATTCGATCAGATGGTTATTTTCAACGACAAATTTACGGCCATTCTTTGTCAGCATTGTTCCTGGCCAATGGCGTAGAGTTCCGAATTATTGGCTTTAATACCCAATGGACTCGGCAGCTAGGAAAGCATGCATTTTGTTTGTCCGGGATAATGAATGTCACCGTTCTGACCGATGCACAAAAAGAACAGGTCGCCGATCACTTGGAAAAGCTGATAAAATCGGCGCCACTTAAAGGTTTAGGCAGCATCGATTTCATACTTGAAGACGGGTATTGCAAGGTATTGGAGATTAATCCAAGACCCAGTGCCAGCCTTGCATTGTATGATTTAGATTATCCTCAAGGTTTGTTAAACGCGCATGTTCGAGCGGCAGATGGACAACCGCTAGACGAAGTCGTGATGCCAAAATGCGTTAGAGCGATGGAAACTGTGTATTCGCATAGGGTCTGTGTTGTCCCGAATCGACCGGGTTGGCCAAATTGGATTAAAGATCGACCATGGCCGGAGAGCACTGTAGCGCTAGATGTGCCACTTTGTACGATTACAGCATCTGGGGTGACACGGTCATTTGTTGAAAAGCAGTTGAAAAATCGCAAGAATAAATTGCGTGGTTGGGTCGACAACTGGGGGATACCGGGGATCGCAAGTTTGCCGAGCGCGGTATCTGGACCGCCTGAAGCCGATAAATATTGACTTTTTAAATACTACAGTTGAGTAAATAATAATGAGTACAACTAATGCACCTAGTGTAAATAAATTGAGTCGCCCGTTGGTTGCAACCTTGGTCGAAAATGCCGATAAACTTAGATTGAACGTTTCCAAGCTCGACAATGGATGTACCATTGTTGATGCGGGGATTAATGCCGAGGGTGGTCTTGAAGCCGGTCGATTGATTGCCGAGATCTGTTTGGGTGGAATGGGGACCGTGACTTTAACGCACAGCCCTTATACGAGTCGTTGGCCCCTTACGGTCAATGTCCACACCGGGGATCCGATCGTTGCCTGTCTGGGCAGTCAATATGCAGGTTGGAGTTTATCTCACGGGAAAGGCAAGGCGGCTTTTTATGCACTTGGATCTGGACCCGCACGCGCCTTATGCCTGAAAGAAGAGTTATATAAAGATCTGGGTTATGCTGATCAAGCGGATGAAACAGCATTGGTCATGGAGGTCGATAAGATTCCTCCGTTGGAGTTGATTGAAAAAATTGCTGATGACTGCCATGTCAATACTTCTGATCTGACCATAATATTAACCCCCACTAGTAGTTTAGCGGGAAGCCTACAGGTGGTGGCCAGAGTGTTGGAGGTTGCCATGCATAAATCGCACGAATTGCATTTCCCACTAGAGCATATCTTGGACGGTAGTGGAAGCGCGCCGGTTTGTCCGCCAGCACCTGATTTTATCAAAGCAATGGGTCGAACCAATGATGCTATTTTGTTTGCCGGGCAGGTCCATTTGTTTGTAGCGGGTAGTGATGAAGATGCAAAACATTTGGCCGAGAATTTACCCAGTTCGACATCAAAAGATTATGGGAAACCGTTTGCCGATGTATTTACTGAGTACGAATACGATTTCTTTAAGATTGATCCGATGCTGTTTAGTCCCGCCAGCGTTATTGTCACCGCGGTAAAATCGGGTAAAAGTTTCCGTGCAGGTTCTTTAGATGAAGCCTTGCTCGAAAAATCATTCGGTAGTTAATCAATGGGCCGTATCGCAATTTTTACGGACGACCCGGGATGGCATGGTGCGCGCTTATGTGAGGCTTTTGAACAACGTGGATTTATAGGATCCTACGTTTCTCTGATCGATTGTCGGATATTTGTCGATCGGACTAATCTGCCGGTGGTCATCCCAGGATTTGAGAGCAACCTGCCCGATGGAGTATTCGTACGCGGCGTGCCGGGTGGTTCACTGGAGCAAGTTGTGCATTATCTGGATATTTTACACGCGCTTAAGGAGCTCGATATCCCTGTGTATAACGACGCTGGTGCGATAGAGCGTAGCGTTGATAAGTCGCGAACCAGCTTTCTACTGAATCGTTCAGGTATTCCCACCCCGTTCACCTGGGTCACTACAAATCATGAAGAAGCGATTAATATTGCAAATAGAGAACTTAATGCGGGACATTCGCTGATTTCAAAACCGGTGTTTGGTTCCCAAGGAGAAGGTTTGCGGCGCTTTGAAAACACCAATGAATTGGCCGAACTGGAATCTTCCAATGGCGTTTATTATCTTCAGCGGTTTATTCAATGCGCAAGTAATTCATCTCATGATTGGCGTGTATTCGTTATCAATGGCAAGGCTTATAGTGCAATGCGCCGAAGCGGGCTCAATTGGCTAAACAATGTCGCGAAAGGCGCAACTTGCAAATACGCAATTCTCAATAATCGACTGCGCCAGCTCGCTGAGGCCGCCGTTCAAGCTTTGGATATGAGCTACGGAGGGGTCGACATCATTTGCGATCGCGAGGGCCACTATAGTGTCATCGAAGTTAATAGCATTCCTGCTTGGAAAGGATTGCAAAGCGTTTGCAATATAGACGTAGCCGCATTACTGGCCGATGATTTTCTATCCGACTGCCAAAATTCTTGTTTGAATCAAACCGCTTAGACAGTCGAACCTTGTCACTCGATCAACAGTTGTCACAAGCCTATCAGCAGGCCTGCGAATGCGAAATTAATGCTTTCAAACCCGGTAATGTCAGTGTCCATTCCGGAGGGCATGGAATGGTCGCAGCTGATTTTTTCAAGAGCGCGGAGGTTAGCGCCCCAGCAATCAGTAACCCCAATTATTCACTAGGGGAAAAAATTTTTTATGCGCTAGAGGAAACGCAAAATGCGGTAGGGTGCAACACAAATCTTGGGATTGTATTGCTGTGTGCTCCGCTAATCCACGCCATACAACAAAAAAATCGTGGTAAAGTCAGGTCGAGATTAGTTTATGTTCTTGATAATACAACGGTTTCAGATGCTGAATGGGTTTATCGCGGGATACGTTTAGTAAAGCCGGCTGGCATGGGTAAATCTGCAAATCAAGATATAGAAGCTAAGCCAGATATTAGTCTAACGGAAACCATGCGGGTTGCCAGCGTTCGAGATCGTATCGCCTACCAATATATTTCCGGTTACGAAGATGTTTTCGATTTCGCGAAAAACAGGTATCATACGGCAGTTGGTCAATGGGGGGAGGAAACTTGGGCGGCTGTCGCAGTTTTTGTCAGCCTGCTGCATAAGATCCCTGACAGCCACATTGAGCGCAAATTTGGTAATAAATTCACTAGGATGGTAATTACCAGGATGGCTCTTTTAGATAAAGAGTTATCGAGTTCCAGTGATCCTAAACGGTGTATGACGCGTTTACAGGAGGTGGATGCAGAATTTAAGAATGCTGGAATAAATCCGGGCACGACAGCCGATTTAACCGTGGCTACGCTATTGGTTGTGCGTCTGGAAGCGTTGCTCAGCCAACGTAAATGAGAACAACGTCGAAATTTCAGAGTGCGATGCGGAGCAACATCTTTGACATGGACATTGTTTTTAATACCAATCAAAGGAGACTATAACAATGTCAATTCTTGATTCTATACTTTCTTTTTTTTCATCAGAGGAGCAAACAAGCATGGCGAAAATCAATAGAACTATGGTGGGTGAAAGTCTACAGGGCGACGGCAACGAAGTTGCACACATCGACCTAATGATCGGCCCTAGAGGCGGTGCGGTTGAACAAGCGTTCGCAAACTGCCTGACTAACAATAAAGACGGTTTTTCAAGCCTGTTGGCGGTGGTTGCACCGAACCTGATGGCTAAACCTGCAACTGTTATGTTCAACAAAGTAACCATTAAAGGGTCTAAGCAAGCGGTTCAAATGTTCGGCCCTGCGCAGCGTGGCGTTGCTATGGCTGTTGCTGATTGTGTCGAAGATGGTACGATTCCAGCTGACGAAGCAGATGACCTGTTCATTTGTGTAGGCGTATTCATTCACTGGTTGGCTGAAGACGACGCTAAAATTCAGGATTACAACTACGCGGCGACCAAAGAGTCGATCCAACGCGCTGTTGCTGGTTCTCCGACTGCTTCAGAAGTTGTTTCACAAAAAGGTTCTCAAGAGCATCCGTTCGCGGCGCACTCTTAAATGCAATTCGCGTGGAGCATGCCCTCGGCTATCTAGCTGCGGGCATGCGTTACGCATCTAAAACCTGGAATTTCGTATTATTCGAAACAAGATAGATCCCCGGCTTTAAGCGCGCCAGAATGTAGCGCGCTCGCGAGTAATACACCGCTAACACCCATTTTGTCTAAGCGAAGTAAGTCGCTATAGGATCGTGTGCCTCCGGCGGAAAATATATGCCGGTCTGAGCACCGCGCTAAAAATTGCCCAAGCCTGGCCCAATCAGGACCCGCATTACTACCGACTAATCCCAAGCTCATAATTATCGTTCGATCTGGCCAATGATTTAGTTCGGTCAATAATGATTCGGGCCCAAGTAGCCGGTCTTCGCTAAAATCCAGGGACAAAATAAATTGTCTTTGCCGGAATTGGTGCATGCCGTCTAAAAATGCCTGGTCAATAGATTCACTCCCTAATACCGGGGTAAACGAGGATGAATCTGTGCTGTGAATGGAAACTAATCCTTGATCGACCCAGAACTCAACGTCTGGAAAATTTTCGATCAACATTTGAATCATTGACCAATTACTTCCCTGACCCATCAACGCATCAAGGTCGGCGATGTACAGATAGCTAAACGGATACAAAGATAATACGCCTTGGACGATATCAATTGGATTACTACCGGCGCATAGCTTCGACTGCAATGGCTTATATTGATCCCTCATTCCGTGCTTTGCGTGGACGACTTGGCCATCCAGCAGGTCTATAACCGGTATTAATTGCAAGGTTTCACAGTGAAATTATTCGTGTTGGAATATATTACCGGGGGTGGTTTTAAAAATGAACCCATCCCGGAGTTTTTATCTCGCGAAGGGGACTTGATGCTGATCGCATTACTGAATGACCTGGCGCAAATCAATGATTTGGAAGTCTTGGTGTTTCGCGATTCTCGATTGCAGCCGTTGCCAGATTTCCATAACGAACACGGAATTGAGGTTTTATCTGTTCATCCTCATGATGATTTCCAAGAGCTATGGAAAACTGCTTTGAGCCAATGCGATGCTGTTTGGCCAATCGCGCCGGAAAGCCGTGGAATCTTATCGGAGCTTAGTGCTGCGGTAGAATCTGCCGGTTGTATATTACTTAACTCTTCGTCAATTTCAGTAGGTGTTACAACCAGCAAACATCAAACTGCAAAACGATGCGGTCGACACGGTATAGCGCACGTTCCTACGGTAATGCTCGAAGAGTTTGTTGATGACTTTCCCGGCCCCTGGGTGATTAAACCTGACGACGGAGTGGCGTGTGAAGGATCAAAGATTATTCGGACGCGGGATGCGCTTGATATTGCCAGGCGATCATGCGAAAAAGGTTCGTTAATCGTACAACCATTCACGCCCGGGATTGCGGAAAGCCTAAGTATTCTTTTTGATGGGCAAAGCTCTAGACTGTTGAGCATTAACCGGCAGGAGATCAAAATTGATCGCAATTGTTTTATACTGCTGGCTTGTAGCGTTAATGCGGTTGATTCCGGATTAAGTCAATATCAAGAATTGGTTGATAATATTGCACGATCTTTCCCTGGATTGTGGGGCTATGTTGGCGTTGATCTTATCACTGAAGAAGGAATACCGAGCGTCTTGGAAATCAACCCGAGATTAACAACATCATATGTCGGATTGAATGCAGCGCTGGGTATTAACGCAGCCGCTATGGTTTTGAACATGATTGATAGCCCATTAAAGTTTGACGGCGGCACGGCGTATAACGGTAAAAGCTTTACTGTAGAATTAGAGAACTCTCATGGATCCTAATATTATAGGCTGGGATATTGGTGGTGCTCATATCAAAGTAGCGATGCTCGATGATGCGGGTGAAGTTAGCGATGCGTTTCAATATGCTTGTCCGCTTTGGCAGGGCATGTCACATTTCCACTCAACCGTAACTAAAATCCTTTCCAATTATTCGAACTCGGATATTGGACATGCGATTACAATGACGGGTGAATTGGTTGATCTATTCCCGAATCGCGTGGATGGTGTAGAGCAGTTGCTAAATGCATTACGCGAACATATCGCATTGGATCGTCTCAGCGTATTCGCAGGACCTACCGGATTGGTGGCGTTAAGCGCCTTAGGCCCAGATTTATACGATCAGGTAGCCTCTGCGAATTGGCTGGCCAGCGCAAATTACGCTTCACACTCCTTAGGGTCGGGTTTATTTGTAGATATTGGCAGTACGACTACCGATATCTTATTAATCCACGACGGTAAAGTCGATCCCCGGGGGTATTCGGATTATGATCGATTACAGTCCGGGGAGTTGGTTTACACCGGTGTGGTTAGAACGCCGTTGTTTGCTGTAACAGACCGGGTTAATTTTGCGAATAAACCATCGCCATTGGTTGCAGAATTATTTGCAACGATGGCCGATGTTTATCGAATTACCGGCGAATTACCCAGTCATGCTGATCAATGGCCGACGGCTGATAATGGTGAGAAAAACAAAACCGGCAGCGCTAGACGTCTGGCGCGCATGTTGGGTCGAGATTTGGATTCAGCACCGATTCAATGCTGGGAGGCCATCGCGTCCTATTTGCGCGCCGAACAGGTTTCTAAAATCTATAAGGGCTGCAACCAACAACTGTCCAGAGGAGTACTCGCCGCGGGCGCGAATTTAGTTGGCGCCGGTGTCGGACGATTTTTGGCTAAACGTCTGGCTGAAATGCTGCGTTTTAAATATATCGACTTTAGTTGTTTGGTCTCCAATAGCGAGCAAACCATGGCGCAGTTAGACGCAGGGGATTGTGCGCCGGCGGTGTCGGTGGCAAGACTATTACATCAACAAAATAACTCCGGATCGTAGGAACATTTATATTTTAGAAGCTATCTGGTTAAAATGATTTAATGTGAAAACGCCCCAAAATGAGCCATTTTGGGGCGTTTGTAGCCAACTTCACTTTTAACCAGGCAGTTTCTTATTTCAGGGTGCGTAGATTTAACACCCTAATATGGGTTTATTTTTAGCGTATGTCTTTGTCAAATTCGGCAGTACAGGAAATACCGTACTATGAGGATTCCAGTCAATTATTTGATCACATTGCCATGGAAGATGGTGCTGTTTTTCTGGATAGTGGATACCCGCTCAATCAACAAGGTCGTTATGACATTCTTAGTGCCAATCCGTACCATAAGCTTATAACGAATAATGGAAGTACCGAATTACATGCTTCTAATGAAAAGGTAATTTCCAAAGAAGACCCGTTTTATCTTCTCCAAAAAGCATTAAATCCTATTCAGCATAAACAAAATGGGAAGCTGCCATTTCTTGGTGGTGCGATTGGTTATTTTTCCTATGATTTGGCGAGGCGATTAGAAAAATTGCCAGACAACACCAAGGATTTGGAACATATCCCGCAAATGTTGATTGGTTTATATGACTGGGCAGTGATCGTCGATCATGAAGAAAAACGCAGTTGGATCGCGAGGTGCGGGCGGGACGCACAAACCATAGAAAAATGGCAAAATTTAGTCGAATTATTCCAGACACCTTGCGAGATCGATTTGGCGAGTGATAAATTTGTCATAACAGAGAAACTAATCGCGAGTATGACTGAGCCGGAATATGGGCAAGCCTTCAGAAAAATCAAACGTTATCTGTTCGATGGGGATTGTTATCAGGTCAATCTTGCGCAACGTTTTTCGGCACCTTGCCAAGGGAATCCTTGGACCGCGTATAAAGTCCTTCGCAATATAAATCCCGCGCCGTTTTCGGGATATATTAATTTTTCAGAAGTACAAATATTAAGTTCATCCCCAGAACGATTCTTAAAAGTGGGTGACGGTAAAGTCGAGACGAAACCAATCAAAGGTACCAGGCCTAGAGTAAATAACGAAGTAGAGAATCAGCGTCAGGTTGATGCGCTCAAAAGCAGTGCGAAAGACCGAGCGGAAAATTTGATGATCGTAGATTTAATGCGAAACGATCTTGCTAAAAGTTGTGCGCTGGGATCGGTCAAAGTTCCGAAATTATTTGAAATAGAAAGTTTTACGACGGTACATCACTTAGTTAGTACCGTTTGTGGAGAACTTAGGGAGGATCGCGACGCGATCGATTTATTACGCGATTGTTTTCCGGGTGGATCAATCACCGGTGCACCCAAAATTCGAGCCATGGAAATTATTGAGGAATTGGAACCACATCGACGGGGTGTCTATTGTGGTTCTATAGGTTATGTTGGTTTTGATGGGAACATGGATACAAATATAGCAATAAGGACTTTGGTCCATTCGGATAACACGATACGTTTTTGGGCGGGTGGAGGTATAGTTGCTGATTCAATTGAAAAAGCCGAATACGAGGAGTGTTACGATAAGGCCGCAGCTATGCTGGAATTGCTAGATAAATTTAAGTTGAGCTAAGCGGGTGATCCAACGGATTGTGAAGTTGGGAGGCAGCTTGGCGTTATCTAACGCATTGCCGAAATGGTTGACAACGATTTCGCAGTGCCACGAAGATAAAATTATGGTTGTACCGGGAGGTGGAGTATTCGCCGACCACGTTCGCACTGCGCAGCAACGATTAGATTTTGACGATCGCACTGCACACCAAATGGCCTTATTGGCTATGCAACAGTACGGGTTGATGCTTCGAGGGTTGGATTCAGCGTTTGAACCGGTATTCTCGCTAGAATTGATTTCGAAAGTGCTGGCTGAAGACCGGGTTCCGATATGGATGCCGGACGACAGAATGCTAGATCGGGCCGGTATAAATGCTTCATGGGATATCACATCGGATAGCCTGTCGCTATGGTTAGCGAATAAGCTTTCGGTTAATCATCTAGTTCTGGTCAAGAGCGTGCCCAGGGTCGATGCGATACAAGAGACCGGTATCGAGAATCTGCACCAATTAGTCGATAATGCATTCTTCGATAGACCGCAGAAACCGAAATTCCCTATAAGTATTCTGGGTCGTGAGGATTACACCCAATTTCGTGAAGTAATAATTAAGACATCCGGTAACCTGGATTATAATCGGCGATCTAGTCTATAGATAAACCGTGTATATTTGGAGATTCGGTTCGGTTTTCGAACCTAGACAATGTCTCTATCCCATTAATTCATCTTTAAAAATATAAATGAAAACACGAACAAGATTCGCTCCGAGTCCGACTGGATTTTTACATATTGGCGGGGTTCGCACTGCGTTATATTCATGGCTATACGCGCGCAAACATGATGGCGAATTTATTCTGCGTATCGAAGACACGGACCAGCAACGGTCTACCCAAGAATCGGTGAATGCAATTATTCAAGGTATGGCCTGGTTGGGGTTAGATTACGCGGAAGGTCCTTATTATCAATCGCAACGTTTCGATCGGTATAAGGAAGTTATTCAGAATTTACTGGATCAGGATAAAGCTTATTATTGTTATTGCAGTAAAGAAGAATTGGAGTCGCTACGAGAACAGCAAATGGCTGCCAAGCAAAAACCGCGATATGACGGTCGATGTCGACACCGTACTGAGGCCAGGGTGGGGGGCGATCCAGTGGTTAGATTTCGCAATCCGATTGAGGGTGAGGTTGTGTTCGACGATCTGGTACGCGGAAAAATCACGGTTAGTAACGAAGAGCTCGATGACCTTATCATTGCGCGTTCGGATGGGTCTCCGACCTACAATCTGACAGTGGTTGTCGACGATTCAGATATGGGAGTCAATTATGTATTAAGAGGAGATGATCATATAAATAATACCCCTAGACAGATTAACATTTTGCGAGCGATGGGTGCGACCCCACCAAACTACGCGCATATGCCTATGATTTTAGGCTCAGATGGAGCGAGACTATCGAAACGCCATGGTGCGGTCAGCGTTTTGCAGTATAGAGACGAGGGTTACCTACCGGAGGCGTTGTTGAACTATTTGGTACGTCTGGGTTGGTCTCATGGTGATACTGAAATATTTTCACTAGAGGAAATGACTGAATATTTCGATATTTCCGGGGTTAACCGAGCGCCATCAACTTTTAATCCAGAGAAGTTGCTGTGGCTAAACCATCACTACATTCGAAATAATGCCCCGCAACATATTGCCCAGCATCTACGTTGGCATTTCGAACGAATCGGTATCGATATTAATGATGGGCCCGACATAATTAGGCTTATCGAGGCGCAAAGAGAGCGTTGCAAAACCTTACTGGAAATGGCACAAACCAGCGCGTTTTTCTATTCGGGCAATGTAACCTATAACGAAAAAGCCGCGCGGAAGAATTTGAAACCTGCGAGCCGTGCAGTTTTACAGCGAGTACTTCATGACCTGTCCAGATTACCGGAATGGTCAGAATCAGCCATTCAACAATTGCTTGTCAATATTGGAGACTCGTTAGAGCTGAAATTTGGCAAAATTGCTCAACCCTTGCGGGTAGCGGTTTCGGGTACATCTTCTTCACCATCGATTGATTTAACGCTGGAGTTATTGGGGCGAGACAAAACCTTGGAAAGGATTGCCATCGCTATTGAGTATATCGATAATAGCGAAGATCCAAATCAACCTTAAAGCTTTCTGTACATAACTAAGTTATTTTGATGTTTGGATGCTTATCTACTCGATATTGAAGCATGGCTAAAATTCAATAGAGATAACAATTTGTAGACTCGAATAGGCACAACTAAACCCACCTTGACGCAACCCAAAGTGTTCGCGTAGAATGCGCAGTCTTTCAGGGGCCATAGCTCAGCTGGGAGAGCGCAACACTGGCAGTGTTGAGGTCGGCGGTTCGATCCCGCCTGGCTCCACCAGAAACAGTTTTATGGAAAAAAGATAGACAGGGAATCAGTTGAAAGTTTAGTCCCCATCGTCTAGAGGCCTAGGACACCGCCCTTTCACGGCGGTAACAGGGGTTCGAACCCCCTTGGGGACGCCACCAAATATAAAGGGTTAGCGGATTTTCGCTAACCCTTTTTTATTTGAGACCGTAACTAACTTTCCCCTGGTTAAATCGATGTTTGCATCAAGCGTCGATCAGATAGTATTCGAAATTGACATCCCCTGATTCTGACCACACAATTGCAAGAATGGGATAACCCTTAGGAGTTAGGACAATGTATATCGCAATGAATCGCTTTAAGATTAAATTGGGTGAAGAGGAAACCTTCGAAAATATTTGGCGTCAACGTGAGAGTTATCTTGATGATGTCCATGGCTTTAAAGAATTTCATCTACTCAGAGGGCCTAGTAACGATGAATACACGTTGTATGCGTCACATTCGCAATGGGATTCGCATGAAGTATTTGAAGCTTGGACCAAATCTGATAATTTCCGCAAAGCCCATGCGCAAGCAGGTGCTTCGAAACCTGTCTATTTGAACCATCCACAATTCGAAGGGTTTGAAGTGGTATTGTGATAGTGCTTTTTAATTTAACCAATTGGTTAAATCATGTCTGATCAAACCAGCGGATAAAATCATGCTCCTCACAATGATTGTTTGGGCGACCGATTGTATAGTGTACAAGTCTGCAAGCGACCGGTCTAAGTTGCAAAAATCCTTAAATAGTCATCAGCAGGCCGATGCTTAGCGTGCGAAAATTCGTGCGCCAGGGTTTAATCAGCGAAAATAAAAAAACAGCGTTAGTGATATAGCTGCGGTAGATAAAATGTTCCCACGAGCACCTTGGATAGAAGCTCGCGTCATCTGAATCTAACGCATTTGGTCTAGACAGACTAATTTAATCTTGCTTGTCTTGTTCCCGATTTTTCATCCGTTCAAGGCGATATCCATGTTGGTAAACCGGGCTTAGACGCCATCCGATGTCCGGTGAAATACCCAATTTCTTCCGGATCCTACTGACATGCGTGTCTACCGTGCGTGTATTAATGTCGGCGTTAATCCCCCAAACATTTTCTAGAATATAAGAGCGTGAAAGAATTCGCCCGTAGTGTCGAAACATAAAAACAGCGAGATCAAATTCTATATGGGTTAACGTAACTTCTTGGCCATCCCGCTCTAGTACACGGTGTTCACAATCGATGCTAAACGGCTCGAATTCTAGATTGCTCTGCAACGATTCATTACTTAATGAACGACGTCCAACCGCTTCAATTCGGGCCAAAAGTTCACGGCGTTTTAACGGTTTAGCCATATAGTCATCCGCACCCTGGGACAGGACTTGTACGACATCCTCTTCACGATCCATTTGGGTGGTAAATACTACAGGGATTTGCCATTCCATATTTTCGCGCACCCATTGCAAGACTTCGATGCCGCTCATATCAGGAACTAGCCAATCCAAAACCAACATGTCATAGGTATGACGTTTGATTCCCTGCACGAATTTTCGCCCGCTGTCATAAACATCGCACTTATGCCCAGGCTCTATCAGCCATTCTTTGATCATAAGGGCCTGGTCCTGATCGTCTTCTAAGAAAGCGATATACAAATCTATCTCCTGAGTATTTATTATCTTATCCAATCTAACACGCTGTAGATCCAGTCGCCAGTTATAGGTCGATTTTGACGTTTTGCGGCATGTTTAAGCGATAAACCCGTCGAGATACGATCAAATCGATAATTTTCGCGGTAAAGTGATTAGTTCAGAATACGTAGTCGAATATTAATCGATAAACATCGTTGACGCAGTAAACCGGTGACAGATCATAATTCTGCCGATGATAGTGATATTCGATCGAACATACTCCCACCCAAATCAACACAAGATGTCGGAGGCAAACAAAACCTGTTTGATTATTCGAGGTTAACGCTGATAATACCCGATCTTTCTCGGGTTGAATAAAGAGTTGTTTAATGACACAAAACACATCCAGCGATTCCAACGAAACGGATTCAAAAAATTCGGGCACCGTCGATAAAATTCGTGGCTTGTTGTTTGGTGAACAGCAGGCTGAATACGAACAGCGATTTATGGAGCTTGAGGCAAGCTTTCTACGAAGTAATAAACAAACTGCACAAACCGAGCGAACCATCAATGAGATCAATATACGCCTAGAATCCGAACAACGCATTCGCGATACCGCCGATATTTTACCTGATTCCATGTATGTCGCAGCAGATGCGAACGAGCGATTAGCCGATTCAATGAGTAAACCAATGGAAGGTTGTATTCGAACCGTTATTCGTAAAGATCCGGACCAATTTGCGGATGCCCTATTTCCGGTAATGGGGCCTGCAATACGAAAGTCTATCAATGAAACGCTAAAATCGTTTCTTCAATCCATGAACCAAGTCATCGAACAAAGTATGTCTCCAGAAGCATTGCGCTGGCGTTTGGAAGCAAAACGTTGCGGTGTGCCATTCTCGGAAATCGTATTAAAACAAACGTTGCTTTATCGAGTTGACGAAGTATTCCTGATCCAACAGGGCAGCGGATTGGTTATTGACTATGTTTCACATCCAAATGTAAAACCCAGGGATAGTGATGCCATCTCGGCGATGTTAACGGTAATTAAAGACTTTAGCCGGGATTCTTTTTCAGGGGAACCCGGAGATACACTGGCTACAGTCGAATTTGGGGAAAGAACATTGTGGATCTTCGAAGGACCGAAAGCACTATTGGCTTGTGTGATCTTAGGGGTTGCGCCGACGTCAACGAGAGAGAGGTTTCAAACCGTGCTCGAACAAGCGCACCGTGAATTTAGCGCGGAACTAGAGGGCTTCGACGGTAATAGAGGCAAACTTGCACCGGTTAGTAATTTACTTGAAAACTGCCTGGTGGAACAAGCGCGCGAAAACAAGCATCCGGCAGAAGCTAAGAGATTTTTTTCCAAACCGATTACTTACGTATTGCTAGGTGTGTTATTTTTTTCGATCTATCTGTTGTGGCAATTTTTTGCCGAACGACACCGAATTGATAGTCTGAGTAATGAACTCAATGATATGCCGGGGATCGTAGTTTTTGATAGCCACCAAACTGACGGTAAACTGGTTGTCGACGGTATGGTCGATCCGCTGGTGCTTCCATTAGCTGATATCGTCGTTAAGCATGGTTTCGAGGCCGATGAGGTTGATTTTAATTTTAGTCTTTTCCAATCGTTGGAACCGGAATTAGCGATTAAGCGTGCTAAAAAATTATTGCAACCACCCGACTCAGTGCAATTTACGGCAAAAGAAAACCAGCTGGTTGCGACAGGCGAGGCGAGCCAGGAATGGATCGAATACTCTCATGCTTTAAAACAACGGCTCCCCGGTTTCACTGATATGGATTTGTCTGGTGTTTCGCTGGATGCAGAGGCGCGATTACGGCAGATTCAAAAAATTCTAGTGCCCCCCGATTCTATCAAGCTAAGATTGAATGGCGATATTTTGGCGATCTCGGGTAGTGCACCGTGGGCCTGGATTCACCGCCTACCTAAAGCCAAGCAAAGCTTGCCGAATATTAACCACTTTGAAGTAGCGCAACAAGACGGACTTGAAGCAGATGAATGGCTTCGGGCATTAGAAATTATCGAACGTCTAAATGATAGTCAGCTGTTTTTTGAAGACGGAACCAATTTGGAATCAGAATCTAGTGTCAAGATCAGCGCTTTGGTTAAAGAATTAATAAAATTACAGAAATTGTCAGTGCTGTTGGGATCCAAAATTGAAATGCATCTTACCGGTTATACAGACGGAACGGGTGAAACGGGTAAAAACAAGAGCTTGGCGTTGGCTCGCTCGGAAACTGTGAAAAACTTATTGTTGGCAAGTGGTTTATCTTCTGATCACATTAGCACTGAAGGCACACAGAATTTATCAGTCGATGGTAATTTCGATCAAACTCTACGGAGGGTGGATGTCGTAGTTACTGCCAGCAAACCCAAATCAATTTTAACAGATTAAAATTGAGCCAACCGATTATCAATTATGAGTAAAAAGACAATTATAACAAAGAAAATCTGTCTATTGGGTAGTTTTTCGGTTGGAAAGACCAGCTTGGTGGCACGTTTTGTTCGCCACACATTTTCGGAGAAATATTTAACGACGGTCGGAGTCAAAATCGATAGCAAACTGATCGATATTTCGGAGGAAATGGCCTTAAAACTTGTCGTTTGGGATATTGCCGGTGCCGATGAATTTAGTGGCACCGACGTGAACTACTTGCGCGGCTCAGCCGGAATATTCTACGTGGTCGATGGGACCCGTAAAGAAACTTTGGATGCCATTACCGAATTAAAGCAAATTGTCGATGATAACGTTGGTGAATGCGCGATGGTTTGTGCGTTTAACAAAGCAGACTTGGAAACAAAGTGGGAAGTAAGCAGTGAAGATATTGATAATTTGACTAGCAGCGGAATATCAAGTTTCAAAACAAGTGCGAAAACCGGTGAAAATGTGGAAGCGGCGTTTACAAAATTATCCAGCATATTGATCTGAAATGACCCGCACGCCAGCCAATATGTATCGAAATATTCGGACCTGGGTCTTCGAACAAACTTATCCATTGAGTTTATTGGTCGATCCGATGCGAACCGTTCAAGTATGTTTGGGGGATTTATCGCATTACGGGTATAGAGCTTTTAATGATGGTGAAGATTGTATCGATCAAATGCCTTTTTTATTCGGATTGGATTTTGCCGAAGCAATCGAATTGAAATTTGTGGAGACTCCGAATGGCAACACTGCACATGTTCAGGTGTTACCGTTAAGTGGATCTACCCAAATTATTTTAATTGACGCAACAGAACAAAAAAGAATGCAGCTCAAGATGCAACAGAAAGCCAACGAGCTCTATCTGTTACATCAAGAACAGACTAAAACAATGCAGGCGATGCGAGTTCTGGAAGCTGAATTAGAGAAAAAAAATCGCGAGGCGGAAAAAGCCAATCAGTTAAAAAGCCGATTTATTGCCAATATGTCGCATGAATTCCGCACGCCATTGACCGGAATTTTAGGTTTCACCGATTTGATTCAGCAAGAGATTCATAGCGATCCGATTTACTCGGAGTATATTACCGCGGTGGAACATGGCGCCAAACACCTACTTAATTTGGTCGAAAATTTACTCGATCAGGCGCAAATAGAATCATCCAGTGTTGAAATTCACCCGACCAAAACCCTGTTAAAAGAATTATTCGTAGAAATTGAAGCGGGGTTCTTGTCATTGGCGAAAAGCCGTGCTATCGAATTTAAGCTTGCCACAACAGAGTTACCGGAGTTGGTCAGTATCGATGACCTACGCTTGCGGCAAATTATCGTGAATCTTGTCGGGAATGCAATTAAATTTACCAAACAGGGCAGTGTATCGCTCATGGCGTCCTGGGCAGACGAGGAATTGACGGTTGCGGTCAAAGATACCGGTTGTGGAATAGCCAAGACATCCCAGGCGAAAATTTTCAAAGCATTTGAAAAACTGGAAGATAAACCAGGTTCCGGTTTAGGGCTTTCTATCGTGAAACATTTGGTGGAAAAGATGGACGGTCGGATTATGTTGGAATCAAGCGAAGGTCGAGGAAGCCGTTTTGAAGTGGTTTTACCGGCACCAAAGATGAGCTCATCTAGCTCTAAATTACCTTCAGAACCGTTGGTTAGAAAGGAAATAAAAATTTCATGCAAACTTCTGGTGGTCGAAGACAATCCAGATATCTTACAGCTTTTGCGTACCGTATTGGAGAATGCCGAGTGTAATATTATTGAGTCCGTTGATGGAGTTGATGCAATTAACCAAGCGTTTGTGGAACAACCGGACTTGGTTTTGATGGACTTGAACCTACCGATGTTGAGTGGTTACGACGCCGCCCGCAAGTTGAGATCAGGCGGATTCACCAAACCGATATTTGCGCTAAGCGCATCTACATCGGCGGATCACAAAAAACGTGCTTTACAAGCAGGCTGCAACGAGTATGTGATCAAACCCTTCGATGTTCCACTTTTACTAAAAAAGATCCAACAATTTGTTAATCCGCCGGTATGTTCTGAGGCGATCTCGCAACATCAAGAAGAACTAAATGCGCGGTATAGCGCTTCATTTTCTGACAAACTACTTCGATTGGAAAGTGCATGGAACGTCGCACGGGAAAATCAATGGAAGGCTGCTGCAGTCACAGAATTACGTCAATTCGTACACAATCTTGCTGGGTCGGCGGGTCTGTATGGTTATCACACGATTTCCAATATATCAAAACAGATCGATAATTTGATTTACGATATTAGCCACACTGATGGGTTAATTAGCGGCGTCGATACCGATCGTCTTAATAATATGCTTGATGAGTTAAGAGGGTTGTTGAAAAACGCCGACATGGCATCCAAGCTCAACTAAATTGTTCCGTTGCATGCAGACATGGTATCGAATCGAAACTTAAAATATGATGCCTGGGACTGGAATCTATCCCTAATCGAATAGAGCTACGTTAGCAAACGACATGCTAGCTGCGGCGTTTCTTTTGCTTGTTTTTATACATTTCTTCGTCGGCCTGTGATAAGAGTTTTTCAAGGGATGTATCACCGCCGTCATATGCAGTAACACCAATACTAATCGACAGCGGAAATTTTTCCGTCGATTTTAAATTCCATATATTCGTCGCGTGCTGTAATCGTTGTATCAACCTGTCTGCGCAGTCCCAGCCACTTTGCATAACCATCGCGGCGAATTCATCGCCTCCCAGTCGAGCAAGGATATCGCTACCACGAAACACATGGCGTAATATTTCTGAAACATCAACAATTGCCCGATCTCCGGCATTATGGCCAGCGTTGTCATTGATGGTCTTTAGACCATCCATATCGACGCAAAAAAGCAAAAGAGATTGGTTTGTGCACATCGCTTGCAGCCATTGTTTATCGGCAAAAAGATTGAAACCACGGCGATTGTACAATCCGGTAAGCTCGTCTACATAAGCCATGCGTTCTAATTTATGATTGACGCGTTTAACATCTCGCACTTGTTGTACAACAGAGCGTAGTCCCTCGTACTCATCGGAAACGACCTGGATTAGGAGGATGTGTTGTTCATTCCAGGTCAGAGCAGTCGCTTCGAAGGCTTGTTCGTTTTCATCCGCATCGGTTTCTATCCATTGACCGGATCGAATTTTACTAGGAATTTTGTTGCACCAACATACTCGCGAGTCGATCAAAAAGTTTTCCATAAACGAACCAGGAAAATCAAAATAAACGCGGTCATTACGGGTTTTTCTTCCCAATTGATTCAACCAGTGCGGAGGGCAACCCAAGGTCATAAAGGCGTTATCAGGCAATTCGACCATCACGGCTAAGTCCATGGCTTGAATAATACCGGGCAGTAAATTGGTATTCCAGAGCTGGGCTGTCATGGTATTTTTTTTCGAACATTCCGATAGTTCCTCACCCATTACAGACCTCTTCATTCTTAAACCATTTACGAAATATTTTCGTTTCTGAAATCTGACTTAGTGCTTAATGCCTAAAGCTGTTGTGATCGGATTCAGATAGAATCATTCCATACGTTCAGTTTATACGGACTCGGGATTTTGGTTTGTTACACTATGTAACGCGGTGTTAATAAGTGTGGATCTTGCCAATAGACTGGAAGACAGCGAAAATTCGTGTTAAATATTGACGTGTAAATGGTTTTTGTGATTTGTTTTTTCAATTTGATTTAAAAACGTTATGTTAGATGCAATCATTAGTTTTTTTGAGACCAACATCAGTTCTACTGGTGGGCAAGCGGTCGAATCGGAGCGTACATTGAGATTGGCTACGGCAGCATTGTTAGTCGAAGTCATGCATATGGATCACAGCGTCGACGAAACGGAACAACTGATGGTTAGAAATATCATTATCGATGATTACGACTTATCTGAAGCAGAAGCCGATCAGTTAATCGATCTAGCACAACGGGAAATCGAAGATGCGACCGATTACTACCAGTTTACTTCGTTAATCAACAAATCGTTGGAACTGACGGCTAAGGTTAAAATTGTTGAGGATTTGTGGCGCGTAGCCTTTGCCGATAACCAGTTAGATTGCTACGAAGAGCACATGATTCGAAAAGTAGCAGAATTACTATACGTGCCGCACCGGGAGTTTATCGCAGCCAAACACCGTGTAGATAATAGAATTGATCGTTAGTGAGGAAATCAACTAAGATTGATGATTCACACTCTTAATAAACTAGGCGTTGAGTGCAACGTCGGCGACAATTACTTGATTGCGGCCAGATTCTTTAGCTTGATATAAGGCCTTATCTGCCCGTTCAATCAGGCTTTCTACTGTGTCTCCAACTCGCAATGCAGATACACCAATAGATATGGTGACTTGACCGATGGATTCCCCGCTATCTTTACGTTGTAACCGGCTTTTAGCCAAGGCCTCACGGATTTCGTTGGCTGTTTTAGTAGCTTGTACCTGGTCCACCTGGTGCAGCAGAATTGCCATTTCTTCACCACCGTAGCGCGCTGCCATGCCTCCGTCCTTAACGAACTGTTGCAACAGTTTTGAGGTATAACGCAAAACTTTGTCACCGACCAGGTGTCCGTAGTTGTCATTGATGCGTTTGAAATGGTCGATATCCAGCAGCAACAAAAAGGTTGTATCGACGGATGCTTGTGCATTTTCAATAAGCGAATCCATTTCCATATCAAAAGCTCGTCTGTTCAATAATCCAGTTAGTGCATCAGTTTTGGCCGTTTCCTTCATCTGCTCCAACTCTTGGCGCAAAATTTCTACTTCTTTATTTGTTTCGTTCAAGCGCGATTTTAAGCCGCCACTTGCGTCAACCAGCTGCTTTGTTTCAGCAATAATGCCTTGTACAATATCCTTAACGTCTGCGATGTTATCGGCGCCCGACAATTTGACCGATTGATCGGTAAAATTCGCTGCGCTATTGTTCGCGGTATTTTCCGTTATTTCTATATTGCTCAATGTTTGATGAACCAGGTCATTTAATCCTTTGCCTATTGCGTCGAACTTGTCTGATGCACCATTCAATACAAATTGCTTGTACAATTGCTGGGTAATTTCGGGTGTCAGCGGTTGTTCATCGTTAATCTGATCGTCTAAAACTTCCTGTAGTGGCGCGTTTTTTCCAGAAACGTATTCGTAACAAACTGAATAATTGATTGGATTCGCCGGCATTTTACATTTGGACAATAACGGCAATACCATCCGCAAGTATTCAGCGGCTTTATCTGGACATTCGTGATAATCGGGAATGATAGAGTCAGAATTATTCATAGATACTGGATTTCTCTTTGTGCGTTCAATACCAAGAAGGATGTATGCAAGCTTCGATAACAAATTTACTCCTACTAAATGTAGTTGATATTTAGACAATGGGAAAGTTGATTCATCAATATCGTCGGTCTATTGAAACCTGTCTGAGAAAGGATCAATCCAGGTTGCACCAGCGTTTAAGCAAGCTTCTCAAAGCCAGCTCTAAGGGATTAGACGTCGAACAAGAATATTGTAAATTGCAACGTGCGATTGATAATTCGGCGTATTTGCGGCAATGCCGCGTCGAAAGTCTTCCCCAGCTTAGCTATCCCGATTTACCCATAACGCAAAAAAAGAACGACATATCGGCAGCGCTAAAAAACAATCAGGTTCTTATCCTTTGTGGAGAAACGGGTTCTGGTAAAACCACTCAATTGCCCAAAATCTGTTTGGAAATAGGCAGCGGTACCGCTGGCATGATCGGGCACACCCAGCCGCGGCGTATTGCCGCTCGAACTGTTGCAGCAAGAATTGCGCAAGAACTGGGTCAAAGTGTTGGTGGTGTTGTCGGCTATAAATTTCGCTTTCAGGATAAAAGTAAGCCGGAAACACTGGTCAAGCTGATGACTGACGGCATTTTACTCGCCGAGATTCAATCAGATCCAAAGCTTGAATCTTACGATACGATTATCCTTGATGAAGCTCACGAACGTAGTCTGAATATTGATTTTCTACTGGGTTATCTGAAATGGTTATTGCCCAAGCGTCCGGATCTAAAAGTGATCGTTACGTCCGCGACCATAGATCCTAAAAGGTTTTCAGAACATTTCGATAACGCACCGATAATCGAGGTTTCCGGTCGTAGCTTTCCGGTTGAAATTCGCTATCGAATTCCGACCGATGAAGGAGATAAGGATGGCGAGAGTGATGGTATTCAAGCGGTCGTCGGTGCAGTCAATGAGCTTCGACAGGAACCTGCCGGCGATATATTGGTGTTTTTGAGCGGCGAACGTGAAATTCGCGAGGTCGACGAGGCATTACGTAAACGTCTATACCGGGATTGTGAAATTTTACCCTTATATTCAAGGCTTAGTGGCAAGGAACAACAACGTATATTTGCTCCACACAAACGTCAACGAATTGTTCTTGCAACGAATGTCGCGGAAACCTCGCTAACTGTTCCTGGTATTCGATATGTTGTCGATAGCGGATTTGCCAGGATTAGCCGTTATAATTTTCGCAGTAAAATTCAACGTTTGCCGATAGAGAAAATTTCCCAGGCGAGTGCGAATCAACGGGCAGGCCGCTGCGGACGTCTTGGGCCGGGAATATGCATTCGACTTTTTTCCGAAGATGATTTTAAAACCAGGCCGGTATATACCGAGCCGGAAATTTTGCGGACCAACCTGGCTTCTGTGGTCTTACGAATGAAATCGATGAATTTCGGAAGCATCTCCAATTTTCCTTTCCTTGAATCACCCGATGACCGGATGATACGGGATGGATTCAAGTTGCTCCACGAATTACAAGCCTTGGATCAACAACAGGCGTTGAGTTCCATCGGACATAAGCTAGCCCGTATTCCTATTGATCCCAGTCTAGGCCGGATGTTAGTCGAAGCAGCAACGGAAAACTGTTTAAAAGAGATTGCGGTAATTACCGCGGTGTTAAGCATACAAGATCCACGCGAAAGACCAGCAGATCGTGGTCAACTTGCCGATCAAAAGCACGCGCAATTTCATGCGGAAAATTCAGATTTTATGGGATTTTTGCAGTTGTGGAATGATATTAGTGCGCGCAAAAAGGAATTGTCGAAGAACAAGCTGCGCGCGTATTGTCGGGCAAATTTTTTGTCTTATATTCGGATCAGAGAATGGGAAGATATCCATTCTCAATTGGTGAGGTTGATCAAAAATGATCTGGGATATAAGCTCAATCAGATTGACGCGGGATACGACGAAATACACCGGGCGCTATTATCTGGATTGATCTCAAACATTGGTTTTAAGCATGAACAATCGGAGTATTTGGGTGCGAGAAACTTGAAGTTCTTTATCCATCCCGGATCCAGCCTTTTCAAGGCTAGGCCAAAATGGATGATGGCTGCAGAGCAAGTGGAAACCAGCCGAATTTACGCGAGGAATGTCGCGAAAATTAATCCGGAATGGATTGAAAAGTTGGCGGCGCACCTAATCAAGCATGAACATTATGAGCCGCACTGGCAAAAAAAATCCGCGCGCGTAGCGATTTTTCAAAGGACATTATTGTATGGTATCACCCTGCAAAGCGGCCGCAGAATACCGTATGAACGCATCAATGCTGCCGGGGCAAGAGAAATATTCATACGCTCGGCGTTGGTTAACCAGGATTATCATTGTAATGCAGCTTTTTTTAGTTATAACCAACAACTGTTAGATTCTTTAGGGTATTTGCAGCATAAGGGTAGGCGGGTCGATTTGATTGCTAATGAAGATGCGATCTATGATTTTTTTGACCAAAAAATCCCACCTAAAGTGGTTGATGGAAATAGTTTCGACCGTTGGCGTAGAAAAAAAGAACGAACAGATCCAGATTACTTGCAACTAAGTAAATCAGATATTACTGGAGCCCATGACGATTCCATAGATCATATCAATTATCCTGATGAGCTTAGCTTGGGCCCTCTAACCATACGGTTGGAATACCGTTTCGAACCCAACCATGTCGACGATGGGATAACCGCAATCATTCCAATCCATCAACTGGCCCAGCTGTCCGTGGAGCCGTTCGAATGGTTGGTCCCCGGGTTATTGCTTGAAAAGGTTGTGGCTTTGATAAAAATCCTACCCAAGTCTATACGGCGCAATTATGTTCCAGTCCCCGAGTATGCGAATCAATTCTTGCAGGAAACCGATATAGGTGGGGGGTCTCTGTATAAAGCTTTAGCTCAATTCTTGGCAAGCGTGAGAAAACTGTCCATTGACACGAGTAATTGGGCAGATAAAAACTTAGCCGATCATTTGCGTATGAATTTTCGTGTCGTTGACGATCGCGGAAAAACGCTCGCACACGCCAGAGATTTAAACGCTTTACAGAAAAAATTGATTGCCCAATCCAAAACCCATTTTGAAACTATAGCGCAACAAGAGATGTCGAAAACTGGATGCACCCAATGGGAGTTTGGAATACTGCCTGAAAAATTCAAAATCATCCGGGATGATGCTGAATTTTATGGTTTTCCAGCATTGATCGACGAAGTAAGTAGCGTGGGATTGAAGTTGGTCGATACGCAGGATAGGGCGGCAACATATCATCACAATGGTTTGGTTCGACTTTTTAGCTTCTCACTGCGAAAACAATGCAAATCTCTAAAAAAGATCTTTAATTTTGGTTCTGCTGCAACTTTGATTTATAAACGAATACCTGACCACCCACTTATACCGGAAAACAAAACACAGAAATACGCAGAGCTTTATGATGATTTGATTTATTTGGCAATTAAAACAACGTTTGTCAGTGATCTGCCGGATATACGTACTGCCGACCAATTTGATCAACGATTAATCAACAACAAATCGAATCTGGTAGCGACTGCAAACACGATTCGTGATATCGCGAAAAAAATTATTGACCTGTACACCAAAGTCTTAGAAAAATTGGCGTTACTCGACGATTCCTCCGTTATCAAACTGGATGTGCAAGAACAGATCAATTTGCTTTTATATGCACGATTTTTTATGCAAACACCTTTGAAACGATTGACCGAATATCCGAGATACTTAAAGGCAATAATACTGCGTTTGGAGAGAGTCACATTCGATAGCATGAAAGACCAACGGCAATTGCAGGAATTACAACCGATTTGGACGCGCTATTGGGCGTCGGTGAGCAGTGGATTCAATCACGCTGTAAACGACGATGAATTTCGTTGGAGCCTTGAAGAATTCCGCGTTTCATTGTTCGCGCAAAGCTTAAAAACTGCGTATCCGGTATCGCGAAAACGCTTGGAGAAATCTTGGCAGGCGCGCGCATAGCAAGTTGTCTAAGCTTATCTATTCTCACACCAATCGTTATTTTCAATTGCGGATAACCCAATAACTTGGATCCGTTTATCTAGTCATGACATCGATGGAATTAACCATCTAGTCATCGGAAGTGGACAATTGTAATTTTGACGTACGTCCAATTAGGTGTAGTTTTTAAGGTAATTTTAACCTGAATCCGTGACTTCAACCCCGGACAAAGGGTCTAAAGCACTGAAAAAGAAAGACATACCTGTTAAAATAGACGCTTCTGTCAGCTCACCCATCCGGTGAAAAATGAAACGTTTTGTTTTGGA
>Ga0209992_10001099_pt1 | contig 30546 bp, 22 predicted proteins | sample 2SBtaG_2_FD_182564 | JGI IMG/M metagenome (GOLD analysis project Ga0209992, IMG submission 182564) | Deep subsurface microbial communities from Kolumbo volcano to uncover new lineages of life (NeLLi) - 2SBTROV12_ACTIVE470 metaG (SPAdes)... | ecosystem: Environmental > Aquatic > Marine >... | reverse complement strand
ACAAATTTCACATTCGCATGCAATTGCAAAAATTCCGAAGTCAAATCATCAAAATGCTCCAGCATTGTTGCACTGAATGTCACTACAGAGATTTCTTTATCCATCAGTAAATCATTTTGGATTCCTTGCAAAGTCCCCGGTGCCGCACCACAAGCAATACAGGCACCATCTAAATTCAACTGTAATTCTAGAGACTGAGAGCCATTTTGGCCAGTTATCACCTTACTGTTGTCAACCACTATTGCACCACCGTGGCCAACTAATGCCGCTCTAACCTCACCAAGTCTGACCATAATGGCACCTACCAAATCCGGACCATCACCTGAAGACACTAACTCAAGAAGAGAGAGAGATGCAAATCGTTCTTCATCATCTGGATTAACGACTTCTGCTATGCGCGCTTTTGCCTCTGCAGCCATGCTCGCAGCGACTTCGGCGGCATAGGAATCCATGAGGTCGTCCTCAGCCATTATTTGGCCGTACGAGGCCGACCTCTTTGACTCATTGCCTGCGTTAGAATATACTATCGAAACAGGCTCTACGTAATTGTTAATGAAATATCAATTCAAGTTGTCGCATGAAAGATGTGAACACGCCTTCATAAAGGCCGACCAAACCACGATAATTGTGGAGGAATTGAGATGAGAGGGGAAGGCGTGATTGAGATTCGAAATCTACACGTTTCTATTGGTGATGAGGTTATCCTAAACGGGATCGACTTATCCATGAAAAAGGGCGAAATTCACGCCCTAATGGGGAGAAATGGAAGTGGTAAATCAACTCTAGCAAAGGTCTTGATGGGGCACCCAGAATATGAGGTGACCGCTGGGACCGTAACTATTGATGGCGAAGACATCCTTTCCCTAGAACCATGGGAGAGAGCGCGCCTTGGCGTGTTCTTGTCATTCCAGTACCCCCAATCAGTTCCTGGCCTTCAAGTTGGAAATTTTTTGCGAAAGTCTGTTGCCGCAATTCGGGGTGACAATGCACCGAAAGCCCGTGAATTCCGGAAGGAATTGAAAACCTGTATGGACTTGTTAGGTGTTGACAGAAAATTCCTTGGCCGCTATGTAAATGATGGATTTAGCGGTGGCGAGAAGAAACGGCTTGAGATTTTGCAGTTAATGCTTCTAAAGCCGCAGTTGGCTGTACTTGATGAAACCGATTCTGGACTTGACATTGATGCATTACGAACTGTTGCAACAGGAATTAATGCCTCTGTTGGAGATGCAGCCTGCCTGATAATTACTCACTACCAAAGAATCCTTGACCATGTCAATCCAACTTTTGTCCATGTAATTGTTGATGGCAAGATTGTGTCTTCAGGTGGCCCAGAATTGGCTTTGAAATTAGAAGAAAAGGGCTATGAATGGCTCGAACAGAAGGAAGTGGCAGCATGAGTGACTCCGAAGCACGTGATGTGGTTGGGGAATACGAAGCAGGTTGGCATGACCCTGAAACCTCAACTGTTCGATTTGATGCTGGCTTGTCAGAACAAGTTGTGCGAGACATCTCTGAATTGAAAAATGAGCCAGAGTGGATGACTGAAATCCGTGTCAAAGCATTCCATCATTTCATGAAACAACCAATGCCAAGTTGGGGTAATCTTGAGATTTTAAACAACATTGATTTTGAGGCGATAACTTACTTTTTACGCTCCGGAAATAAAACAGAGAACGATTGGGACGATGTTCCCGAAGACATCAAGCGAACATTTGACCGCCTTGGAATTCCAGATGCTGAGCAAAAGTGGCTTGGAGGAGTTACAGCACAATATGAAAGTGAGGCTGTCTATCATTCAATCAGAGAAGACCTAGAGGCACAAGGTGTAATCTTCCTTGACATGGATTCAGGATTGCGTGAACACGAAGATATTGTCAAAGAATATTTTTGCAAAGTAGTTCCATATCAAGATAACAAATTCTCAGCATTAAACACCGCTGTATGGTCAGGTGGGTCATTCATCTATGTCCCCAAGGGCGTCAAAGTTGAGATGCCAGTACAGGCATATTTCCGAATCAATGCGAAGAACATGGGGCAATTTGAGCGAACACTGATTATCGCTGACGAAGGTTCTTCCATCCATTATGTAGAGGGGTGTACTGCGCCAACTTACTCCACAGAAAGCCTGCACAGTGCAGTAGTTGAACTGATTGCTCACAAAGATGCTCACATCAGATACTCTACCGTTCAAAATTGGTCAAACAATGTCTACAACCTAGTAACCAAGCGAGCAATCGCTAACAAAAATGCCACCGTTGAATGGGTAGATGGTAACATCGGCTCAAAACTTACGATGAAATATCCCGCTGTGATTCTAAAGGGCGAAGGAGCACACGCTGAGGTTATTTCAGTCGCTTACGCTGGTGAGGGACAGCACCAAGACGCTGGAGCAAAAGTGCATCATCTAGCGAGTAACACAACAAGTAAAATTCTCTCAAAGAGTATCTCCAAAGATGGTGGTAGAGGCAGTTATAGAGGAATGGTTACTGTCGCTAAGAAAGCAGAAAATTGCAAAGTAAATGTTGTCTGTGATGCCTTAATACTTGATGAAGACAGCCAATCTGACACTTACCCAACTATGGAAATTTCCAATCCAACCTGCCGTAGTGAACACGAGGCTAGTGTCAGTAAAGTTAGTGATGACCAATTGTTCTACCTTATGGCTCGAGGCCACACCGAAGATGAAGCATTGGCGCTAATTGTCAATGGATTCTTCGAGCCATTTACCCGCGAGTTGCCGATGGAATATGCTGTAGAACTCAACAAACTGATGGCACTGGAAATGGAAGGCAGCATCGGGTGAAACCGATTTTAAATTCGATTTAGACTGTGTGAAGGTGATTTGATGTCAAGTGAAGGAGAATATCTTGCTATTCCTGCACCTGATCGGGCCCAGCATTTGTGGCGCTACACGCCTTGGCACCGAATTCACCCGACAGGTAAGCCGGAGGAAATCCCTGATGATGTCTCTCCGGCTTTAGTATCTCTAACAATGTTGGATGGCAGTGAATTACCAACGGGAGTTTCTATTTCTGCAAATGAAAGTAATCTATCAAGGAATATTGACTCAGATGTTGGAGGTGCTTTCATCCGAGCACTTTCAGATGAGAGCTCAATAAAAATCACAATTGATGACGGCATCGCCATTGAGCAACCTCTGCTACTTACACTTGAAAGCGCAGGTAGTGTAAGTGGAATACAAATTGAAGTTGCAGTCGGTGCAAATTCGCAAACTGAATTACTCACTCTAATCGAGAGTGGCGCAGATTGGTTTGGACTGATGAGGTGTGGCACGATTGACAAATCTGCAATATTCAACGATGTAGTGGTAAACCGACTTGGGTCGAGCAAACTACTTCGAATCGAGCAATTTACCTTACACCAGGATGCTCAAGTAAAACTCGGAACGGTTGGTTCTGGTGGCACTCAAACTAAAGGTGATTTGAGGTATTTCCTAGCCGGGCGAGGCGCAAATCTTCAGGTCAACGGTTCAATACTTTCAGCCGGAAAACAGCATAATGACCACCATGTCGAAATCATGCACGAAGAGTCCGAAACTTACAGTCGCTTGAACTGGCATTCAACCTGTGGAGGGAAAAGCCGCACTGTTGGAACTGGAATGCTAAAAATCGCTAAAGGTGCCAAAGGTTCAGATGCCGCTCAAGTTTTCAATAATCTATTACTCTCAAAAGATGCCGAGGCTGACTCCATCCCAGAATTAGAGGTGTTCGAGAATGAAGTAGTTGGATGTGGCCATGGAACAGCAAGTGGCCCAGTAGATGACGAGCAAATGTTCTACTTGAAAACACGCGGATTCTCAGACAACGGAGCACGTGGACTGCTAATTACAGCATTTCTTAATTCAACTCTAAATGAAATGGGTTCAGAACAAATCCATTCATGGCTTGACGAGTTAATTTCTGGTGGGCTTTCTTCTTTAGAGTGAAAACACACCGTAGGTGTGAGTTCTAACAAAACATGGTTTGATAATGGGATGTCGGATGGCGGACTCCACAGAGGATGGAAGATGTCACTGAATCTACCTTCAATTCGGGCAGACTTCCCGATTCTTTCGCGAGTGCTTCCTTCAGGTCGCCAGTTAGTTTACTTGGATAATGCGGCCACTACTCAAAAGCCGAAAACTGTAATTCAAGCAATGACGGATTACTATGAGAAAAACAACAGTAACGTCCACCGAGCGGTCCACACGCTCGCTGGGGAGGCAACTGCTTCCTACGAGAAGGCTCGCCAAGATATTGCAGACTGGTTCTATGTTGATAGAGAACAAGTGATTTTCACAAGTGGTACTACAGAAGCAATAAATTTGGTAGTACATGGTTGGGGCAGGGCGAATCTCAAGAAAGGCGATGTTGTATTAGTTACAGAAATGGAACACCATGCTGACATCGTTCCTTGGCAACTAATTGCCAAAGAGAGAGGAATCGAAATTCGCTTCGTCTCAGTTGATCCTGAAACTTACCGACTAAACATGGATGAATTTGAGGCTTCTATCGAAGAAGCAAGTTTTGTCGGCTGTGTCCACACCAGCAATGTGCTAGGAACTAGAAATCCAGTTGAAGACATCATCGAAATGGCACATACCCGCGGAAATCACGGTAAGGGGGCGAGAGTCCTCATTGATTGCGCCCAGGCTTCGCCACACGAGCAATTAAATCTCACAGAATTAAATGCTGATTTTGTTGCAGTTAGCGGCCACAAAATGTGTGGCCCAACAGGAATTGGCAGTTTAATTGTCAAGCCAGAAATGCTAGATGAAATGCAACCTTTCATGGCAGGTGGAGACATGATTGAGGAAGTATTTCTTGACCATTCCACATTCCAAACCGGCCCGTACCGGTTTGAGGCTGGCACCCCAAAAATCGCCGAAGCAATCGGCTGGGGTGCAGCGATAAATTATCTATCACAATTTGACATGCATGAAGTACACAAACACATTCACGACTTAGCAGCACACACTGCTGATGCAATTTCCAAAATCCCAGGAATCAAGGTTTACGGTGACCATTCCGACCCAACGTGTTCGGGAGTAGTGTCTTTCCTACACGAAACCATCCACGCAGAGGACTTAGCACATTTCCTTGACCTCGGGGGTTTTGCCGTTCGTACCGGGCACCATTGCGCACAACCACTAATGCGAAAATTGGGTATTACAGCAACTAACCGAGCATCATTTTACCTTTACAATACTAGGGAAGAGGCAGATGCTTTCATTGCACACCTTGAAAGGGTAGTCGGGAGACTGGCTAGGTGAGAATATGCAGTTTGAGAGGCATGCTAAGAGCAATTCAAATTTTGAGGATACCGTTGAAATCTTGCGAGAAATGATTTCAGAGGCTGGATTTGGTATAATTAGTGAAATTGATGTTGCTGGAAATGTCATGCAATCTCTTGGTGAAGTGTATCGGCCATATCTGATTCTTGGCGCTTGCATGCCTGAGCATGCAGCGCGTGGTTTGGAAGCAAGGCCAGAACTTGGAGTATTATTGCCTTGCAATGTTGCGATTCATGTTGAAGGAGATGATGTCATCGTTTCGGCAATGGAACCTCGCGAAATGTTAGCAATGTTTGATGACCCCGTTGTCAATGATTTAGCGGAAGATGTTGGTTCAAGAGTCGAGAAAATCATTGATGAAGTACCAAATCGAACTACCCCAAAGGTAGTTGGGGATGGCGAAGTTGCTGGGTTTGGCGCAGGGAATTGGCCGGCATCCCTACAAGAAATAATTGATGAATTCTCAGAAATTGATGACCCTATGGAGAGATACGAAGTGCTCTATGACTGGGCAAGTGAATGCGAGTTATTACCACCTGAAGAGTGGAATGAGGACAACAAAGTTCACGGTTGCCAATCCGAAGCACATGTGACCTGTTCGATGGACGAAGAAACTGGTTTCAGAATGCTGGGGGGTGCAGATGCCCAAATTGTTCAGGGATTGATGGCGATTACTCAGAGAGCAATCAATGGGTTATCCGCTGAAGAAGTAGCAGATTTCCCAGCGACCTTCGCAAGGGAACTTGGATTCTCAGACACCCTCACCCCAAATCGGGCCAATGGATTCCTCAATATGTTCACTAAAGTGCGCAAAGAAGCGCGTCAGTTGATGGAGTGATAGAAATGGCAGCAACTAAGGAATCTGTATTGGAAGCGATTCACCCTGTTGAAGACCCTGAATTGGAAATCAGTCTTGTTGAATTAGGGCTAGTTTATGATGTTCGTTTGGCAGAAAAAGATGGCGATGTTCATGCTGAAATTGACCTCACATTGACTTCACCTGGATGCCCGATGGCGCCAGAAATCATGGCCTCAGTCCATCGGGCTGCATTATCAACAGAAGATGTTGAGACGGTGCATGTCAATCTGGTTTGGAGTCCACGTTGGGACCCAAAAATCCATGCTAGTGAAGATGCATTGATGGATATGGGTATATTCTAAACCATCTCTATAGAACAAGCACTAGGTAACCATTGCACTGACTTAATTGACTAACATTATACTCTTGTAATAGATTCAATCTTTTGCAGAGTTATTGTAAAATCAACACTAATATTTTCATCATCATCGTTATTCGGAATTGTACTATCAGTATTTACTCTGATATATGCTAAGACATCAATTCCTACTTCTTCCATTGCTAAGATATTCTCGGCATCTGATTTTGATATGTCTTGATATACACCGTCTGTGAAATACATCCATGCTTTGTTCATTTGAATTTCTGTACAATCAGAAGATTCTCCACTTGTCTGCTCAGAAACACTACTTACTCCGGTTTTCTCATCGTGTTCAAACTCAGCAGTCACAGTGTCACAATCAACATCCCCAAATGATGTTTCGGAGTAAGTTATGACAATACTAATTTCCTGGACCATCCACCCATCATCGCTGAAATTTGAAGGAACCTCAAATGTTACAATCTCTTCATTATTATCTGAAATTAGAACTTCTGAATTTGAGGTTAATGTCAAATTAGAGAATTTAATTTCCCATTCATCAGCGTTATCTAATTGGTCATTGATATCAATACTATAATCACCCAAAACCAATATTGCTGAGTCAATTAATATCACTGCAACAAGAATTCCGAAGAAAATAAATTGATTTCTTTCACCGCTTTCCTCTTCGGATTTAAATAATGGATTATACAACTTTCTCACCACCTTATTGAACCAACCCAAACAGTACCAATAATAATGTAAAAACAACGGTTGCCATTGCGACCCTAAATAGATCTGACTCTTCGAAAATATCTTTGGGCCCACTCAAATAATCATCATCGGAGATTGTTGCAATACCATCAAAAATTTTCTGTTCCCAACCTATTCCAAATGATAAGATAACCCCAATAATCGCTGCTGAAAGTATTTGGGGAACTGGTAGGAATGCTTGGATAATCTCGAAAAGGCTTGATGCCCAAACAGTTGTCAAAAGTATCGCGATGAGTCTGACTTTTTTCCTAATTGCTTCTTGATTCAAATCTACTAGATTAAACTTGATAGCCAAATATACAAAGAGAACAGGACGGATTAAGCCGAAAGTCCCAGATGCGGCAAAATGGAGCCAAAGAACGCGGAAATCGACATTTACATCAATGAATTTTACCACCATCACATTCACTAAACCGAAAATGAAGAAGAATAAACTGAGTGATAGGACCACCTTATCTCGTTTCTCCTTAGGCACCATTATTTCTGTAATCAGAACTAAAAACAATCCAAGAATTGGTATTAACTCTAATGAGTGGTGAACTAGAAACAGAGGCGCTGATGTTGTGAAAGCAAGAAGGGTGAATCCACCAAACCCTTCAGTATACAAATCACCTCCACCTAAACTGAATATTACTGGCCATCTTGTCAATGTTGCACCCACAAGCCCAAACATGAGTAAAACTGCGGCAATAGCGTGGTTTCGTTTTACCAAACTATCGCTCGTTCGGTGAAGGATGTACCACCGAATGGCAATCAAACTAAACAATCCGGAAAACAGTGCTTGCTGGAAAAGGAAAGCAGTGGTTTCCCAGTGCTCAAAAAATAATCTTGCAAACAAAATCATTGAAAATGAGATTACAGGAAGAGAACACATTGCAATAAGAATTGGCTTTCGTTCAGTAAATATCGGTGAAGGAAATAACAAAAAAAGTAAACCAAACTGCAAGAATGAGGCCATGTTTAGGTACCGAAACATAGGGTCAATGATTTCATCAGCCCCCTCAAAAGAAGACAGATTCTTAAATGTGTAAAGGGCAAAAATTGTAAAATTTATTAAGAATAATAATGACATTATTAGCAAATTCATTCTACTGACAATATTGGTATTCTTATCTCGAAATGTAAACCAAAGGAAACTCCCTCCAATTAAACCGGATAAACCTAGAGAAAGTATCACCAGTTCAGTTGTTGAACCAGCGCCTGCCATATCTTAATCCAATAATCAATACTCTATAGTATCAACGAATCCTTTTGGATTTCAATAATGGGTTTTCATTATCTTCACTCCTTGGTCACTTACTAACTATCAGGACGTGCTTCAATATTGGTTATGATGGTTTGATATCTCAAATGCTTTCCGGGGAGGTATGGAACAACGCCAGCGGAAGCGACTTTCGCTACAGATTTTTACCGGTGTAACTCTCACATGGCTGGTTTTATGTTATTTGACTTGGATTGCAAATGGATGCAAGGCATTCATGCCGTTTATCTCAGACTTCGACCTCTATCAACCAGGAGACTTCATATTCAGCCTTGGTACATTCCTTTCTGCTGTTACAGTAATCTGGGTAATGTTTGAACTCCAAATGCATAATCGAGAGGAACTTCTAAAGAAAGATGCAAAAATAATCTGGCATTTACTAAATCACAGTGCAATTTTTCCAGGAATGATTGCTGCCTACTCTTGTTACATGGTAGGTCAGATACCTTGGAATGTCGATGGATTCATGCATGGGAGTTATGCGTTTGATGTGTTTTACAAGGGAATTTACTGGTGCGTTTTAGTAAATATTGTGACCCTTCGTGTTCACTGGAATAGTTCTTCTCTTCGCAAAATCCTCACAGCGCGTTTAGTCCCATCTCTGTTCGCAATTGTGGGGCTGTGGCAAATGATTTCTGCGCAATCCACCGTTTGGACTGAAGATTTTGATTGGGATACTTGGAACTCATCTAGCCATGATATGATGGAATTCTGCACATCCTCAATCTACCCAATGCTAAACTATGCTGCCATGTGGGAATTTTTGCTTGTTCTAGGAATTGTATTTACAGTATTCAGTTTCATGTTAGACCTTCAACCCGTTGAAAACACGGAATCACTGGGCGAAGAAGAATGAATGAATGGTTAGCAAGTGTGCTGACGGACTGAACACCCATTGTAATTTCCCATAATGACTTGAGTGGTTTTAGAGAACCCTCGCGATTTCACAGGAATGCTATGTCGGTTGATGATGTATTTTGAAAATGAAAATCAATCTTTTAACAATTTATTTGCGAACTCTTTTTCTGACTTGCTCGATTCTCTCAATTTCTCTGCAACTGGGTGTGCAAAATAGAATTCAGCAAAATCTACAGAAGTCAATTTCTTCGTACTCAAATATCTCTCAAGAAATGCTTCTGAATATTCCGCGTGTTCAACTGCATGAATCAGGAGATTTTGAATCTCAGAATTCATCTTCACTGTTGCTTTTGTATGCTTTAGGATTTTGTCTGATATTTTCTTTGCATCTCCAAGATAATGTAATAATCGTTTTACTATGAGTTCAATCACTTGGGTTTCAACATCTAATTCCCCTATATGGTGATAGATTGCCATATCTCTTGCTATTTTGTAAACGAGTTTTAAGTTGGAATAGTCTCCAGTCTGGGAGTTGATTACTACAACGAAACCAGGAATTCCCGGAATATAAGCAACATCCTCAACATTTTTTCTCATATCTGGTGATAATAGATTGGCATCGAAAACCATTATTGAAAAAGGGCTATCTCGATTTGCTTTTGTTTCTAAGAGTTGTGACCACGCGGTTTTTTGGGTACTTGCTTTGAATCCTTTGTCCTTCGAATCACCTGTTTCGACATTCAATTTTGTAGGATCGCCTAAACTGATACTCTTGTCGAACTTCACCTCAATACCGATTACTGTATGTTCAGTTGGGGTGCCATCAGAAGGAGTTAATTCAATTGTTGCTAAAACATCTCCAACCTTGTTTCCATCTAAATTTCCTTTAATCTTACCTGACTGTTCTATTTCATCAGTCCAACCATTTGAAGATGCGAACTCATCGAGTAAGTCAACAATATTTACTTCTGCTTTCTCACCCTTTTTTTGGGCTGTTTGGGTGAATTCGGCCTTACCTCTCACAAACATCAATTTGAATCTCTCTAACTGAGGATAGATTTCCTTTTCTGCTGAATCAATTAAATGTGCAATACGGTCCTCCATCAAGGCCAATGCCCCGATATGTAACATTGCATTGAATGAATCCTCATAATCATCTGAAGAAAGATTACTAAACAATTCATAAACTAAGGGATCATCAGTTGAAAATTCTGGGAATTTCACTAATTTATCATCATGAGCGACGCTGATTGACTTTCTCGCCATGATGCTCCCCTAAACTAGAACTTGATTAATTGACTGGTTGAAACTAGCAAAAACGCTCTGTGCACGCACGCGCTAATTGTATGTCTCGACGGTATCCTATGCTAAGCCTCAATCTAAGGCTAGTTCACGACGAAAAAAGGCCGCGCCGATTAAGGAAATTAAAGGCAAAAGTGTACCAAACCCTGGGATTAATTGTGATTTATCATCTTCTTTTTCATCCACAACACCTTCCTGTATTGTGAATTGGTCACCTATTGTTTGATCTGTGCGGTGAAATGTGAAGGATAGGCTACGTGACCCTTCATCATAAATTAATTTCATGTAACCAAAAGAATCTACTTCACGATAAGCAGACCAAGCGGGTTGGGGTTCATCGACCTCAGTGTATGGGGTACGTCCAGCATTACCTGCGACAATATGAATCGGACCAAATCCCTGACCGAATAGTGTACCACCCTCACCTCCGAAGTTTTGGGGTTCTTCGTCGAAAACCGGCCAAGTTCTCTCATAGAAATGATCATGCCCAGCAATTACCAAATCTACGCCATGAGTTTGATATAACTCTTCAACCGCTTCACGCAAAGCAATTTCTGAACCGTGGTAACTATTGCTCGAATACATGGGTTTGTGAGCGACCACCACTACGAATGGTCGTTGTTCACGGTTTGCATTAGCCGCAGACAAATCTGCCTCCAAAGCAGCATATTGAGAACTTCCTAAATCATAATCATGCTCAGTTGACATGAATACCATGTGTACGCCAGCAAAGTCTCTGCTGAACCAAAATGGCTCTGTTTCCTTCATTCCATCCGCATCAAATCGATGAGCATACGGGGTGAATCCATAACCCGGCTCATTTTCATGATTTCCAACTGCAGTTACCCAAGGAATGTGAGTCATACTTTCCTCTTGTTCTACGAACCAATCATCCCAAGTTGATTGTTCACCATCAGCATATGATATGTCTCCAGAAATTGTTACCATTTGTGCAGTAGTATCTGCAATTATTGCTTCCTTCACATCAACAGCCTCTGAAGAATCGCCGTAATCTGCGATTGCAATCCATTCAAACCGATTCGCATCTATATCAATTGGAGTGAATTTGTATTCCTGTGACCAGTCATTCCCATCACCAACTCGGTAAGTTACCTCTTCTCCAGGAGTTAAGTCACTCATCGTTGCCATGTGAAAAGCCATGTCGTGATTATAGCAATATGAATCACCATCAGCACTTTGCCCGTCCCATTCAACCACAGCATTTCCTCTGCGTGCGGTTGCCCACATTACCACTACTTCCGACGGGTTATCGGTTAATTGTAAATGGATTTGACTTGGCTCTGTACTACCAGTCAGAGTACCTGGGCATTCTTGTAATGTCTCACCAATGCTTTGCGATGCAGCCATCGGAGCCAGTAGCAAGACAAAGAGCAGAGGTGCTATTATCCGCACTGACATTGTTTATCGACAATGTGAAAGAATATTTGTGCTTATCTAATCAGATTCCGCTTCAAGAATTTGATTCAGCGGCGGTAACTGTGTTGAGCATCAGCATTGCAATCGTCATCGGCCCTACTCCACCTGGAACCGGCGAGAGGTGGCCTGCTACATCGGCAACGTCTGGATGGACATCACCAGCCAACCGATAGCCTCGCTCGCGGCTTTCGTCATCAACTCTGTTCACGCCCACATCAACCACAGCCGCTCCCGGCTTTACCCAATCTGCTTGAACCATCTCAGGGCGTCCAACTGCTGCAATCACGATGTCTGCTGCGCGGCAGACATCGGCAATTTCACTAGTTCGCGAATGTGAAATTGTCACTGTTGCATCAACTCCCTTACGACCTAATAATAGTGATACAGGAGAACCGACAATGCGTGACCTCCCTATCACTACGGCACTTTTTCCTGAGGTTTCAACTCCTCCCCACTCAAGAAGGCGAATTACACCCGCTGGAGTGCAAGGCAAAAGCCCATCAGCACGGCCTTGGACTAATCTACCGAGATTCACTGGATGAAATCCGTCAACATCTTTTGCCGGATCTATCAAGTCGGTTATGGCTAACTCATCCATCCCTTTTGGCAGAGGTGACTGCACCAAAATCCCATGTACTGTGGAGTCAGAATTTAGTTTTTCAACAACATCTACCACCTTTGAAAAATCGCTGTCGGCAGGCAAATCAATGCGGGTACTCTTGACCCCTACTCGAGCACAAGCGCGCTCTTTTGCACCTACATAGACATGACTAGCCGGGTCGTCCCCAACTATTACCACTGCTAAGTGAGGGGTTATTCCACGTGCATTCAAGGCTGATGCTTTGGCTTTTACTTCGGCTTCAACTTCGGCGCCACACGCCTTCCCATCAAGAACTTGGGCGCCCATTTCATTATCTCGTGTAGGCCGTTCATTCTTGACCGTTAGGGCTGTCCTCCGACTGTGATATTCAAAACCAATGGGGGTGTCGGGTGGCTTAGCGCCAACGTTGCATAGCTGGTAGTGCTCCTGATTTGTAATCAGGTGGTCGGGAGTTCAAATCTCTCCGTTGGCTCTTTTTAATTTCAATATTAATTAATTATATGAAATTAAAAAGCCCGCGAAAATCAATGATTCGTTTAAGAATCAATGATTGTCGCTGGGCTAGAAAATTGGACTGAACAAAGTGAAGGAAATTTTCTAGTCGGTGCGAAGCAATTGAAATCGAGGTAAAATTCGCTTCGCACAAAGACCTGCTAGTTGGACTGAGCATAGGATAGGAAACTCGCAGAATGAAATCAAATTTTATGAATCTCTGGTATGTTTAATGAGAAGTCGCGAAGCGAAGCAGATTCGATTATAAAATCCGATTTTATTGACCTCTGGCTTGTTTAATGAGAAGTCCTGAAGCGAAGCAAAGCAAACTCGGCTATGAAATCTGATTTATTGGCTGTTAGCCCCGATTTTGAAGTCAGAGATATTTCTCCAGCCAATTCATAACAAAAGTAAATTATTGCTGGTAATAGGAATCTTGTTGCACCTGTTGATAGCCTTCCCAACCTTGTTGAACGTTACTTGGCTGTTGCATCTGTTGTTGTTGCCACCAAGCAATTTGTTCAGGAGTCCACTGTTGTTGATTTTGTGCACCCTGTGCTTGTGATTGTTGCCAGTGAGCAATCTGTTCAGGAGTCCATTGTTGCTGAGTTTGTACGGCCTGGGCTTGTGATTGTTGCCACAGGGCAATCTGTTCAGGAGTCCACTGTTGATTTTGACCTAATTCAGCCTCTACCACGGCTGTAGCATCATCATCATTTTCGTCAAACCACTCATCCTCAGGCGCACCACTAGCCCGCATTCCAATTACAACGACTGCAACTAATAGAATCAATAATCCACCAAGAATTCCAATCCATTGAATTGTGAATCCTTGTTCATTCAAATCAGCGAGTAAACCAGATTCCGCCGGTTGAGTAACAGTAACAACGTCACCAGTCGCAACCTCCTCATCACCCATTAAGACTACAATGAAGTAATGACCTTCACTCTCGGGCACCCAGTCAATTTGTGCTTGGCTCGAGCCATCTGGGTCTACCCCCACCGTGGCGTAAATAGGCGTGATAACCCTACTCACACCCTCTGAATCAATCTCTTTGAGAGTTAGTTCTGCGACTCCATATACCTCACCCAAATTATGCACCTGAACCGTGACCATTATTTTGTCACCCAACTCAATTTCACCGTTTCTTGAGTAACTTAAGTCAGCATCTTCTACCACCAAATCGGCTTGCAGTTGCTGTATTCCCCAAGCCGCGAAGGGGCTTCCTTCCGAATTAAATTGGATATCAGACACCATCTCATTGCCAACCATATCTTTGCCTGTAATCCAAGCGTGTAGCGTTAGTTCTTCGGATAGCATTACTGCTGGAATAAGAGATTGTAACTCAAGTGTCGCTCTCACAGGTATTGCCTCACCCGCAGGGTTGTGTGCCGGCAAAACCACCACGCTTTGTCCGCTAACAATTTCATCTCCATATGGATTAGAGCCATGTGTTACAAGCCAATTTAATCGAACAGTCTCTATGTCAAGTTGTTCAAATTCTTTAATTTGAATTTCTACAACTACTGATGAAAGTGAGGAAACTTGGATTTCACTTCCAATCCTTGGCCCGACCACATCGATAGGTATTGGTGGCGTGCTATCCACAATAATGTGTAGAATTGTCAGACCTGTATCAGTGACATCTCTTGCTTGAGCCGGTATTTCTGTCAATTCAAAAGTCATAGGAATTGCCGAACTAGCTTGACTCGGAGCCTTTAGCGTTGCACTCCACCAACCGTTTTCAGTTCGAACAGTTGACCCTTTGTCATCAAGCATGACTTTGACTTTCATCTCATCTGAGGGCAAATCACCAGTGGGTGAAAATGAGACCCTGCCTGAAATGCTGATGTTACTATTTGGTGCAACCCAAGCACCGCTTGCTGATCTTTTTCCTTCTGCTAACTCGACTAGAATACTATCTGGCTCAATTTGTAAATCAGTTGAAAAACGCCAACGTAATTCAGGGAGAGCCAACCAATCACCTTGTCCAGCACGGTCAACTACCTCAATGTCTGGTTCTCTTCTCAAGTCACCCTCATCAGGTAAATCCCATGCAAGTTTGAAGTCAATCTGAATATACAAATCGCTAGTGAAGGCGTTGATAGCCCCCACACTTGCACGCACGTGACAATTGACAATCTCTAGGTGTTGGCTTGGTGTGACACATTCTCCACTACTAGCATTCCAACCAACTCGTAATTGGTCTTCAATCGAATTGCCTGCTAAATTGATATTGATGTGGTCTATATCTGAAAATCCGTTGCCCTCTTCAAATGGAATAATTAACCCATAAGTTGGGGAAGGGTGAAGCCAATCTCTTGGCCCACCGGTCCAGCCTGCACCGTCACGAGTAATGCTTGGTGCTTCATCAGACATGAGTTGATAGACAAATAATTGGGCATTCGTTATGGGACTACCTCCACCAATGATTGCATTTCCTGCCGGGTCTGAACCTGTCAAATAACCTGCAACTAAATCACCTTCTAAGCCAAATGTATCATCAAATGTAAAGGAATAATTCCCTCTATTAATTGAAAGATTAGATGGAATTACCATATTTTGTGGCTGAAATTCATCAGCATCAATTTCGCCATCCCCATCACTATCATCTTGCCATTGGCGCCACAACATCAGGGTTACATCAGTTGGTAACACTGGCATATCATACAATTCAAAGGTCAGAGTTTGTGAAAGTGAAGGCTCAAGGTGGTCGTGTGCTTTGACACTTTGATAGATTACAATAGGTGATATTGAATCGATTTCAAAACTGCGGTTGAGAACAATTGTAGTCACATCATCGCCGCCGACAAGTGGGTCGAATTCTACGGCATATTCAACATCTCCAGTAACCAATGGAGTCCTAGTGTTGAAAGTAGCAACTCCTTGGTTCAATTGATTAGTTTGTGCCTTCACAATTCCATTCTCAAGTAACCTGACTTCAATGTCATCGCTTCGGGGCGCAAACATTGATTCTAAGCCCTCAAAACCAAATTCTACTTCAACTGAAATATCCGAATCTGCCTTCAGATAGGAGGTCTCATCTGCTATCTCAATTCCGAGGTCATTCAAAACCCTCCAATCAGTGATTTTCATGTCGTTCTCTACACCCTGAGAAGGGCCAACCCCGAACATGTGAACCCATGGTAAACTGATCAAGCCATCAGCCATTACCCCACGCAAAGTCAGAGTTACTAAATCTTCATCATCCCAAGAAGCATTCAGTGAAAATCGAAGAGTTGGATGCAACTCACAGCAGATTCCTGGTCCACTTGCACCTGCAGGGGTCGAATAATTGCCAGTATCGAAAATTGCTGGTAGTATTATTGCCTCACCATCGCCCTCAATTGCATCGGGTGGAAGGGGCGATGCACCTAGCCAAACTGTGTAAGTGACTGCATTATTCACGCCAACTAAATCATACCTTAATGCTGCTAATTCGCCGCTATCTACTGTTAAATTATGCTTGAATTCAAACATCTGCCACGATGGTGTTAATGTCGCTGAGAGGTTTGCTGCTGATTCTAGTGAAATATCTGTGGCTAAACCTGTATTCAATTCTCTTAGTGTTACTTCCATTGAGCCTAAGTAATCCCAACTCATTGACAGTGGAAGCGATACCCAGCCGTTGGTAGCAGCCATGCTTCCAGCAAGGTTGTTCAGGCCGAGAATGAAATCTGATTCCGGCTCAAATTGTAACACCGCTGTAGGCGAATGTGGAATTGCAATTCCACCGAATCTAACTCCGCCTGCTAGACCATCTAACATCATCTCTACAGCGACATATTCTATTCCACTTTGACTGTAAACAGGTGGTGAAATCGTTAACTCAGCCACCAAATTTGCCTTGTCTGCTTGCTGAACTCGCAATAATCTCGAATCATCTCCGCTTCCGTATGTCCATGATGAGATTACGTTACCACCAATCAGGAGTTGAATCTGTAAATCTGTAACGCCGGTTGACAATTCCGGACTGACTTCAAACACTAAATCTCCAGCTGAATCTTTAGGTATCCAGAACTCAATGTTGTGCTGATTAGGGAATTTCAAATCAATTGAGCGATTTCCGTCTGCAAGAACGTCTTGCCAGCCCCAAGTACCGATTGAGTCGTTGGTCAGACCCCATTCTTCATGCCCATCATTGCCCAAATCAATGAGTGGTGATTCTGGTAATCCTGAACCATGTAATTCCACCTCAAATCTTTGCAAATCGAAATTTTGTCCTTGACCAATCCATCGGAATTGAACAGAATGCACCCAATTATCTAGATTAGTCAAACCGCTAGTTGGCAACGTCACCCAAGCGCCGCCATCAATAGTTGCCTCCAAGTGGCCTCCACCAGTCACTGTTAAATCAGTAGAAATTCTACTTATTGGCCGCCGAGAAATAAATGTCGGCGAGTACGCCTCGCCATCGCCAACAATGCTATCACCATCCCAACTACACGCAATCAGACTCCAATCTGTAGGGTTATCATCAAAACTGTTGACAAATAGCCCTTGAATGTGAACTCCATTCACTTTGGTAACAGAACCCGTCCCCATCGCTTCCAAAGTCACCTTCAGACGTATCGCTGGATGCTTTTGCCAGTCAATTCCACCTAAATCTGCCCAGTGTCCTTGGCGCTCATAAAATCCATCAAGCGGTGTGTTATTTGAGGCATCAAGAACTGACCAAGTCACAGCATTTGAAGGAGCATCAGTATCTATACTCATCATACCGTAAGGGCCTGGCAATGAGCGAAAGTTTGCATTGTTAGCACTTGGGCCAAAAGCAGGAGTAGTCCAGTTACCTTCTCCACCCGGTTTAGTCAGCCGAACATCGTCAACAAACCACCAGTCACAGCAGGTCCCCGAACCATGTGAGAGTCTGAATCTAAACTTGAAATTAGAATGGAAGGCATCATTTGGTAAATTAAATGCCACATTTCGAGGTGTGTAATATGGATATCCAAGACCAGCATTGAAGTAGGTTATTTGTCCCCAACTCCCACTTGATCTGATGTACTCAACAAACATGTGTTCGCTACTATCCGGGTCTTCGCCACACCCCGACTGGCCCTCTCGCATCCAGAAGGAGATTTGTCCATTGGAAAGGGAAGATAGGTCAATCTGATTAGAAGTGACACTCACTGAACCATGCCTAACTGTGAGGGAGCGAGAACTACTGCCGTTGGTACCACAAGACATGGTGTTTATTCGCCCATAATTTGTGTTTGAGGAAGTCCATCCAGAAGGAAGATTTGTTGAACCTTCAAAACTCCAGTATTCATCAATCGCTGAAACCTGTAATCCGGTTGAATTGTAGTCTACACCTTGAGAAGTAGCCCCGGTTTGATTGAAATCATTAGGGGCGGTGAAAGATATTCCCTCACTACGTGGTAGGGCCGCGGGTGAGAGTTCAAGACTGAGATTTCGAACTGCTTCGCCCTCCGGCACTTCAACCTTGAAAGAATTCGTTACAGCATTGGGATGGCTATTGATGGTTACAACTTCTGTTGAGTTCAGGGAAGCAAAACCATTTGCATCTGCTTTCTCAAGTTCTGCATCCTGTGGCGAGATTTCGGATAGATTCGGAGTGAATGCAACTAATGACATAGTGAACATCATGAAAACCAAAAAGACTGCGCAACGCTTCACAGGATACCCTCCCCTCATCTGACGATGTAGGGAACCTATAGTCAAGTTTGCCCATTACGCAATACTCCTTTGACCCTTTGAAAGTGGATGGATGGATTCTTAATTAGAGACCTGTAGGATGGTTCGGCGGCGGTATTCTGTCGCAGTTGTGGTTGCTGTGGATTTAGGTCGCCTTGAGGATACCTTTCTGCCCGCGGAGAGCAAGAAAAAAACCGGTTCCGATACGATTTTTGCATGGTACGGTAGATATCTACAAGCCAAGGCACTTGGTGAACCAGCGATAAACGGAACCGTTGGTAGCCTGCTTGAAGATGATGGGGCACTCGCTGTCAACAGCGTTGTAATGGATTCACTTCGCAAGCAGTCTGATGTTGATTTTTCATCGTATGCACCGCTTTCTGGCTTGCCAAATTTCAAGAAATTAGCCGCTGAATTGGCAATCGGCCCAAGGCTTGCTAGCCTACAAGATATAGGATTACACAGCGACTCAGTTGCAACCCCTGGTGGAACTGGTGCACTCTATCTCTCTGCTAGAACTATGTTAGCGGTTGGTGATACGATATTATTTCGTTCTCGACGCTGGTCTCCGTACGATACTTTAGCAGCAGAATGTGGATTAACTATTGGAGAATGGCCAATTCTCAACGAAGAAAATGGACATGAAAAGGTAAACTTGCCAGCCCTTGAGTCAACCCTTGAAAATATCGCAACATCTCAGAGCAGAATTCTATCGTGGCTCAATGACCCAGCACATAACCCGACCGGGATTTCACTAGATTCTGAGGGCAGGGATTTGGTTCTAGACGCATTCCTAAATTGTGCTAGAAATCACCCCGAAATTGGAGTCACATTATTCCTCGACACTGCTTATGCAGTCTATGCAGACGAACCATACGGCTGGTCAGAAACAATACACAAAAAGTTCTCATGGGCTGAATGGCCCGAAAATTTGCTTATTTGCTGGGGCTTTTCGGCTTCAAAATCACACACGATTTATGGCCTTAGATGTGGAGCAATTGTGTTTCTTCACCCTTCAGAGGACTATGTCACCAGACTTAGCGAGGTTTGTGCAGTTACTGGAAGAGGGACTTGGTCTCTCGCACCCCGCCTCCCACAGTCTGCGCTAATCTCAATTCACACTAGTGAATCAGAGGCTCACGCGTGGGGGGAAGAAAAAACAAGATTGAAACACTTGCTTTCACAACGTCGAAGGATATTCAATGCTGCAATGGCAAAATCCAATTTACCCCTAATGCCATCTGATGATGGTTACTTTGCTTTCATTCCCTGTGATGACCCTGTTGCAATGGCCGAAAAGGCATCTGAATCTCAATTATACATAGTCCCACTAAGTGGTGGAGTCAGAATTGGAATCTGCTCTATTGGAAGCAATCAAGTTGAGCGGGCAGTAGAAATCCTCATTGATGCGTGGCACAGCCTTACCAAATGAGGGAATGATGTGGCTACCAACATTCGGGCTAACATGTTCATCACGTCTTGGTTATGCATGATAATTGCGTCCGGGGTGATTTTTGCAAGCCCTGCATACATTGCAATTGGTGCACCAATTGGGATTGCGGGCGCAGTTATGTTTTTGCTGGCATTTGCCCGAGTCGAAGAACCCAAACCCATGAGCGAGAAAGATATTCGAGATTGGGCACCTGAATCTGGTGAACTCCCAGATGGGGCAGAGGGGAGCATCATGTATCGCATTGATACAACCTTAGACGAACCCGTACGCACCAGTGTTTTGTGTGGTAAATGTGGTGAATTAACTTGGCTCGATGGACCACGCCCCCAGACTTTTATTTGCCATGGATGTGACACACTTTTGTGGGACAATCCTGAGGATAAGGACGACGAAAAATGGTCAACAGATGAGCAAAAAGTTTCTCCAAACGAACTTGATTTATATCTCGACGCTGAATAATTGTGGGAAAATATAAGTTTGAGCCATAAAACCCAAATAGACATGAATTAGAAAATATTAACTAATAGTTTGGCGTCATCATGCTGATGAGAGGGCTGAAATCCGCCCCGTTATTTTTTTCAGTTTTCTTACTCTTTTCATCAGCCTTGTTACCACCGTCAATTACTAGTTATAATAATGAACAAAGGTTAGAAGTGGTTTACCATATTTCACAATCAAACTGAGGTGACATTGGTGAAACTTACAATCCCCATTTCTATAGGGCTCATTATGATACTTGTTAACCCTTTATGGTTGAATAATTCAGATGACTTTACCCAAATTAGCCCGGCTTGGCACAGTAGTTATTATTTTGAATACGATGAAGAAAATTATAACGATTCACTTTATTGGGAAAATAAACGCCTAGTTGATGATTCCCCGTTACCTCATATCGGCCTAAGAGGAAATTTTCTTCTTTACAATATAGCTGTCTTGGATGCAGACGGAAGGCCGCGAAATAGCACACTTGTATTACAAGATGGAGTTGCTGCTGACAAAGATTTAGATCTTCGCAACCCAAAAACTCGTCTGTATGTTTGAGTCATCAGCCATAGTTAGGAACTCTACTGTTGTAAGCGTTATAGATCTTAATAATGCCACAACCTTTCATGTAGATTTAAATCTCTCTGGCAGGATTGTGTGTGACAACTCAAGAACAGCGTTTTATCAAACCATAGCGAATAACGACAAAATTTTCATCAACACATATAGTGACCAAAATAGTAACTTTACCTTTTCTAACACCTCCAGTTTTTATATTAATTATTTCTCTGGACTAATGGATGTAAAATATGACAATGGGTCCCTGTACTTCCTCCGAGCAATCGATATATACAACCGTACAATCTCTAGTTTCAGCCTTAATTCTGGTGAATTTTCTTTGTTGACTAAATTATCATCCGAATTCCGTTATCGACATCAGTTAGTGGTAGATATGGTGCACGGGGGGCCTTTTGATGTGCACGACGGAAAGATTGCAATTTCAATGAATGAATCACAAATTGAGATAATAGATATAAATAATCCAAACATTAGAACCAATATTAATGTGACACATCACCGCTCTATTTGGGATCAAGAAATTATGTGGTTGGAACTCGGTTGTAATAACTCTGTTTTGTTTTCTTCAAGTTTTAAAAATTTACCAAGTCTTGGAGTAGTATATTCATTCAACCAATCAAGAATTGCTGCAGTAGCTGACAATTGGGAAGAACCACTTCATGATATATCGGAATGTAAGATTGCTTACAAATTTGATCGTGTTTGGAATGATGAATTGGCCGGAATACAATCTTCGATGTATATGAGGAATAGTAACAACACCCTTATAGCAAATAATTTGTCATTATCCAATATGACTTTATTGGATTTCAATGAATCAAAAGAATCAATATCAGCCCTACTTCATTCCAACAGTTCAGTGTTTGGCAAACGAATACTTGCAAATTTCACATTAAATCTCAAACAACATCAATGGTTAACAAATGTCAAATTCCTAAATCAAACAAACAAAATGATGACGGAGGGGCAAATTAATATTACCGATGATGATAAATTCACTTTCCAATTTACTGAAATGAACATGTCAATAAATAAACGAAATGAGGAAGGACTATCCTTTTCAAATTATCAAAATTTATGCACATTGTTAAAAGAAACCAATCTCAATGGCACTTTTATTTTCACGATTGATGATTATTACCTAGGTTTATTTCAAGTGGAATTATCTATAGAGAATCTCTCATTGGAATTTTCCAACTTCAAATGCCCTACATCTTTTATCAGGATTGATATAATTCCCAACACACACATTGTAATTGAGGAAAACTCAGGGCAAGATTTATTTTTCGATTTCCCAAATTATACATCAATGATTTATCTTGATTCGATTTCGAATCTAAAGATTCAGCATCTCAATCCAATTTCGTTCAATGTAGAAATAAACGGGTTAACAACATCAACTGGACCGAGTGAATTTGAATACGGATTTGATAATGGCACATGTATCAATTTTATTACCCAAATCATTATCTCAGTGAACTACACAAATTATAATATCATCTGCTTGGAATATATGGAAGAGCCAAATTCAACTCCCCCCAAAAATGGAACTTCACAGAATAACTCTTCTGATGATAATACACTCACAGAAGAACAAACTCCCGATGAATCTATGCCCGAAAAAGTTGGTCAAGAGACAGGAAATACTCAAAATAACTCTTTTGACGATTCAGAGATTCAGGTGATTAATGAAACAGATTCGCTAATTAGGAATTTATTATTGGTACCGATTGGCTTTGGCTTAGTATTCTCCTTGAGTATTCTCATTGGGATTCAATTAAGACCTAAATCAAGAGATACTTGACTCAATATCATTTTTTCTATGTATTCATAAAGAATTAATTAAAGTGTGTGGAATAAAAAAGAATGTATTGAGATTTAATTTGAATGTTGTGAAAGTGTTCATCGCGGCTTGGTTATGCATGATAGTTGCATCTGGAGTGATATGTCCTAGCCCTGCATACATCGAAATTGGTGCACCGATTGGGCTAGCGGGAGCGGCTCTGTTTGTACTAGCGTTCGACTGGGTTGAAGAAGCAAAGCCGTGATGAAAAAGAGTGAATAATTACCTTGTCATCTCCAATTGATTCAAGGCACTCCGGCTTTCCGGGCACATTGGAGGGAGCCGTATGGAGTTGAGTAACAACGAGCGCCGTATGCTCAAAGCGATGCTTTCTGAGCCTGAACGTGTCTGGGATTTAGCACCGCTTCTCGAATCATGTGGCTGGGAAGACCAAGCCCATGTAGCCGGTGCTGGCGGCTCACTTGCTGAGTTGGGATTGGTCAATCAAACCGAAAGCCGGAACAAGATTTGGCGGCTTGCCACAGAAGGTCAAGCCGCTGCTGAAAACGGCCTTCTTGAACAAAGAATATGGGATTGGCTATCAGGGCAAGAAGGCCAAGTTGGCATGAAAGAATTGCAATCCTCTGATGTTGTTGAAAAACGGGAATCAGGGGCTGGAATCGGCCTACTCAAAGACCTTGGAATCCAATTAGAGCGGGGCCAATTTGTTGTCCCATCATCAACAGGTGCTATCACAGCAACCTTGGAAATACGGGCCGCATTTATCTCTCAACTTTCTGAATCTGAGGGAAACGGCGTACAAGAAAACGACCTAGATGACTCACAAATTGACTACTTCGCCGCCCGCAAAGGAATCATCACCTCCTCAGAAGAGGTGATTAGAACTTGGAAACTGACAACTGATGGTAGAGCCGTAAATGATTCAGAACTTGAGGAGCGACTTGTGGTAGCAGACATTACACCTGAACTTCTACAAGGTGAAGAATGGCGCACAGCCGATTTCAAACCATACGATGTCACTCGTGAAGCACCCATGCCACAAGTTGGAAAAACTCATCCAATGCAAGCATTAATTGAGAGAATTCGTGCAATTTTCCTAGAAATGGGATTCACTGAAATCGAAGGCGATTATGTCACGACTGCAGGTTGGAATATGGATGCATTATTCATCCCACAAGACCATCCAGCAAGAGAAATGCAGGATACTTTCTACCTTGACAACCCAAAATCTGTTCCCTTACCAAGTGAAAGAACCCAGCAATGGGCAGATGTACACGAAAGTGGAGGAGAGACCGGAAGCATTGGTTGGGGTGGAGAATTTTCCTCGGAAATTTCTGAAAAAGGGATGTTACGCACACATACAACCGTCAACACAGTGCAACATTTGGAGGAAAATCCGGACAAGCCTTGCCGCGTTTTTAGCATCGGCAGAGTGTTCCGCAAGGAGAGTATTGACCGGACTCATTTACCTGAGTTTCACCAGATTGAGGGGATTATCATGGAGCCCGAAGCGAGCCTTCCAATGCTTGTCACGACACTCAAAGAATTCTACACCAAAATGGGTTACCCAGAAGTTCGAGTTCGCCCGGCTTACTTCCCCTACACCGAGCCTAGCATGGAGGTTGAGGTTAAATGGAGAGGAAAGTGGCTTGAGTTGGGTGGCGCGGGAATTTTCCGCCCCGAAGTGACTGAACCTTTGGGTGTCAAATGGCCTGTTTGCGCATGGGGCATGGGGCTTGAAAGATTGGCTATGCTTGTACTTGGATTAGATGATATCCGCCAATTATACATCTCTGACTTAGAATGGCTACGCCAACAACCTGTTCTTTGAAACAGATGTCGGATTATTCTGAAAGCAATTCACGAACATCTGCAAGCACTAGGTCTGGAATCCAATCAACATCACCCCACCAGACTCTTTGGTAGCCATTTTTATCGACTAAGATTGTCCCTGTTGAATGGTCAACTAGGTAGTCAAATGCGGGGTGGTGGCGGCCACTTGTTTCATCGCTTCCACTAGTGTTGTCGGTGTTATTTTGGTATCCATATTCATCGCTGGCAACGGTTTTCAGCCCAACATCAAAATTACCCCAAACCGGTTCCAAATCTTCGACTTCACCGGTCAGATGGTCCCAATGTAGAGTCATGTCCTCCCGATAAGTTGCTAACTCAGACATGTTGTCAGACCAAGGGTCAACAGTGATTGAAATAACCTCAACATTTTCTTGCTCAGCCTCAGTCAATTGGCTGTATAGCCACTTTGTATTTGCCGAAACCACCGGACAAACATCAGGACATCGCGTAAACATGAAAACAAAGATTACAACTTTGCCATCAAAACTTTCACTGCTGTAATTTGTACCATCATGGGTTAGTAAATCAAATGGTTCAACTTGAACTGCTGGATAAATATCATCTCCGTTGAATTCATCGACTATTGCTGGTTCCCCACCAAGACACCCTGAAAGAATTCCAGAACAGGCGAGAATTGCCACTAAGCATAGCGAAATTAACCGTCTTGACATTGAAATCACTCAAGATCATATAGTGGTGGATAAGGATATCTTGCATCCTTATCTGATTCCATCTGAACGACGTAAACACCTGACACCATTTCTGAAATCATAATAAATCCACGAGGGTCATACTGTAATCCCCAATTGAATGGAATCATGCAAGAAGCCCAACAGTCAGCCATGTCATACTCTAGGGTTGTAGCAGGGTCATCAATCCAAGTCGGGCCTGCGCCCAAGTAATATCCACTTGTTCTTGTTTCACCAAGTTTAGAAATTGCCTTGAATCCTCTTTCGGGTTCTGGAACTCCGTTCTCCCAAACAATATCTTCCCAGATATGGCCATGGTCAGTTACCCACGCACCAGCATGGTAGTGCGCCCAGTACACTTCTCCACTTGTGCCTGTATCACCGTTATGTGGGCTGTAAATGTAACCTCCAGGAATGTAGTGTTGAGGGTGTTTTGAGCCATTAGCAAGCATGCCTTCGCCAGGTAATCTCCATTTGCTCACTAGGAATGGTTGGGTAGGGTCGGTAGTATCAATAGTCCACAAATAACCTGTGTGATTGGAGTTTGAACCATATTCAGGTGCAATTACTGTATAATGCCTCCAATTGATTCCGTATGTAGGGTCATCTGGCCCAATTCCACACGATTTCGGGAAAGTTGCAACCGGGTCATATTCGCTAATACCATCACAAACGAGATGTTCGTATGGAATTGCATAGTGGATATTGTCATTCCCTTGGTTAGCATCAAGCCACTCTTCTGAGGTCATATCTGCATGACCGCCACCTTCTGGCCCATACCAGCCGTCATCAGCAGTAGAACATCCCATCCAGCGTCCAACCTCATTATTCTGAGGCCATGAGATTCCTTCAGGGTCAGGGATTTGGGGAGGTGTTGAAACATCAACCATTCTCAAACCAGCACCCCAATAAGAGATGTAGAGGAGTTTCTGTCCTGTTATTGGGTGGACAGAGTAAACATTGTCGTGGTTGAAAATTGCACCACCACAGGTTGTATCAATTTTCGGAGAATATCCGCCCCATCTTATGATGTCACGAGTTTGGTTATCTTGTTCATCAGTTTGTGTTGGGTTCAACCAAGACTCAAATCCTAGAGGGACATAGAAGATTTGCGTGCCTTTGTAGTAAGTCCCTGAACTTCCTTCAATCATCTCTGGATAAGGGTCAGCGCCAAACAAGAATAGGTGGCAGTCTTCACCTGACCACAATGGGTTGGCCGGTTTCCAATCACAGTAAACATCTAGATCCTGATTGTGGAATCCTGCTGGAGGGTTATTCCACTCTGCCACCTTTATTGGTTCAAGTTTATTTCCGACATAAATGACGTCTAAACGATTAGTACCGCTATTTGCGTCATCATCGTTAGGAATCGGGTCGAGTTCACTGTTTGTCAATTCGTGATTGACTAAAACCCAATTATTGTCCTTAGTAACCTTGATGTCAATTATTCTAGCAATTTCTGCATAATAAGTTGACAGAAGAGTGATGTTGTTTGGATTTGAAATATCTAAGATTTCAAACTGATTGTAAGATGAAACGTAAGCATAACACCCACCGGTTCCATCTGCATATATTTCACAATCATCCATGAAATTTCCTTCAATGGAGATTTCTGAATTATCACCAGGAGTAGGGCCTGTATTCTTGTATTCAGGATAACAAGGTCGGCCGGCTACATTGTCTAATTCAGTTGGCGGCTTTTCATTGCCGTCACAATTGAGATTGTGATAATCAATAAGTTGCATGTTTGATGTCATTAGTCTGTGCGCAATCAAATCATTATGACTGTGGTTGTCATCTTCAATTTCAATGACTGGGTCGACCCAATTCGCCATTGGGTCATCAATAACATCATCATTACCGCTATAATTGAAAGCAAACCAAGTTGCAGTTGATAGCAAACTGAACGAAACTAATCCCACAATTGCATAAGTAATCAATTGTTGTTGAGTCGCAGCTGATTCATCGTTGAGTTTCGCTCTATTCATTAAAATCCAGCCTCAACGCCCTTCGGGCGTGGCCCTCGCTCCTATCAACCATTCAAGACTATTGCGCTCTGTCGGAAGCAATGAGTAATCCAAGGGAATACCAAAAATCACAACAATAAATTATGTATTTTGAGACGAATCCACACCTTCGTACGGTTTGTCAACATCTAACTGAACAATGTACAAGCCGGTTGTGATACAAGAAAGGTAAGTGTATCCTTTGTGATACTCTGCAGCCCACAAAAATGGGATCCACTCAAAGTCATAATATGCTGAGTCAAGGATTACACCATCAGCGCCGTGTGGCACATAATAGCCCACAGTTGAATCGAAGTAAACCTCAGTCTTGTTACGATCATCAAGACCTGCTTTCATCAGGGTTTCCACATCCAAAACCCACACTCCTGAATGGTAATGTGATAAGTAAATTCGACCATCCCAAGCACCGCCAAGAGAGGTGTCGGGCATACCGGGTAGACCAGTCTGGAAAATTTCTAAGTCGGCATTGTGTGGGCTAAATAGCAGCCATTCAACCCCACCTGGAATGAAGTGGTCTTCGGCAAATGGAATTTCCCATTCATGAATTAAACGAGGTTTGAATGTCATTTTCCCATTTATCATCTCATAGGGAGTTGTGTCAATCAAATATGAAAGTCCAACTCCTACAGTTGTTTCAAGGACTTCAGTCGCCAAGAATGTGAGGTGCATCTTTCCTGAAGGATAACCTAAGTGGCTTGCATCGACCATTTTGTCAAATGGTTCTGCATAGTGAATGTAAGATGCACGCCCTCCGTTTTCATTGCTGGACCAACCTGCATCGGGCGTGCCGTCATCATCCAAATCAGAGAAATTCATCCATAGACCTACTTCGGGAGCACGCCACAAGCATCCAGCCTGACTTCCACCAGAGAGTCTGCAAAGGGAACCGTGCCACATATATTCAGCCAAATCGCGGCCGGGATGTGGCACATCAGTGGTATCAAAGATTCGAAGTCCGGCTTCCCAGTACGCACCATAAATGAATGTGTGACCATATCGAGGGTCGTTGGTATCTTGACCAGGCCAAGTCTGAACCGTCATATCATGAATATAAATCCAGCCACCATTGGTTGTCTCCCAACTGACTTCGGCCTCACCAACTTTGACAATCCGAGGTAAATCACCATAAGCAGCAAAATTCAGATGAGCAATCGTGACTCCTCCACAGGCATCACCTGTGCCAACATCACACTGGTCATAATCGGGATTAGCAACAAAAATGTACCACTCACCATCAATCATGTGAGTATACAGATTATGTGGTCCAGAGGGATGGTCTACGTCATACCAAGAGTCAATGTATTGTGGGTCGGTTTTGTCAGTTACATCAACTAATGTTACACTAACTTGAGCAGGGTCTTCCCAGTTCCCAACATTCGGGTCAGCGCTACCAGGGTCAACAAGTTGGTTCTGCAATATGATATACTCTCTACCGTTATACTCGAGATACTTCACATCCAATACTTGGGTGTTAGGGTCGTGGTAAATTCCAACAACTGTTGTGTTAAATGGGTCGGTGACATCTGTAATGTGCATCTCTTTCCAACCTGCTTGATAGGCGTATGTGTTTCCATCAGGGCTGTCAGCAACTTGGATTTCTGCGTTCCCAGGCAGAGTTAGAGGATTGAAAGTGACGAAGTCAATGTTTGGTGTTCCAAATTCGTGCGCGCTTGCGTTTTTGTGGTCGTGTTCTTCGTCTTGAGGTAAGGGGTCAACCAGCATCCAGTCATCCATATCATCGGAATTATCAGCAAAATTTGTTGTTAGCGTGTATAGGCTTGCAGAGAAGATACTGAGCGCCAAGAAGGCTGCCACTCCAACTAGTCTCTTATCCATCGTCTGCGCCACCTGTGCTGTCACCTTTTATTTATGGGTGGGTGGCGCAATGCAATTCGTGGCGCAGCATACCAACCAGAGCCGACTTCCTCTAGTCGTTACTCTTCTTATTCTGATAGCAGTTTCATTACTACCAACAAGTGTGGTAGCACATGATGCTGGAACTTTCACAGTCTTAGTAAAAGAAAGCGGCCCTACGCCAAATAATCCACAACTTGTTTACAATGATTCTGCATGGTGGTACAACGTAGACTCACGAGAAAATATCACCCACAGAATTGTCTGGGATTCCGATGGTGATGGGTTATACAATGGCACATTGGATTGGGATTCTGGCAATTTGTCAGCAGAATGTGAAACCGATGAAAATGGCACGAAATTAGATGATGATTGTAGAGTCACCTATGAGATCCCATTCAACGGTACATGGGGAGTAGGTACCTACGAATATCAAGATATTAGTTCTGATGGCATAATCACTAATGGCACAATAGTGGTGATTTCAGATGTCCACGTAGAAGAGGGTGAAGTGCCACCGCCGGGATATGAATTTGGTAACGATGATGAAACTCAAGAACCACAATCTGATGAGAGTGAGGAAGAGAGAAACTGGTTACTTTGGTTGGCTGGTGCATCCGGGGTTCTTTCCTTCCTGTTAATTGGATTACTTCTAGCGATGAGGACGAATGACTCAATGATGGATGCAGATGAAGAAAATGAGGCTGAGACTCCAAAACTAAATTCGGATTCCGACATTACAGAAATTGCTGAAGAAGAGTGAACCTCTTTCCTCTGAGTATTATTCTTGAATTAACTTGAACAGTTAATCTGCCAAGTGGCCTCACTTCTAGACGGGTGGTTGTTACCAAACGCTCAAATGAGAATCGACGGTCGGCGGTGCTACAAGGGCGTTTAGCTCAGCTTGGAAGAACGCTTGGTTTGCAACCAAGAAGCCGGGGGTTCAAATCCCCCAACGTCCAC
>Ga0209992_10001098_pt1 | contig 30559 bp, 48 predicted proteins | sample 2SBtaG_2_FD_182564 | JGI IMG/M metagenome (GOLD analysis project Ga0209992, IMG submission 182564) | Deep subsurface microbial communities from Kolumbo volcano to uncover new lineages of life (NeLLi) - 2SBTROV12_ACTIVE470 metaG (SPAdes)... | ecosystem: Environmental > Aquatic > Marine >... | reverse complement strand
TTACAACCGGATCGCGCGCGAAGTGGCACAGTTACTCGTCACCGCCGGCGTGTCCAAGACACGGATCCGCACCGCCGACGGCAAGCGGCCCACCGTGTTCGGCTTGCGCCGATGTTCGCCAGACTAAAAAAAATGTGTTGACAGCGAACGTCACGACGCTAATATATGTATGTACCCGGCGGCAAGGACTTACAGCCGAACCGCCACAACCGGAGCAAGGACCAATGACTACCACGCCGCGCGAGAACCCGAACACCTTCACCGCGCAGATGAACCGCTCGCACTCCGCAAGCAAGCCGCTAACTGAAGACCACGGCGACTTGCACGATAGCAAAACCGGCGAATACATCCGCGCCGCCACGGCAGATGAACGCAAGGCTAGCGACGAGGGCGGCGAAACCGGCGCATTCCGTGCCGAAGACGGAAAGATCTACTACGTACAGCCATGACAAGAAAAGAAGCAATCGAACGCGCGGCAGTCGGCGCCGGGTCACACGCAGACCTTGCCCGGCTGTTGGGCGTTACACCGACGACACTAACCCGCTGGAAGCACGAAGGCGCAACGAACGGCGACGTCTGGCAATGGGCGTTGATTGCGAGAAAAGCGCTGGTCAAGCTGGAAGACATCGAACATCCACGCAAGGAAGCGAAATGACAATCCGTTGGAAGAAGACAAACGACCCTGGAGGCAAGCCGCTACGCTTGCTGGTTCACGGGGCATCCGGCGCCGGCAAGACCTGGCTGGCGCGCACCGTGCCCGATCCGTCCAAGTGCGTATTCGTCGCCATCGAAGACGGCGCGCTGTCGCTGGCGGACATCGAAATGAACGTCGCGGTGCTCGAGCAATCGGACGACTTGTTCCGGCTGTTTGAGCTGCTGGAAGGCAGGCCCGAAATCGAATGGATCTACATCGACAGTTTGACCGAATGGGCCGAATGGATCCTGCACGAAGAAATGCAGAAGACCACCGACGGGCGCAAGGCGTACGGCGAGCTCAACAACAAGGTCAAATATTTCCTGTCCGGCGTCATGGCCCGCGCACCGCAGCATGTAGTGGCTACCGCGAAGCAGAGCACCACCCATAGCGACACGGGCCGCGTGCTGTCGCCGTCGATGCCTGGGGCTACGTTGAGCGAAAAGACCCCCGTGGCCCACATGTTCGACTGTTGCTGGTGCTTGCACGTCGTGCCCGACGGCGAAGGCGGCGCGACCCGGCAGTTGCAGACAGACCTGTCGGCGAATCCCCGCTACGCATCGAAGACGCGCGACCCATGGGGCCGCATCCGACCGATGGAACCCGCCAACCTGGCACAGCTCGCGGCTAAGCTGCGACCGGAGAACAAATGAGCAACTACAGCGCAGGCAAGTACGCCAACGGCTGGAACGAGCCCGAACCGGAAGGCAAAGGCGGCGGTGGCGACTACGACGACAAGCCGCTCAAGCCCGGCACCTACACCGTGTCGATCAACAACGTGCTCGAAAAGCAGACCCGTAGCGGCGGCGATGCGCTGTCGGTGTGGCTGGATGTTGAAGACAACGGCCCGGCGTACGGCAAGCGCGTGTTCGACTGGATCAACTTGGACCTTCCCAACAGCCCGCAGGCTACCGAAATCGGCCAGCGCACGTTCCGGCGGCTGTGCAAGGCGTGTGGCTTCGTTGACGGTCCACCCGCGGACCTGGGCGAACTGCTGGGCTGTTCGTTGACGGTCAAACTCGGGATCAAGCCAGCGCGTGGCGACTACAAGGCGTCAAACACTGTGAAAATGTACCTGCCATTGGGCAATGAGCCCGCGCCGTTCAAGCCACAGGCGCCGGATGTTGGCGCGCAGGACATAGACGATTTGCCCTTTGGCCCGGTGTGGATGCCTTGATGGTCTTCAAACTCACCAGCCCGCCACGGGTCGAAACAGGCGTAGACAGCGACGAATGGTACACGCCGCAATGGTTGCTCAACTGCCTGACATCGACTTGGACCCGTGCAGCGACCCTTCGCGCGCAACGCCGGCAAAGCAACACATCGTCGGCAGCGAAGGCGGTGACGGGCTCGCCGGGCCATGGGCCATGCGCGTCTGGATGAATCCGCCATACAGCGACACCGCAACATGGTGTGCCAAGGCTACGCGCGAGACGGACAGTGGTCGCTCGTGGCTGGTGATCGGGCTGATCCCGTTTCGCCCGGAAGGCTTCTGGGCCAAGACCGTCTGGAACGCGCACGCAGTTGGGCACTTCCACCGGCGGATCCGCTTTGAACATCCGCGCTGCGTACTGTCGGAGCAGTCCGGGCGCTTTCCGTCTGCGCTGGTGCTGTGGGGCGCGCTGGGTGGCATGGCGCAGCAACACATCACCGCACAGCTCGCAGACCGTGGTCGGCACATCACATGGGTAAATGCGTCATGAATCACACCCCCTGGGCACCGCTCGACCACGTCCCCTTTGACCCGCCAGACGGAACGCCCATCTGCACCGGCTGCGGCTGCACTGAATGCTTCTGCGACCGCGTCGACACATCGCGCACGTACGACGGTGTCAACGACCCGGATCCTGATGGGGATTACTGTGACCCGTAGCGAAGCCAACCTACTAATCGGCTGGGCGTGCTGCGTCGTTGCGGCGCTGCTGGCCATCGCCTGTGCACATGGGGTGTTGTGATGATTGAAGAAGCGCGAAAGCTGGCAAAGTTGAGCCGCGCACTGAAAACGCCCATCGCGATTAGCGCGGTGCGGCACCAGCTGGCAGACACGCTCGACGCGCTGGCGGATGAACTTTCGGAGTGGCGCGACGACCACGCGGCAACCGTCGGCAAGGCATGTGCGGGGGACGAATTGCACTGTCCTTGCGTGCCGTTCCTGCGCCGTGAATTGGCAGCCAGGGACGGCGGGCGTGATTCGTGGCGTCGCGTTGCTGAGCGGTGCGAGTCGGAGTCACAGGCCAAGGACCGCAAGATCGAAGCGCTGTCGGCGTTGGTGCGCGAGTCCGTTGACATCCCGCCGCACGCTCAGCATTGGGCGCAACGCCACGACATCCTGCGCAAGCTCGCCGTCATCCTCGGAGAAACCGATGACAACTGAATTGCCAGAGCACTCGAACCCCACCACCACCACGGCTACAATGCCACGGAGCACCCATGTCCACCACAACCGTAATCGTCACCACCAAACACCGAGGCGTCTTTTGGGGCTCGCCCGACGGATACGCGACCGGCGACGAAATCATCCACCTGAACAACGCGCGAATGTGCATCTACTGGAGTGGACGCAAAGGCATCCTTGGGTTGGCCGAAAACGGCCCCCTCGACGCAGATCGCATCGGCGCCACCGCTCCGCGCATCGAGTTGCGGGACATCACCGCAGTCATCGGCGTGACCGACAAGGCCGCAGCCGCGTGGACGTCCGCATGATCCGCGTACTCGACATTCTGACTGTCGATGACGTAGTGCGCGCCGGTGCTTGTCGAGACGGGTGTCTTCGCTGGCTCGATGAGCACGCGCCTGGACAATCCGCTGTCTCTACAGACTTCGCGCTTGCGCATGATGACCAAGAGCAACACGCGGCGCAAGCGGCGGGTTGCTCCGGCGTCGGCTCCGGCATCGGCATCGGCTCCGGCTACGGCGTCGGCGACGGCTACGGCTCCGACTACGGCTACGGCATCGGCTACGGCGACGGATCCGGCTACGGATCCGGCTCCAGCTACGGCATCGGCATCGGCTCCGGCTCCGGCTACGGCATCGGCATCGGCTCCGGCTCCGGCTCCGGCTCCGGCTACGGCATCGGCGACGGATCCGGCTACGGCGTCGGCGACGGCGACGACGATGACTAGGGCCGAAACCAACGCGCTCATAGGCTGGGCGTGCTGCGTCGTTGCGGCGCTGCTGGCCATCGCCTGTGCACATGGGGTGTTGTGATGATTGAGGAAGCGCGAAAGCTGGCGGAACGTAAGCGGTCGGGCCTTGCTTACGCATACGGCAACGGCGACGCGGAGGGGGCAGACATGCTCGACGCGCTGGCGGATGAACTTGAAGCCAAGACGAAAGGCAACCGGCTCGTGTGCGAGATGATGAGCGAGCAAAGCCGTCATATCGAAGCGTTGGCGGCGTTGGCACTGGACGCTTACGCCGCAGGATGGATTCCTTGGAGAAACCGATGACACCTGAACAACGACTCGAAGCTCTTGCGGCGCAAGAACACGAACGATGGTCCGGTTGGCAACAACACCTGCACGGTTTGTGTCGACTCAACGCCGATGGGTCGCTCACCATACCGGCAGAGAGGGCGCACCACTGGCGACGGCTGATCAACACACCGTACGCAGAATTGCCAGAGCACTCGAAAGAGGCCGATCGCAAGGAGGCGCGCAAGACGCTTTCTCTACTCGCCGCCTTATCTGTGGTCAAGGACCGTCAGAACGAGGCGCCGCCGCCATCTTCGGAGAAACCGATGACCCGACTTGAAAACGCGGCGATTGTGGCGCGACGGCACCCGCAGAAGAAGCCGTGCCCTGAGTGTGCCAACCGCAGGAAGGATTCCCGCGCAGGCAGGCCCGTGTGCCTTGTCTGCAACGCCTGCGGGCAAGGGTGGCTCCAGCCTGACGGCACGGTCCCCGTCACCGCCGAAGACCTCGCAAGCGACCCGTGGGGCATTGGCATCGGCAACGAGTACGTGCTTTCGCTGTTCATGATGCACTGCACCGCTTTGCAGGACCATGACGGCTTTTGGCGCGTCTTCACCGTCAACACGTTGATTTACGGTGACGGTCCAACCCCGCTTGACGCCATGCTCGCGGCACTTGCTGCGCTGGAGACGACGACATGACGACGATTATCAACTTCGGCTGCGTCAAGCTGCCGCCTGGGTACGCAGTCCTTCGCGTGGACGACCACACGATGTGGGTGCGCCTCACTGACGACGGCGAAGACTACACCCGCGAAGGGCTCATCCACTGGAGCCGCTGGGCGTCTTTTCGGGGCGCATGGGCGGACTACCGGAGAAACTGATGAGTGGACGCAAGAGCCGAAACAAAGGAGCGACAGGTGAACGCGAGCTGGCGAACCTGCTACGCGACACCTGGCCCACCCGGCGCGGCTACCAGCGGCGTAGCGGGTCTGACGAATGCGACGTGGAAGGCACCCCGTATTGGGTGGAAGCCAAGCGCGTCAAGAAGCAGGAGCGCGTACGCGCCGCCATGAAGCAGGCACAGGGCGACACGGACGGGCGACCGCCGGTTGTCTTTAGCCGGCCCGACGGCGACGAATGGCTGGTGACGATGACGCTGGCTGACTGGTTGAGGCTAGCGAAATGAGCGAGACACTTGAACTACGACCAGAAGTTGCCGCCTTCGCGCAAGCGATGGAGCGGAAGCTGCGCGAGAACGACCACAAGGGCGGGTGGAAAGACGAAGACGTTTGGGCGCTGTTCACGCGCCTGCGCAAAGACGAAACAGCGGAGCTCGTGAGTGCTGTCTATTCGTATCAACACGACGGAAGCCCGGGGTGCGTGCTCGATGAGGCGGCGGATGTTGCCAACTTTTGCCTCATGATAGCCGACGTGTGCGGGGCGCTGGAGCCGACTGGTTGAGTCTTGCCGTGAGCGAGGGGGTGAAATGAGCGACGCACAGCGCAACGACAAGCTGTGTCGTATGGCAACCCAGCTACGCGGCCACATCATGGCAACGCCTGGATGGCGGGAAAAACCGGCGTGGGTCACGGCTGCGAGCGCGCTGCGTTGGTTTGTCGAAGCCAGGGAGCGCGAGATAAAGCGTGGCGCGAAGATGCAGCCGGGAGGGCGGTGATGGGCGAAGATGATTTGATTCCGCGACTGCTTGCGCGGGCACATGATGAGGCAGGCGAAGACGGGCACCCCGATTGGTTGCTGATGTTCGCTGTGCAGTCGCTCAAAGACAGGGACGCCGAAATCGAACGGTTGCGCGCTGAGAATGAGCGGCTACACAAGCAGACACAGTGCCCATACGTGCACGAGTCGTACGCTACCGCTGACGGCACTCGCGAAGCTCGGCAAGGCACCGTCCAGACAGGCGCACAACACGATCCCAACGTGCCGCAGGAATAAGATAATCGCCGTTATCTAGTCGCTTGATCTTCGTCGGGCCAGCGATGTGCACCCGTGGCGGCGCCGGACAGCACGCCGGTAACAGCACAAGCGACCAACCGGCGAACCGTAACAGCCAACGCACCTTCGTAACTTTCTCAGTCATCGTGAAGCCCTGCGTCGTCGCCCAGCGCTACCGCCAATTCCCGCGACAACTCGGCCAGCTCGGCATCGAGGGCGCCCACGTCGCCGCGTATAAGCGCATCGGTTGTTCGTGCATTGCGAGCCTCCAGGTGCTTTTCCGCTTGCCGCAGTCGGTACGACTTGGACAGTGCCACGAGTTCAGGCATGGCGCGGCTGAAAGCCCAGCACGCGGCGGTGAGGGCGCGCAGTAGCTCGATCATCCGTCGTCGCTGGTGCAGTTTGTCGACGCTTCCTCAAACCGAATCGTGACCGGGAGGTTGCTGGTCGTGTCCCATGCGAAGTCGCGGAACATGCGCCGGATTCGCTTGTTGTCCCGGCGCACAGCGCGGCGCCACGTAGACACCCGACAACGCACGGTCCCGTAGCGGTCAATGACGCGTTTGGCTACTCGCTTTCTCATTCGCCTGCGTGCTGCTTGGCTTTGCCCTTGTTGAGCGCAAGGAAGTCGATGAGCTTGTACCACTTGCTGTCCCGGGTCTTCGTCAGGCTGGCGATGACGCTGGCAATGGTCACCACGTAGGCAAGAAGACTCGGCCAATTCGCAGCGGCGTAGGTGAACCAATCGCCGGACTCGTATGCGCCCTTGAGCGTGGAGGCCAGCGCTACGGTCGTCGTTGCTGCGTCTGCGATGTGTACGGGGTCCATTTTATCTCCTACGGCAACGAGCGCTGAAAGTGCATGTCGTCGCCTTTGCCGCGTTTCCAGCGACCACCCCAGCACCAGCCGGCGTCTTCGAAGACTTGCACGAACGAACGCTTGCCGCTACCGAGACAGTCAACCATGTTCTGGCGTAGCAGCGACGGTGACCCGTCTTTGCGCCTGCCACCCCATGGGTTGTCTCGTGGGTCCACGTCGAACGCGATCCCGTAGGCGTGCATCGAAAGCCGGTCGGTACCGCCTATGACGCGCGGGTTGAACGTCTGCACCGACTTTGGCGTGTAGCCCGATTCGTCACATGCCTGCTTGAACAGGCGCACAAACTCGTCGCCCACGAGCCGGTGCATCCTGACCCGCTTGCCTGTGTGCAGTTTGAAACTGCGGATGTTCTTGTGTTCCCACGCGTCGTCCAAGTCGACGGAGCGACCGCGCGGCAGCTTGACCCATGACGGATTCCCATACACGCGCTTGACCGCATCGCGCCCTTTCGGGATCGGCACCGTCGTCTTCACGATCTGGTGCTCGCTGCCCAACGCCTCATGCAGCGCATTGAGCGTCGCTTTGCCCGCCTTGCCGTCGTCGTCTACGCCCAACTCGCGCTGCGCATAGGGCACCAGCAAGATAAGGTCTTCCAATTTCAAGCGACCGTCGTTGATCGCCAACATGGTCCAGTCAGTCGCGTTCATAGCGGCCTGCCGAAAAACTCACATTCCGCATCGTGGCATGATGCGTTGGATGGTGGCGTAGAGACGCCAACGCCACTAATTCGCCGGGTCCGTTTTCTTTCCCGGCGCAACTCCGCGCACATCGCGCGCAGCTCCGCTGCCGCCTCGTCCAGTTGTTCTTGGGTCATGGCCGATATGTTGACTTGACTTATGAACGTCGGCGCCGATGGTCGACCGTCCGATACCGTATCCTCCGCCAAGCCCGCCGCCGATACCGAGCGCCGCCAGAATCCAGGGTAGGTATCTGATGATGAGTCTCTTGATGGCATCGTCGTCTCCCTGCTTGGTCTTCAGGTCGGCGACCGTGGAGGCTTCGGCCTTGCTGGCCTTGAGTTTGCCTATCTCGGTCGTGTTGTGGCGGATGTCGGCGCGGGCCTCGCGCAACTCTGTGCGTAGCTCTCGGAGCAATTCGAGCAGTAGTGCGGGGTCGGCCATTCATAGGTCGCCAACGCTGCCGGTTACGCGCGCGTATCCGTTGGAGCCTAGCCACGCGTCAACCGTCGTCGTCGTCGGATCGGTAAGATGCGCGTATCCGACACAGTCTGTCGGTACGTGCTTTCCGGCGACCATGCCAAGGTAGGCGGCTGGCTCAAGCAGCGCGTTGGCGACGTCGCACGGCTCATCGCGCGACTTGTTGTCCTTGCGTATGTAGACAGTCTCGATCATAGCAGCCGCGCATGGCGCTTGCTGGCGATGCAAAGCGCCGATTTCTGTGCCGCTGTGAGCGCGCCCGTTCCCATCGCCAAATGTCGGATCGTGCCGTTTAGAAACGTGATCGCAGCGTTACCGCGCGACCCGATGCTGCCTTGGTACGATGTGCCCGAAATGGCGCCCAGGTCCTGGCTGTTGATGGTCGTCAACGCCTGATCAACGCCGTCCACCATCACCTTGCACTCGGAAGCGGCGGACTGTGCACTGTCCCATGTGAACAGCACGCAGACTTCGGTGTCGTCCCAGCTCGTGGCGTTTGTGTTGTAAAGTTGGTCAACGCCAGCACCGCCTGTGTTGTCGCGCGCGCCGATGTAAATCGCGCCGATGATGCCACCGCCGGCTGGGGCGATGAGCAGCCCGGGCTCGCTGTTCGCGTCGGCGCTGGTTTCAATGACCATCCCGTCGCCGCTGGAGCCGTTGTGCCTGTAGGCTGCCAGCAGCCACGCAGCCGACGCACCAGCCAGCAAGCCAGCGGGCGGTTCGATACCTTCGCCTACGCCGTCGAACATGACTGCTGCACCGCCGTCTGCGGCCCAACCTGTCGGCGTAAAGTCTGGCTGCTTGCCGCCGGTGCCCTGCGTAGCGTCGACGCCTTTGCGGGCCGGCCATGTAGCCATGGCGCCCGACTTTGCGCCGGCGTAGCCAGCTGTCAGCAGGTACACGGAGCCGTGGCCGGCCATCGTACGCAACTCACCGCCGGTATCAGCGTCCGCCTTTGCAACCGCGCCGTATGCTTTCTGGTGTGCGCCGATCCGCCACATGGGTCACCTACTTGCGGCAATCGAGATGAACGTAAATGTTCGTTCGCGTATCCGCGTCCGTGCGCGCTTCCCATTCGACGTAGACCAGCTGCGCGCCGGCTGGGATCTCGAGTGCTTCGGCCTCGACGCTGCCGTTGGTGCCTTCGGTCGTTGTAAACGTGCCGGTGCCGTTGATGCGCGTATCGCGCGCCCACAAGATCGTTGGCGGGTCAACGCTCTTGGCCGTCGTTGGAAAGCCAAACCAAACCGCGTAATCGCTGGTGTCCGTGCTGTTCGCGGTGACCTCGCCGACAACGGAAACGTGCGTGTAGCCGTCGCAGTACACGGCGTCGGCGTCGACCCCGGAGGGCTCGCCGTTGAGCGCTGTATCGCTCGCCGTGACCGGGTTTGCTGGTGAGTTGCGGTAGACAAGTGCCATGATCTACGTCTCCAAGTCTTCGGTGCGCACGGTAACACAAACGCCAAACCCGCCGCAGCCCTTGATTTCGATGTCTTCAACACTGCGCACCTTCCCACCGGCCAGCTCGAGTTGCCGGTTGCCCACAGCAGACGGCGCGTTGTCGATATTGGTTCCGCCGGGCGCAACGCTCCGTTGCTTTGCCGCTGTCAGGTCGCCGTATGTCGACGTGCCGAACGTCTCGGCAGGAATGCGGATCGTGTCGGCGTCAGCGGTGAGGCTGTACGATGTGCCCAGCGAACCGCTCGACGTTGTGTCTATATCGATGTCGCCTTGAATCGCGCCGGACAGGTCGCCCCAACTCGTGACGTACGCCACCGCGTTGACGCTCGCAGGCGGGAACACCAGCGAAAAGCGCACCGTGTCCGCTGCCGCTTGTCGGCCATCGAAGCAAAGCGCCGGCTGGCACATCGTCAGCGCTACCTGCCACATCAGCGCGTCGACGCCTAACAGGTACTCAAAGCGCGCGGCCGGCGTCGCCTGCGTCAAGTAGTCGCCGGGGTCCGCCGGCACTTTGCCGGTCCATTCGCGCGCGAATTGGCTGGTGAGTTTGGCCATGGTCTATGTCCCGGGTTTCCAGTAGCCATTGACAGCGTGCACGTACGTCTCTTGTCCGCTGGTATGCGTGCCAAGGACCTCGAGAATGCAGCCGCTATTGGGTCCGCCGGGCATCACCAGCTTGAGCGTGCCTGTGCCGATCGCGCCGTCAGCGTCGAATGTGGCAAGCCCACCGTCGGCGCCTGCCTGGCGCACACCCACGAGCCCGGACGTGCTGCCACCGTTGACGCTGGCAAGCGCACGAAGGTCAAGCGTCGCGTCACGCTGGTAAGGCATCGAAAGCCACGCTGCGCCCATGCGCACCCATTCCGACGCGCCAAGGCTGGCGCCGGATGGTTCGTACAGCATGTTCGCGGACGCGTCTTCCTGCACAAACGACAGTGATGGCTGGTAGCGGTCTTGCAAGACATACAGCGCGTTGCGGTACGCACGGTTGAAAAACTCGGTGTGCACCGGGCAGCCAGCGGCGCCTATCAGGCCGTCGTCTTGCGGTATAAACCCAGCGGATGTCTTGCCGGCGGACAGCGACGCGACCAACGGATAGACGGTCAAGCTGTTTGGCGTGAATTCGTGCGCAGCGGTCGACCGGCCCCATGTGACGCGCAACTTCGTTGACCCGCCGGGGATCGTGTCCGTGTGCGTGTACGTTACCGGCGTGTTCGCCGTCGCGGCGATCCCTGTTGTCGTCTCAAGCGTGTTCCACGCGCCCCCGCTGTATTCCTCAACGGTGAGCTCGAGATTGCTGCCGCCGGTGCCTGCGCGGCAATGGTGACGGAACACGTAATCAAGCCCGTCGGCGGACGGAAGGATCGGCCATTCGTAGCGCGCTGTCCTGTTCGTGATCTTGGCCTCGGTCGTGTAGACCACGACGCTATGCGCCGGCCCATAGCAGTACAGGTGGTGCGCGTTCTCGATGATGGTCTGCAACCGCTCCGCGCCCTGGTCGGTTTGCAGGAGCTGCTGCATTTTGAGCACGGACATCGTTGTTGGGACTGTAAACGCCATCAGACAAACTTGCTCCCGTCGCTCTTGTGCATGAACAACGCTTGAAACGCGTCATCGTTGGCCGACTCGGGGAGCGTAATGTGCGAATCGTCGTAGGCGTCGGGCGTCGTCACAGTCAGGGACGGCGTCCCATTGACAGCCGCGACCGTGAGTCGGCACTTTCCGCCGCTTGCCGCTGCCGCACTGATGTCGTAGCCGTCTGCAACGCCTTCGGCCTGTCCGGGCCGGTAGTGCAGCACGCGAATGTTGCCACCGGCTGCGCTGATGGCGTCGGTAAAGTGCGACAGATACTTGATGTCCACATCGATCGTCGTCGGCGCCCCGGCAGTCCCGGCGAACGCATCCACGAGCGCAGACGGACACAACGCACCTTCGTTGGTTTCGCCGTTGATGACCAGCCGCAGCGTGGTAACGCCGTTCTCGAGCCGCGTTTCCCGACCGATGACGCGTGCACCGCCGACGTATCCGGGCGTGCCGTTGGCCCAATCCCAAAGTGCCGGATGCGTCACGTTGAGTTTGACCATGTCTCCGGCTTCGGCGTCGATCCACGGCGGCACGCTGATGGTCACCAACTGCGAGATTTCGGACATGCCTAGGATCCCGATAGCCCACGCGCCCAGCGCGACCTCGAGCTCATCGGTCATCGCCACCGGCAACGCGAAATCCATGTGCTCGCGACCCTGCGCCTGGATGGCCGGATAGTCCTCGAAAGACATCGAAAGCAGCGTTTCGCCGAGCTGTTCCGCCGTGACGGTGGCACTGTTTGGCTTGATGCGGTGCGGCTCGACGTGCACGGGCTCCGCGCCCATCGTGAGCAAGTCTGTGTCGCTGATCGTCGTGGCGTATCCGCCGCCGTACGCGGTGTTTACCGCCATCAACTTTGCCTTGCGACCGTCGGATTCGTCGGGCCGCATGACGATAGCCATCCCGGCCAGCGACAGGAGCCCGCCGTACACATCCGCGAACGTCTGCCCATCTGGCGCGACCACGACGCGTAGCGAAGACAATGTGCCGTTTGTCAGGTGATCCACGATCTGGCTGTAGTCTGCCTGGTCATCGTCCAGCGCGTAGCCGGCGCCGCGGTCTTCGACGTCGTACGTGGCGTTGCGCAGGTTCGCCTCGCCGCTACTGGACAGGGTGCGCGCAACCGCGCTAGCCGGGGCGACGGGCGATGCAGCCGCGCCCATGTGCGACACAATCTCCACCTGCGCGCCGGGCTTGGTAGTCATCCAGTCGGCGTACGTGCTTTTCATGCTGATGTTGATCTGCGACAGGTAGGCGAGCCCGCCGACCGTTTCGACCTTGCCGTATTCGTAAATCTCCGGGTTGTCCGTGCCGACCTTGATAAAGCCCGTCGATGGCACGTCGGACACATGGCCCTGCTTGAGCAGTACCGCCATGGTCAACGCTGCGTCGGGATGCCCGCTGCCCGCGTTGGCTGACTCCTTTGGGTTGTCTTGCGTCCACCATACGGACTCGATACGGTCGCCGGCAGACAGCGACGTAACGTTGACCGTTACCGAGCGCTTCGGGAACGGCCCGAACGGCGAAATGCTGACATAGACCCTGTCTGCCGTGGCGTCTGCCGCAAAGGTAAAGTGCGCGATGTACCGCCAGAAGCCGGGCTTGTTCGGCGCACCGGGCGCGTAGTTGCCCTCGAAATGGATCGACGTCAGCGTACCGCCGTGGCCCAGCGTTGATACGACCGATTCGTATTCGGACTTGATGAGAGCGCGCATCTCGGAGCCGGTCAACAGGTCGCCGTCGCTCTTGGTCTTGAACGGGAACCACTTGATCACCTGGTCGAACGTGCCGGTGTTGGTCGCGTCGTAAACGATGATATGCGCTTGGATGTAGTCCTTCGGGCTCACGCGATAGCGGTTGTGCTTGTCGGCGACGATCCCGTGCCATTTCTGGCCAATCTTGCGGGACAGCCGACGGTCCAGCGCCAACGCCGTAAACTCAAACTGCAAGCCGCTGCGCTGCGGTCCTTCGTGGATGTGCCCGCGCCATATCAACTCAGCGTCATCAATCAGCACGTTGCCGGGCAGGTGTCCGGTAGGGTCAACCGCCGTGGCGTACAGCTTGACTTCGCGGCCCCGCCAATACCGCGGCAAGTCGGTAACCAGCCCGCCGAGCGACCCTTCGTCGTGCGGATAAGCGTAGCCAACCGTTCCGCGTGTGCAGCCGGTAAACGTCGTCGCTGTACTGCCCGAGTACGTGACCCGCTCGTTGCCGATGAAGATAGGCGAACTAAAGCCGGTGGTGTCAGCGACGGTCAACGTGGTGACGCTGCTGCTGTGGTCCTGCGTTATGTACGTCTCGTTAGACCAGCGCTTGAGATAGCTGCGCACAGTCGATGTGTCTTGCAGTCGGAACGTCAGCGGGAGCGACTTGCCGACGCCCTCGAAGCGGTCAAGGTTCGCGCCCACCGCGGCGCTGTCATCGATGATAAGCGACGCATCCTCGCTGCTGTAGCCAGCCGGCACAGCAGCGCCGGTGGCGTACTCCGAAAAGACCACCGGTATCCCTTCGATGGTGAGCCAGTACACCGGCTGCCAACCCCATTTCAAGGCAGACCAAACGGTTGTCATCTCGGCACCGCCAACGTCATGCCGTAGGCGACGACGTCTTCTGACGCGTCGAACGTCTCGAGCCGGTCAACGCTGTGTACGTAGCCGTCAAGGTAGCCGTCGGTATTGGTCGCGCTGTACGCGGTAACGTCCGACGTGTTTTGGTACGCGCGGATCCTGCCCGCTACGCAGTAGGACACGGCAAAGTCATCGGCCTGCGCCGCTGTCATCCAAAACAAGAGCTGCCAGTAATCCATCTTGGCGAACGCGAACGACTCGACGCGCCCGTGGCGGTATGTGCGCATGTTCGGCTGTTGCCCTTCGCGAATCGGGCTGCACTCCATCTTGAGCACATCGAACCGCGCAAGGGCTTGGTTGGCGCCCGTGTAACTGTCGCTGCCGATGTAGCCGCTGGCGCTGGCGAAACCGAGCGCCTTGTGCAAATTGCCGGTGAACGACAGCGTAAAGTTGCCGCCGGTGTTGGCGACGGTGACGCTGTTTGTTGCCCATGTGACCGTGTAGCCGCCACCAAGGTCCGCCGTCCACTCAGTGAGCGCATCGGCCAGCACGGACGACGTCGACAAGATAGCGTCTGTCCCACCGGCGGTAAGCGTTGTCGTCGCCTCGTACTCGGTCTTGCTGCCGGTCGAATACAGCCATGCCTCGATGCGACCGGCCATTACGCGATCCCCCGCGCCTCGATGTCGACGCGAAACAGCGTTCCGCCGGCCCTGCTATAGGAAACGCCGCCGACAGCGATGCGCCGCCATGCGGTCTTATGCTCCTGGTACACCCAGCCAACGCGGTTGTAGTCGGCGTCCACGAGCTCACCGGCCAACCGCGCAATCGCTGCGGTGTCGCAGACCGTGGCCACGTTGGCGATGTACGACGCCGTTCCGGGCACACCGCCCCGGCATGCGCCAGCCGCACCGCTCGCGCTGCCCGTGTCGTCGTGCCGGTAGTAATTACGCACGCCGATCTTGGCCGCCGGCGCCCATGTGCCCTGCGCGCTGTTTGCGCCTTCGTGTGTCGCCGCACTGCTATACGACGCATTAAAGCCCAGCAACGTCTGCGCCGCTGAGTTGGCGACCAGCGTGAAGGAGCCGTTGGCGCTGATAGACACCGTCGCGCCGTCGTCGGCGCTGTTCGCGGCCCACGTCCACGTAAACGGCTGAATGGCAGGCACGTTGGTATCAGCCCATGCCACGAGCGACTCCATGGCGTCGTACGCGCTCACATCGGTCGCCACGAGCGTATACGTCTGCGCGCCTCCGCCGTCATCCAGCGTGATATGCGCATCGGTCCAGGTGTCTCGCGTGCGGAGCGACAGCATCAGTAGCCCGTCCCTTCGATGCGGGTTAGCGCGCCCTTGATGCTGCGCGCAACCGTGTGCTGGTCGCCAAGGATCACGCCCTGTCCAAAGACCACGGTAACGTTGCGCCCGCCACCAGACGCGCCGCCGGGGCTGCCCACCGCACCGCCGCCGGACTGGTTGCCGCCGAACTGGTTTTCAAACGACGATGCACCGCCGCTGCCGGCAGTTGCGACCTTGCCGAATTGAGCCAGCGCGATGCCGGCGTTGGCCGCTGCAAACGCGATGCCGGCGTAGTCGCCCTCGTAGTAGGAGCGGATCGCGAGGCGCGCGGCCTCACCCAGCGTCATGGCCAGCTCGATTGCGGCGCGCTCGGTTTCCATGCCTTTCTGGTCGGCAAGCAACGACTGCAGCGCACCGCCCACTTGGTTGACCCTGCCGATCCAGTTGTCCGCCGCTGCGATGGCCTCTTGAGCGTTGCGTTGTTGCTGCTCGTTTTCCAACTTCATGAGTTGGACCTTCTTTTCGCTCACCATCTCGGCGAAGCGCGCGTTTTCCTCCATGACGCGCCGCTCATCCATGCCGAACGCGCGCATCAACTCTTGCCGCTTCTGGTGCGCGGCTTCCGCCGCCGAAATCTCCGCTTGCAGCGCAACGATACGTTCGTTGGCCGTCATCTTTGCGAGCTTGCGGCGCCCGGCGTTGATCACGTCCAAAGCACCTTTCGTGCGCGCCTCCAGGTTCGCTAGCTTGTCTTCCGCCGTCAACTCGGTGTCGGGCTCATCTGCGGCAAGGACAGCGTCGGGATCGAACGTGTCGCGTGCGACCCTTGACCGGCGTTTGCGGCGCTTGGTTTTGAACCGCGCCGGCCCACCAGCCAAATCTGCGGCGGTGATGGAAACGCCACCGCGGCGGCGGCGCTTCGTCCCGCCGGGCAGGCTAAGGCCAACCGCGCCGAGTGCATCCGCTGCACGGTTGATCGGACCCTTGACGGCCTTGTCAATTTCGCTGCTCAGGTTGCGCCATGCGTCCGCGGCGTCCTTGGTGTCCTCACGAAACAAATCCATCATCGTGCGCTTGATGGATTTATCGCCTTTCAGGGCTTGCCCCAGGCGGTGGAGCATCCGAAGGCCAAGACCGAACGTGCGCTCCATTTGTACTTGCCACACCTTCGCAAGTGCGAGCAGCACACGGGTCCAGCGCGTTGTGACCTCAACGGCAGAGGCGATCCCGTTGACGATGTCCGCGACCGGCCCCGCCGACTCCGCCAGACGCGCCTTCAATTCAAGCAGCGCGTTGTCCAGCCGTGCCAACGCTTCGTCTTGCGTGGCGTATGCTTCGGACGCAGCACCTGTGACCGACTCGGCCTTTTCGACAGCGGCGTCGAAGACAGCTTGCGACTTCTCGGCGGCGGTGAGTTGCGTTGTTGTCTTGCCCACCGAACGCGCGTATTCGTCCAGCACACGACCGGCGTTGATGAAAATACCGACTTGCTGCAACGAGCGCGTGTTGCCCTTGGCGATCGCGTCCGCAAACGCGGTCAACGCGGCGTCGCCGTCCTTGCCCGCCTTCGTGGCGATGGCGGTGACCTTCTGCAGCTGCTCAACGGTCAACTGGCCCTTGACGCTGGCAAGGTCCAGAGTGCGCGCGAGTTTCGCCACTGACTCGGCGCCCACACCGCCGATCGCGCGAGCGGTATCAATGGCGACCTGTAGCCCGTTTTCGCCGAAGACAGCGGACATCGACGCGCGTAGGCGCTCCGTCTCGGCAACCATGGCCGACAGTCCACGAGCGGCTGCGGCAGCGGCGCCCACGGCAGCGATAGCGGCAGCGGCACCGGCGGCGACGCGTGTGAGTGACGCAAACGACGCGGCTGCAGAATCGGACGACTTGGCAACACGGTTGATGGCGCCAGACGCCTGGTCCTGCCCACTGAGCGTGATGGTAACGCCGACGTTGCTTGCTGCGGTCGCCATCATCTACCCCGGGATCGGCGCTTTTCGATTTCGCGCGCTTCGTGCTCCACGCGCTCACGGCGGATAGCATACACCCCGGCCTCTACCGCTGCACTAAACGCAAACGGCCAGCCGGCGACGGCACCGCAGTCCAGCGCCTTTGTCAGCGACGCAGCGGCAAGAAAGGCGGGGTTGCGCGCGTGGCCAAACGGACAGACAGACCAGATGCGACCGTTGATCCCGCCCTCCGGTGCGTTGTTGCACGGGCCGGCGGTGCAGCCGCATCGATGTCCTTGGAGCCGGACGTTTCCCGGTGCCAACGCGACCCGCGCAGCGGCTGCCATGGATTCATCCGCAGTCGTTGTCATCCATTCGCCGCTCGCATGATTCAGGTATCGGAGTCGCGGCCACGGGTAGGGTTTGCCCCCGCCTCCATGACCAGCGTAAAGATCGACATAAGGTAGTCGGACGACGGCGACCCCACGAATTCCGCGACCTTGCTTTCGCTGCCATCGATAGCGATGAGCCCGCGTGACAGGACTTCGGTCACCATCTCCGCCTGGTCGACGCCGTCTTCGGTCGACGCAGCGGTGTGACATTCGAGCTGTTGGAAACCGTTGAGCGGACGGATCGTGATCGTCGTCGCCTTGCCATTGGCGCCGGTGTGCGTCTTTGGGATCCATCCTTCGGCGCCCTTCGGCGCATGCGCCTCGGGATCGTCTGCGTGGACGTAGTCGCATGTATCGGTGGTCTGGATCAACAAAAGGGCCATCGTGGGGCCTCCGGTTGCTGTGGGTGAGCGTTCTAGCCGAACGCGATACGGAAGATCGAATCAGCCGCCTTGGCGCTGCCGGTGTCGCCGGCGTATTCGCCAGCGCGCAGGTTGAGCCGGTGGTAGACGGCGCCTTCAACTTCCTCGAGCGTGGGCTGAGACGCGATGTGCCAACTCGGCAGGAAACACGCAAAGACCGTGCCGGGCTGGTAGCCGACGAACAGCGAAAGGCTCTTGGCTGTGCCATCGCGAAAGTCGGTCCCGTGGATGTGCTCGCCGCCGGCGATGGCATCGCTTGACTGGTGGTCGATGGCGAACGATGCGGTGAGCTGCCGGCCAGTGACCACGAAATCAGAGAAGCCCTGGTCCTTGCTGTGGCACGGGACAAAGTGAATCGTGTTCTCGCCGCTGATGGTGAAATCGTGCACGCCGCACTTGCTAGCAGCGCTGCCGGTGTCGCCGTATGCCACGTACGCGCCACGACCACCGAGTGCCGGCGGGACGCGCGCGAAAACCGCCTTGGTTTGCAGCCCGCCGATCGTGTCGTCGTATTCCAGGTTCGTGCAAACGTACGTGATTTCAAGCGTGGGAGTGCTGCCGGAGCTGCCGGCGAACGTCCACGACTGCGGGATGCAGCCAGTCGCCTTGATCCCGAACTGAGTCTGGTCGCCCAGGATATAGAAAGTCAGCGGGTCCGGCTCATCGCCGGTGTATGGGCAAGTGTTGGTCGGCCAGACGATGTCAGACGTCGCAGCGGCAGCCGCCGACGCTTCCGCGTGTGTCAACGCATCGGTCGACTGCGTCTTGATCCATGCGTGCAGAGGGCTCGTGTCGTTGGTCGCGGTCGACGCGAACAACAGGTTGCCTTCGTCGTAGCCGCTGCCGGTGCCAACGGCAACATTGGTTGCGCCGGTAGTGCTGCCCGCTGCCGTGCCGGTGGCGTCGTAGACTTCGTCATAGCCCAGCTTGCCGTCCAACAGGTCTTGGTTGCTGGATACGCCGCCGGTGTTGCCGCCGATGGCGTGCTGGAACAGGACCGCGGTGCGCGCGATCACGTCGTTTGTCTGCGTGATCCCGCTGCCGTAATTGCTGCCGTCGTACCCGGACAACATCGACTGCAACGGGAACCGAACGGTGAACGTGCCGCCGTGCTTGCTGCCGGTGACCGGGGCCTCCATCGCGCCAGCCTGTGACGTGCCGAATTGAAACTCCTCGGTCGACCGAACGAACTCCGGCATCCCGACTTCGGCGGGGATGTACGCGAATCCGGTGGTTGCGGTTGTCGTCAGATCGGACTGACGGGCGAACCCGACCGAGCGCTCTTGCCATGACCAGCGTGCCATTGTGGCCTCCTATTCTCAGCCGTAGGTATACACGACTTCAACCTGCCGTTGAACGGCAATCGTTTGTTCCGTTGGGCCCGGCGCCACGTCGCCACCTGAGACGACAACGTGTTGCAGGATTTCCGTTGCGTTGGACACGCCGGATTCGCGCACGTCGTGCACCGCCTCGGACACCAGCGCCATGTCATCGATGATCCGCTTGTACGTGTCTTCGTCGCTTGAATCGACGTACACGAACGTCAGCGTGATCAAGGCCTGGTGCTCTGTGCGGCAGCCGTTGAGATTGCGACGCTGGCTCGCGCTGCACTCGACACCGAAATGACGATCCATCTCAAGCGCCGGCGGGCCGATGACGCCGGTAAAGATGTCGCCGGGGTGCGCTTTGTCCGCCGCCGGGACGGCCTGCGCTTCGATGGCGTCAATGAACACCTGGCAGAGCTGCGACGGTTTGATAGCCATCAGCGCACCCACTGACGCGATAAGCGCTCGTATAGGGTGCGGTCGGTGCTGCGCCGCAGTTGCGCCTTGACTTCCTTGTGCTTGCGGTGCGTGACCTTGCCGCGCCGTACGCTGCGCTTGGTGGTCGACGTTTCACTGATGGCCAAGACGTTGAACACTTCGGCGTGCAAACCCATCGCTGCGGTGCGCGCCATGGATGTAACTTCGGCGTCGGTGGGCTGCACCAGGTTCACGCGCAACGTCTTCCAAACGCCGGCCAGTTTGGCTTGGTTGCGCACCTTCTTGCCGACCTTGCGCTTGTCTTCCTTGCCTCTCCGGTTGCCCTTGGCGCCCGCCTTGATGATGCGCTCGCCGGTGCTGGAGCCGATTGACGTGCCGCGCGCATCAATCTTGGCCTTGGCCGCTCCGCTTCCGACACCGCGCGCCTGCAAGCCCTTCACGAGCTCGCCGGTGGCTTGGCCGGGCTTGGTGCCTGCCTTGCGATGCCAGTCCGCCGATGTGGCCGCGCCCATCGGCGCCTGTGCGCGTTTCGCGTACAGCTCGGAGACGACAAAGCCGCGAGGCTTGCCAGATTTCTTGGACGTCTGCCGCATCGACCTGTAGCCCTTCGGACGTGTCGCGAATTGACCGCGCGCGATGCGCTTCTTCAGGTGCGACAGGTAGATGGTCGCCAGCGTGACGACGGGCAGGAACCGCGCGCGCAGGTTCGCGTTGACGCCCTGTTTGGCCGTCAACCGACCAACGGCGCCGTCTATCTCGACTTGCAGAAAGCCCTTCGCCATTACCGCGACGTCCCTACAGACCACCAGAGCCCGCGCGCTTCGGTGGTGTCAATGGCGCCGTCGCCGTCGCGATCGTAGGTGTTGAGCGAGCTGATGGCTTCCACAATCTCGCGCTGGTATTCGGCGTGCATCGCCTCGCGCTCAAGTCCCGGGTTGGTGCCCGGCGCTACGATCCCTTCCATTGACAGGAGCCAGCGCGCACACGCGACGCCAGCGTGTTTGAACGCGTCGGGCGACCCGTACAGGTGTGGGCGCCGGCCCGTGGCCAAGATGGCACCGCGGATCCGCTCGTTGGCCTCATCGGCCACCGTCTGCCAGTAGTGCTCGCTACGCGCCTTGACCGTCGCGGGGAAGGCATAGGCGACGTGCTGCCGGATGCGCGCCGCCGTGATCGGCGTGTTCCACTTCCAGCGGACAATACTGACATCGTCAGCGGCAAACCCTTCGGTCGTGCCGTCGTCGTACAGCCACTCAAGCCGCAAATTGTCGTCTATCTGCGTCTCGCCCGGCGCCGCAATGGTCGCCGTCATGCGGATCGGCTCGACAGCACTACCCGTGTCCGGCGTCAACGGCAGCGGCTCCAGCGGATAGACCGTGGTGCTGTCAACGCGCGCGACTTCGAACACGAAGCGCACACCGTCAGACGTGACGCGCCACTTGTGGCCCACCGTTACGGCGGTGACGTCGCTAAAAACGAGCGCTTCGGCGGTGCTGCCGGCGGCTATGGTCTTGCTGCCAGCGGTGGGCAGCGTAACCGTAAGCGTCTCGAGCGCGTCGCCGCTGCTCTTGTACAATACTGCGCTGGCAGTCGTTGCGAGCAGGCCGTCGGCAGGCTCGAGAAAGACCGGCAGCGCCGTATTATAGTGGACTTCAAGCGGCATCTAACGCCCCCTGGGCTCGCCGGTTGAAGGCTTTACGCGACGTTGGATCCAATGATGCCGGCACCCTCAACGGTGTAGACAAAATCAGCGTGGAAGCGAGCGGACATCACGACGTCCAAGTTGGCCTGCTGGCTGTCCTCGGTGACGGTGATGCGCGGCATTTCGCGGATCCACATGCCGATCGGGCCGACGCTGCGGTCTACCAGCCACCAGTCCGAACCGACGGCGGTGTGCGGTGTCACGACAACCTCCGCGACGCGTCCGCCCAACATGCTGGCCTGGTTATCGGCGCTGATGAGCTGGCTGTTCTGCAGCGAGTAGGCGAGATCTTCGTTCTCGGGACCGCAGATGAGCACCAGGTTACTGCCGTCGGCGCCAAGGTTGAGCGGGACCTGGTCGGCGCCCCAGCTCTTCCACTCGCGCATGGTCTGGATCGCGCCGACAAGAGCGGAACGCGACAGCGGCGCGGTGAACAGGTTGGACTGCGACAGGCCGCTGACACCCATCGACGTATCGAGAAACTTCTTGGACGCGCCGACCTGTCCGGCGCCGGTGCCCGCGAGCGGATGAGCGGCGGTGAAGGTCGCGGAAACGCCTGTTCCCCAAACGGCGCTGATGTCGGCCATGGCGCGGTTGGCAAGCGAGCGAGCGCGGTGCTGGATCAACTCGGGGTTGTCTTTGATCTGCGACCAGCTAAAGCGCTCGATCTTGGCTTTCGGTGAGCTGGTGAACGACACCGTTCCGCTGGTAACGTCTTTGTCGACGCTGGTTCCGGGCGCGGTGTACGCGGTGAAGCCGCCGCCAGACTGGTCCGCGTTGAGCGTCAGTTTGGCTTCGTCTGTGCTGTAGACCGGGCCGCACTTGGCGAAATCGGCGACACCCTGCGCAAGAGTCTCTTCGAAGACTTCGTAGGCGGTGCGCTGCAAGTTAGAGAGTGAGTTGGCCATCGGGACCGCTCCAAAGGTTGGATCGCGTGGATCGTCGTTCTAAGGCGCGTGCATCGTGGGCCGCAACGCCACAACGGTACACGCGCGGCGTTGTGCGTGCAACCGTTATGATACGGACGCCGGTCGCTGGATGTGCGGCTCCATCATGCCGAATCGGTCGTTCATCTCGCGCTGGCGCTTGAGCCGCGCCGGGCGGATGACCTTGCGATAGACCTCTTTTGGGATCGCGTACACAACCGGATTCGCGATCCCGATAACGACCGACACGTCCGCGGTAACGTCGCGGTAGCCCAGCGCCTCCAACTCGGCTCGCCACCGTCCAAGATGCTCGCCGGGCATGTCGCCATCGCCGGTGCTGTAGCGCAGCGCAGGGTTGGCCGGGAGCACCGTGCCGAATCCCATCTCGGCATTCTGCTGGATCGTCTCGCCGGCCCGTTCGCTGGCTTCGCGGATCCACGCATCCATGGCACTGTCGCCGGTGCCGGTGGGCGGAGATGCGTCGGCGGGCTGCTGTTCGTCCGCAAACGGATTCGGGGCGGCGTCGCTGGGCTTGATCTTCCGTGCCATGTCTTATCGCTCCCCGTACTTGATTTCGCGCCACGATTCGGTGCGCTTCTTCGGGTTGGTGAACACGTTGCTCTTGCCTTGGATGCGTGCGTCCAGGTTCTCCGCTACGTCGACTTCGGTAGTCACACGCGCCTTGAAGACGTTGACGTACTTAGGATCCGCCGCGAACTTGTCCAGCGCTTCACGCACCTTCGGATCGGCGGGGTCGCCGGTGGGAGCCAGCGCATGGAAGTGATCGGGCAAGCCCATCTTCGCGAGCGCAGCGGCACGCCGGTCTTCAACGCCCTTGGCCTCGAGGGCTGCAACGCGTTCCGCTGCTGCGCGTGCGTCGTTGGACGCCTGCGCCAAAGCAGCCTCAAGGGCGGCGATGCGCGGGTCCGCTTCGGGCTGGGCGCCGTCGGGCGTCTGGTCTTGTGTTGGCTCGGCGGGCTCTGCCGCGGCTTCTACGACAGGCTCAGGCTGCGGCGGTGGCGGGCTGGCTTCCGGTGTCGGTGTCGGGGCCGGCGTCGTTGCCGGGGTCGTCTCGCTCATCAGTACTCTCCTGCATCGTGGGCGAAGGGTTGATTTCAGATTGTTCCGCGATGTGCTGCTGCATCAGGTCGATCGCAGCGTCTCGCGGGATGTTGTGCTTCAAGGCAACACGGGTTACCGGGCTTGTCTCGCCGGTGGCGTCCGTCGCTTGGTTGGCCTGCACCTGTGCCTGCGGGTCAACCGGTGGCTGCCAGGCGTGGTAGTGGATCGACTCAAGCCGGGCCGTCTCGGGGATCGGGACAGCGTCACCGAAGATCCGGGTTGTCTCACCGATGGTCGCCAACAGCTCGCGTTCGAAGGCTTCGAAGATTTTCGCGTAGCGCTTTCGAGCCTGCTCGCGATCGGCGGCATCGGCCTGTCGAGCGGCGCCGGTCTGAGCCGTGTTGGCCTTCGAGAAGCGAGACGGCGACATGTCGCGCATGGTCGCAGCTGTCTTGATAGCGTGCTCATCGCTGGCGATGTAGGCGTGCACCTTCGGATCGCCTTGGACGATCTTGTAATCCATGCCAGCCGACGGCAGCACCATCATGCGATCGTGACCGACGGGGATGTTCTCAACCATCGCCTTGCTGGGCACCATCTCACCGGCGGCGGTGGTCAGCACCTTCTGACCCCACGCCTGGTGATGCAGCATCGATTCGCGGTCGGACGCGCCGAGATTCAAAGCGATGTTGAGTGCCAAGACATCCTCGGCAATCGGGCCGCAGAAGCGACCGCGGCGCGGTTCAACTGTGCGCAATACCGACAGCGGGATCCTGCCGTACGGGTTGACGCCGCCGAAGCCCGGATACAGGCCGACCGGCTTGGTGCCGCCGGTGATCGTCGCAGTTGACCGCGTGAGCGTCAGCGCGCCGTACCATACGCGTTCATCAATGGTGCGGATCGGCCAAAGCAGCTGCACTTCCGGCGCGGCGTCCAGGTCCTTCCACGCGGCGCCCTGTGCGGGCTCAACCTCAAACTCGTGAGGCGCGTAGTGCTGTAGCCGATACTTGCGCGAGCTGTTCGTTGGCAGCACCTGGGCGATCATCGTCTGTTGCAAGACCAGCCGCATCTGCAAGCGCTTCAACTCTTCATCGAACTTCGAAGCGGCGTAGATTTCCTCGAGCTTGTCACGCTGGGCACGGTTGACGCCGGCGAACTCACGCCGCGGTGGCTGGTCGTACAGCGTTGCGATTTCTTCGGCCACGCGCTGCGCGAACAGAACGTACCTTTCGGGCAGCGACGGAGCGTTAGGGAAGGCTTTCGTCAGCTCATCGGCCATGCTCGAAAAGTCGCCGGACATGAACTCGTCAAGTTGCCGCGAGTTGTCGCGGAACGCTTGAACGTCGATGTCGTCAAACGTGTTTTTTTGAAACAGACTGAGCGGCATATGGCGCACCTTCCCGTTCGCAAGGGTACACGCGTCCCCCGCGCGCGTCACGTTCAATAGTCCGGGTCCTTGTGCGACTCCTGCGACGGTGACCGGCCATCGTCGGCGCCGCCAAGTTGCAGCGGCTGCCCGCCGTGCAGCGCAGGATCGCCGCGAGTCGTGACGTACAGCATCCGCAGCGCGTCGCAGTTCTTGACCAGCACGCCGTTGACCATGAACGTTCGCGGACCTTCAACCGCCATCGCGTGAACGGGGCTTGCGAACCCTAGCGACGTAACGGCCACGACACAGACGGGAACAAGTCTTGGGGCGCATGTACTTGTTCCGCCGGAAGGTGATCCCGCACTCGGCGCAGACGAAATCAGCGTGGTCGACGCCTGACTTGTACCGATGTCTGGTCTTACATCGGTTGTGGCAGAACCGGACACGGCCGATCTTGGTGCTGGTGAACGTCTCGCCGCACTCTTCGCATGTGTATTCGCGCTCGTCGCGCCGCTTGTAGATTTCGCGCGCGTGCTCGGAATGCCAGGCGCTGCCTTCGGCCGTTCTTCGCCATTCGTGGATCCGCTCTTGGTGACCATCGCGGAGTAAGCGAGCCCGCGCCGCAACGCGCTGGTCGTCCGTCCAAGGGTGCCGGGCGCTGTGCTCCTTCGGACTGATGCACTCAAGGTTGCTGATGTCGTTGTTACCGATGTCGCCGTCAACGTGGTGGATGTGGTGACCATCGGGGATCGGACCATTGTGGAACTCCCAAACGTCGCGGTGCATCTGGCGCCCGCTACGCTTGAAATAGCGCCGGTCTGCCTCGTTTGTTGAATCCGGGTAGCGCCTGTACCAGTGACCATTGAACTTGATTCGTTCTCTTCGCATGACCAGAGCATATCACCATACCGCAAGGCGTCCAAGCGTTTGACGCCGCCCGACACGACCGGGAACGGGTGATCACCGGTCGCCACGATGGACCGGCCGTCGGCCAGATCCAGCCGCCACAACGGCGCGACGCCGGTGCACACTCGGGCAATGACCGCGCGCGGGCCGTGATCCGTGTTCACCATGTCGCCGGAACGGACCTGCGCGATCGGGACGGCGCCTCCCGGAGCGTCAACCGGTGCCCACGACGGGAAACACACATGGTCGGTCAAGTCGTCCTTGTACGGCGTACGCTTCGGATTGCCTTCGCGGTCGATCTGGTAGCGGTACTCCTGCATCGCTTGGATGATCCCGGCGGTGGTCTTGCTGTTTGGCTTCCGCAGCGACTTGGCAAAGTGCAGCATCGGCGGCCCGAAGGCAGGCTGGAGCCGGTCGCGTACCAGCTCGATACCGTTGAGCACGAACTGCTCCCGGTGCGTCCGGCAAGCGCGCACGTACGTCCCGCCGGTGCCAAGCCAGCCCATTAGCCACTGGTTGAGTTCTGGAACGGCACGGTCGACCGCTGCCGCCGAAGGCCAGCGCATGCCGCAGTCCGCTACCTTATGCTCAACCCATGCGCGCAATTCGCGCTTGAACGTGCCGCGGGGCATGTCGTCGCAGATCAACTCATCAGCCACGACCCACGTACCATCCTCGAGCACCTGCACCATCAGCGCAACGTGGTGATGGTTGTATCCCCAATCAACCCCCAGCACCCACGGCAGCCGCTTGTGCTGTCTCCAGTCCCATTCAACCATCAAGTGGCTGCCGAACTCCGAATAGACGCTGTGTGACGGTCGCAGGATCCGGCCCTCCACTTCCTGCTCCCAGCGCCGCCTGGACATCGAAGACTTGAGATTGTCCACAAGCCCGGGCGACAGGTGCGGGTTGTCCAGCGTCGTGCCGTGCGTGACGTGGTAGGCGGTATCGCCGCGCGCCTGTGCTTCGTAAAACTTAGCCGTTACGCCCAGCAGTCCGTTGGGCGTCGTAGCGAAATGCAACCCGTGCAGCGGACATGGGACACGGACACGCTCGTTGATGACGCCGAACACATCATCGGGGTTGGCGCTTGACCGCTCGATTTCGTCAACGAACGCAGCACCCAGGTTCAGGCCGCGCAGTTTGTCGATGCGCTCGTAGGAGCGGCACAGCAACTTGCCGCCGCCGAACAGGTGAAGCAGTCCGTCGGCCCGGTCCCAGCGCTGGATCACCTGCACGCCAACGGCTTCGTGGATGGTGTCTGCGTGCGACAGCAGCAGCAGCATCAACACGTCGTTCAAGTCGCGGTACGTGCGCCCGGCCAGCAAGGTCTGCGCGCGCCGGTTGATGATAGCTGCCAACAACGCCTTGAGCGTTAGCGCCCAGCTCTTGCCGAAGCCGATCCCGGTGAGCGCCAGGTTGAAGCGCCGCCATGCGAGCAGAAATTGCAGCTGCTTTGGGTGGGGCGCGAAATGGCCGATCAGGTCTAGCGGGTCGCGCATTTTATTTTACGATTCCGCGACTTTGTTGCGCTTTTTGGTTGCATCCATCCGAGTACCGCATATAATGTACCTGTAGCCAAGACAAACTGACAACCAACCGGCTACACAGGAGCAAGGACCATGACCACGAACACCAACGGCATTACCATAACCTTCACCACCGCCGGCAACTACTGGCTCGAAAACGGCGCTGGCCAGCTGGACCTCGGCGAATGCGCTACGTTAGAAGACGTCGAAAACGCCATTGACGACGTTACCGCCGCCGGTGACGGAACCGAGTCTTGGGACGGCTGGTCCGCCACGCGCGAAGACAACTAAGCGCAACAACCCGCAACAAACCGCCCGTGTCATTTGGCGCGGGCGGTTTTCGTTTTGGACAACGGGCGGCGCGTGCGAGCGAAACCGCGCTCGACTTCTCCGCGCGGCGGATTCCAACCCGGCGGTGCGCGCGCAATCAACTCGTCAACGTGCTCGCGCACGAAGGCGCACAGCTCGGCGTTGTCGTCTATGTCGAATTGCTCAAAACGTGCGTTGGTGTTGAGATTCATGGAGGAGCGCACACACACCGACCAGTCATCGTTGGTCAACAGCGCGAACTTTGCGTGAGTCCGCGTGTACCGAACCGCCTCATCGCCAAACACATCAGCCAGTTTCCGCGCGTACTTCGGCTGCCTGCTCGCGAACGACCGATCAACCAGAAACATCAACGACCGGATCGCGCCCCTGCGCGCCAGCCAGCGTGCGTTTTGTGCGTCGCGGATCCCTGCCGTCCAGGTGCTGATGACCACGTCCACCGGGCCCGTCTTCAAAAGCAACGCGCGCATCAGGTCCAGTAACGAAAACTGCCCGCGCGTAAAACCAACAAGCCGGCCACCGCGCGTAAACTCGCGAACAGCACGCCTCGCGGATTCTGTGCGCGCGACCACAAACTTGCAGCCCGGATCACCGATCGCAATCGCGTGCTCTAGCTCATCAATGGATGGCAAGTTGATCCCCGCTGCCTTCCGGGTCGACCTTCACGCCCTTGGCCTCGAGCGCTTCAACCGCTTCGGCAGTAACGCCAAGGTTCACTTCCAGGTGCACGCCATCGCGGGACGTTTCGCGGTCGTGGGCGTCCTGTAGCGACTTCTGGATCCCGCGCATCTGCGTCAGCGCGTCCTTTGGCTCCAGCCGGTCATCGCGGATCCAGTGGCGCAACCATTCCACCTGCAACTGCACCCAGCCGCGCAGCTCGCCTTGCTCGATCGTTGCCTCACGCACACGGCGCCTCGCGCGCGCGTCCAGCCGCTGCTCTGTGTTGCCTGCCTTTCCGGGGCCTAGTTCGCCGCGGAACAAGACCGGCAAGCCCTGCTCGCTTTCCTTCTTGCGTTTCGGACGGTTGCGGTACAGGTCCGCCGTCTGGCTCCGTGGTGCGTATTTAGCCATGGGGTCTACAGGCTCCATCCGTGACAAAACTTATGCGCAAAAAGGGCGGGGTTCGGCGCGATGCTTTCCTGTGCCCCGTACAAATTGCCCCCCGGGTCACGCTTCTGCATCGTTCACCTTACGCTGCCTCAGCACCCACGCGGTAGCATGTTGCGCGTGAAAGCTGGGAATGCGCGCCCCTCCCGCCTTTGAGCGCTCGCGCGCCACGCATAGGCCAAGCGTATCAACGACCAACGCCCCACCGGTTGATCCGCGCGTCAACGGCACGGTCGACAAGGTAGAGCTTTCGGAGTAGCCAGAGCCACGCCGCTTGCCGCGTAAAGACTTCTTTAGGGGTCGGACCAGCCCCAGGCTCAGTAGCCGTTGGCGTCTCGACGTAGACCCGCTGGGTCCGGGTGTTGCGCATCGCTTGACCTGCATCGTGGGCGGTCCTCGCTTGCTGAGAGCTGTGCTACTTCTTCTTCGCTTTGCTCTTGGAGGGTTTCTTCTTCGCCTTTGGCTTGGCCGGCTTTGGCTCTGCCGTGCCCTGCGCACCACGAGCACGACCCGTTGAAGGGTCGCGCTTGATGACGTTAAACGGCAGCGGCTCGCGAGCGTGGCCCATTACGCGATCCTCAGACCGGTGACGTACGCGATCCCGTCTGACTGCGCCTGCGACGTGGTGATACGCAGCGTGCCAGCGGCGGCAATCTCGGCGTTGTCGTCCTTGTAGACGGTCATCCGCGTGACGCTTTCGTCCGCCGTGGTGTTGTCCCACGCTACAGCGGTCTGGATCGGCGACGCGCCGTTCTTCACGAGAATGGTTCCGCTTGCCAAACCCGCCTGGACGGTCTTCACCAGGACGATGTCAGTCACCAGCGTCTTGTGTGTCAGCGTGACGTCGGTATCACCAGCGGCGGCCGGGATGGCAATGCGGTGCACAACGGGGATGCCGCCGATCACGTTGGCATCAGCGACGTTGGCGACCTCAGCGCCATCAAAGTCGTTGTTGGCCATGACGGCCAGCGTCTTACCGTTGGCTTCGGGCACGGTGACCGTCGCATCGGCCGACATGCTCGATGGAGCGGCAAGCGTGACGCCGTCAGTCCCGTTATCGGTGTCTTCAAGCAGTTTGATGCGCGCGGCGGTCCCGCTGGCTGCATCGGTGTAACCGTCAACGCTCAAGACGCCAGCGGACAGACCGAGGCCAGCGCCAGCAACGGCAGACCGAAGGTCTGAGCCCTCCAGTGAGCCATCAACGATGTCGGTGCCCTTTACGCGGCGACCGGTGCGGCTGTTCCAGTGTGCCATGAGACACCCCCTGCGCTGCGCGCTCTATTTGCCGGTCGCGAGAATGCGGTAGGTCGTGTTGTTGGTCTTGACGGTGACGTCGTTGGGCGACGCGGTGATGTCGACCGCCTGCGTGCTGTCCGCGTCGATCGTGATGTCGTTGCTGCCGTTGATGGTCAACACGAGATCCTGGCTGGCGTGTGTATTGTAAAACTGCCAGTGATCGTACTTGCCGTTATGCGTCGTTTCGAGTGCCACGGCCGATCCGGTCGCGGTGCCCTCTTTGCTGTAGATAGCGCTCTGTTCTGCGGCCATGGTGCAGGCTCCATAAGTCTTGTGGGGCGCGTGCTACGTGGGCCGCGGACGTGTGTAGTGTGTACGCCGCGCGGTTAGGGGTCAAGGACGGTTTCGGCGCATCGCCTTGGTAACGGCGAGCTCATCATCCATGCGCGCCACATCCAAGGTCTGCGCCTCGTATGCTTGTGCCAAGTCATCAACCATCGCTTTGAGCTGCACCAGCCATTCGCGGTCAACGCGCGCGCCATGAAAGGTGCTGCACCGCGCGAGCACTTCGTTGATGTGCCGGGCTAGTCGTGTTGTGTCCTGCATCCTTGCTCCGTTGTGTTGCGCCGACACCGCCCTCACAGGCGCACCGCTATGGACGGTGCCGACTGGTCCCTTTGCTTCCGCTACCCCTCACAGCGCGATCAGTCAGTGTAGCCACTCGGCTAACGGGGTGGGTTTTCGCGGTCACTCCGGTTCGTTATTCGAATCCTGCACGCCGCATCAACTCGAGCGGCGAAATGCCCAGCCCGGCACACAGCATCAGCATCGATTCCATGTTTGGACTGAGCGTATCGTTCCA
>Ga0209992_10001097_pt1 | contig 30574 bp, 30 predicted proteins | sample 2SBtaG_2_FD_182564 | JGI IMG/M metagenome (GOLD analysis project Ga0209992, IMG submission 182564) | Deep subsurface microbial communities from Kolumbo volcano to uncover new lineages of life (NeLLi) - 2SBTROV12_ACTIVE470 metaG (SPAdes)... | ecosystem: Environmental > Aquatic > Marine >... | reverse complement strand
TCGTCTGTCGACGACACCGAACAGGTGGCCAACTCTTCCATGGCCTCCACCGACGGCGCCGGGGAATATTGCGACGCTCTCGAACTACCGACACCCCTCGAGGGCTACGACGTACGCGTGGTCCCCTCCAAGCCCTCGGTGGTGCTGGGCGGTGGCCTCGACCCAGTGACGCCGGCCGACTGGGGTCGCGACCTGGCACGCGACGCGCCTCGCGCCAGGTTCGTGGAGTTCCCCGAGGCGGGGCACGGCGTCCTCGCCGAGTCCTTCTGCGCCGAGGATGTGGTGACGGCTTTCCTCGCCGACCCGGGCCAACCGCTCGACATACGGTGCGTAGCGTCGGATCGATTGCTGGACTTCGAGGGGGAGGGCTTCTTCGGCCAGGCGACGCAGAACCGCAGCGGCGAGGCATCGGAGTTCGAGCTTGTGCGCGAAGGCAGTGACGAGGCGGTCACCCTGGCGGTCGTCATCCCCGAGCAGTGGGTCGCGTTCCGCGCCGATTTCGACGCCAACCCCGTTGACGACTCCACCGAGACTGCGAACCTCCTCCTCTTCGATGACGAGAATCTGCCCACGTTGGTGGCCAGCGTCGGCGTGCTGGAGCTCGATCCCGACATTCCTCTCGCGGCAGAGGTCGCCCTCATCCCTGGCGATCTGATCGACACTCCCGACATCCCATCCGCCGACGAGGTGCTCGCCAAGAAGAGCCGCGTTGGGGGCGAGGGCTTCGTGGCGATCGTCTTTCGCAAGGGAACGAATGCGTTCTTCGCGGCGGTCTTCTTGACCGACGGCGAGATCCCACCGTCCTTCGCCGACGTTCTGAACTCTCTGGAGGTGGTGTCGTGATCCGCCGACGGCGACTGCTCGTCCTCATCGTCGTGGCTCTGGTGGCTGCGGCGTGCGCTGCCGATGCGCCAGACACCTCCGCGACGACAGCCGACACCGCCGCCCAGCCTCCTCCGCCCGATGTCGCCGAACCGAGGCGTCCGCTTCCCGATGTGACCATGGAGTGCGACGAAAGCGGAGAGAGCTGTACGGCATCGGTCCCTCATGGCGACTACACCGTGGAGCTGGAGATCTGGCATCAACCGGCACAGGTCAACGAAGCGAGCCACTTCCCGATCGTCGTCCTCGGTGTGCCCGAGTGGCAGCTACCCGAAGGCATCCTCGACAACCACGACACCTACACGGTGTCCGGTCTCGGCGATCGCGGATCCGCCACCGAACTGCGATGCGGACCGAGCGAGGACGACGACGTCTGCACTGACCGCTTCGAGGACGCCGGTTTCTCCCTCGACGAGTTCACCCTCGATCGAAGGGTCGCCGTGTCGCGTGCCATCGTTCAAGAACTCTCCATCGAGGAATTCCAGATTCTCGCGGTCGGCTCGGCCGTGCCCGTCGGCCAAGCGATGGCCGCCAACCCGCCCCCGGGTCTGCGCAGCGTCACGTTGGTCGCCACCGCTGAGGGTCGCTGGGTCGGCCCTGCCAACACGAGCTCCGAGGCGGCGGCGAACTGGGAAGCCCTGCTGAGGGACTGCCGCTCGGTGCGGCTCTGCCGAAGCCGGGACGACCTCGACGCCGGGCTCTCCTCGGTGACCCCGGATCCTGTTGAACCGATCACCGACGCCACGGCAGCCTGGCGCCTCGGTCAAGGGGCCGCAGCCACGACCGCATCGGTCGCGGTCCTCGGGGGTGGCGCGAGCCCGCGAGCCGACATCGATTGGATCCTGACCTCCGGCGGCCGGAATTGGACGTCGGCGTGCGCCACCGCGGTCGATGTCGACGGAGGCGAGTTCGAGGACGTACCCGACCTGGCTCCGGCGCCGATCTGTGAGAGCGTCGACTCGGCACTTGCCGACCCCGTCCTACCGGTCACGGCCGTGCGCTCGGGTGGCGATCTGGTGACCCGGGACCTCGAAGGGGCGCGAAACGTCGTCACCTCCACCCTCGGTGCCGATCCCCTTCTCAGCAGCTGCAGCGACGACGTGGTGGTGGCGCTCCTGGCCGGCGATGACGTCCCGGCCTGCAATGAGGTCGACGCCTGGCAGCGACTCCTCGACGACCTCGAGGTCCGCGATCTCGAGGAAACCATCGACTGGACGTGGAGTGGCCTCGAGATGAAGATGCTCTACCCAGCCGGGTGGATGGGCGAGGAGGGGTTCTACTCCAACCCAGCCACCCTGGTGATCAGTCAAGCCATCGACTACGACCACTACCTGCGCCGTGACATGTCAGAGGGCGAGTGGGCGGAGTACATCGATGAGCAGTTCGACGTCTACCTCGCTACGACCGACCGCTGGACTGACCGTCAGACCGTCGAAGTCCGCGAGTCGTGGAGAGTTCTCCAGTCCATCGATGCTCACAACCGGCTGATGGTCGCCTTTCTCGTGCTCGACGACGAAGCGTTCTCGATCGCATTGTGGACTCGTGCACACGGTGACGATCTCGTCGATGAGCTGATGGTCCGTGCAATGGAGGCCATCGAGGATCACCACCTCGGCTGAGCACCACCGGGCGCTGGGTCCTAGCCTTCGGCCTCGTGAACTCCGTGCGTGAAGAACGACGTCCACCCGAGCGCGAGGTCGCTGAGGTGGCGCCGGGCGTCCTGCGCATTCAGCTCCCCATGAACATGCCAGGACTCGGGCACGTCAACTGCTACGTCATCGAGGACCGCGAGGGCGTCGCACTCATCGATCCAGGTACGCCGAGCTCCAACAGCTGGCGAGTCCTGACCAAGCGCCTCGGCGAGGCCGGGCTGTCGATCGACCGGGTCCATACGGTGGTGGTGACCCATTCGCACCCCGACCACTACGGGGCGGCGGGGCGGATCCGTCGACTGTCGGGCGCCGAGGTCGTCACCCACGAGAACTTCAAGTCGTACTGGGATCCCCACGAGGAAGACGACCTGGTGCGCGAGGTCGCGGTCGACAAGGACTACGAGGTCCGCCTCGGTTGGATCGAGCGCTCGCTCATGAAGATGACGGGAGCGGAGCGCAACTCACCGTGGGATCGGCCCGTCCCGTGGGGTGGACCACCTCCGGACGATCAATGGAAAGAGCGGTTCCGGTGGCGGATCCTGCCGTTGCTCGTCTCCAAGGTCTGGCAGCCGCCCAAACCCTCGAAGCGGGTCATCGATGGCGAGACCATCATGCTCGGCGACAGGGAGTGGACCAGCGTGTACACGCCAGGCCATACCGCCGACCACTTGTGCCTGCTCGACTCGGCCGAGGGGATCTTCATCTCGGGAGACCACCTGCTCCCCACGATCACGCCGCACATCTCGGGAATCACCAACCAGGTCGAGCCGCTCGGTGAGTTCTTCGATTCGCTCGAGCGGATGCACACCTTCGACGAGGTGAAGGTGGTCCTGCCGGCGCACGGGCTCGAGTTCCACGACCTGTCCGGCCGGTCGACCGAGATCGTGGATCACCATCACCATCGTCTGGCGATCCTCACCGATGCGGCGGTTCACGCTCCCGAGAACGAGCTCACGGTTCCGGAGTACTCCCAACACCTCTTCAAGCCGAGGTCATGGGGCACGATGGCCGACAGCGAGACCTTCGCCCACCTCGAGCATCTGCGCTTCACCGGCAAGGCCGAGGCGCGCCCGGTGGACGGCCAGCTGCGATACCGCATCACGTCGCACTGACCCGACGAGGCCGCTCAGCATTCTGAGGGCTCACCTCAGCACAGCGTCGAGGGCCTGCAGGAGCTGGTCGATCTCCGCATCGCTCGTGTAGTGCACCCAGGAGACCCGAACCACGCCTGCGTCCGCGTCGATGTCGAGCGCTTCGATCAGACGCCTGGCATAGAAGTTGTGCGCGTCGGTCATGATGCCGTGCTCCACGAGCTCCTCGGCGAGTTGAGCGGGCGGCTTCGACAACGGGAGGAACGCCACCGTGGGGCATCGATGGGCCGCACCGATTTCACGCGGCCCGAGCAGCCGGGCGTTGGGGGCCGAGCCCAGAAGATCCAGCACTGGCGCCAGCGTGGTCGTCTCGCGCGCCTGCCACAGTTCGGACATCTGCCGCGCCGCCGACCGCAGATCGTCGGTTGGAGACCCTCCATGGTGGATGTGACTCTCGGCCAGGTAGTCCAGGACCGCTCCAGCGGCGGCGATCTGCGCGTGATCGGGACCGGCGGGCGTCAGGCGAGCCGTGGGCGTGGCGGAGTTGAAGTAGTGCCCCTGATTGGGCAGCTCATCGAGGACCCCGCGCCGCGTCACCATCACGCCCTGGTGCACCGAATACACCTTGTAGAGGCTGAAGAGATACACGTCGACGTCGAGCTCGCCGACGTCGGGGATGCCGTGAGGAACGTACGACACCCCATCGACCACGACCCGCGCTCCCGCCGCGTGGGCAATGGCGGTGATCGAGGCGACGGGGTTCTCCTGTCCGACGATGTTGGACGAATGCGGGAGCGCGACCCACCTCGTCCGGGAGTTCACGAGACCGTCGAGGCGCTCGATCGAAAGCAGACCCGTCGTTGGCTCGACTCGCCACTCGCGGAGCACGGCCCCGGCGGCTTCGACCGCCCGACGCATCGACCCGGTGTTGGCCTCATGGTCCTGGTTGGTGACGACAACCTCGTCGCCGGGACCCAGGGTCGCGCCGATGGCTTGGCTCAGCACGTACGTGTTCGACGAGGTCGACGGACCGAAGTGCACGTCGTCGGCCGTCACGCCGAGCGCTTCGGCCCACCTCGCCCGGCTCCGATCCATCGCCTCACCGGCCTGCAGCGCCTGGCGATACGGCGCGTACGGCTGGACCTTGGTCTCGCTGTAGTAGCGGTGCAGCGCGTCGATGGTGTGTCGGCAGCTCAGCGAACCGCCGGCGTTCTCGAGGAAGGCCTGTCCGTCGGCCTCGAGCGCGGTCAGCGCAGGAAAGTTGGAGCGAACGAACTGGACGTCGAGATCCATGACGGGACCGTATCGGCCCGAAGCGATCGCCTGAGCGGCGCAGGCTCAGGCGAAGGTCACGCCGTCGTAGTCGTCGGCCGCGACCTTACGCAGCCGATCCGCATATCTGGGTCCACCACCGTTGTAGATGTTGTACCGGGTGTTGCCGTACTCGTGCCCGTCGAGGTTGGAGTTGTAGCCGGTGATCCAGCTCTTGGCGGTGCGCAGCAGCAAGGGCGCGTACATGTCGACGACGTGATCGAACCACCCCTGTTCGGCTTCACGGGTCGCGTCGAACCGCGTGTGTCCGTGCTCGAACACGTACTGCATGAGATCTGTGGCCCAGTCGACGGCCAGCTCCGCGCCTCGGGGAAAGTTGGTCGCCGCGGTCTGAGGGCCGGAGATCATCACGAAGTTGGGGAAGTCGTGGACCAGGAGCCCGAGATAGGTGACAGGACCTTCCGCCCATTTGTCCGCCAGGGTCGCCCCATCGACTCCGGAGATCGAGATCCGGTCGAACGCACCGGTGAAGGCATCGAACCCGGTCGCGTAGACGATGAGATCGAAGTCGTAACTCGCATCGCTTGTCTCGAGCCCCGTCCGGGTGATGCGCTCGATGGGTGTCTCGCTCGCATCGACGAGGCTCACGTTGTCGCGGTTGTATGCCTCGAAGTAGCCGGTCTCGAGCGGGACTCGCTGGATGCCGAAGCCGTGGTCCTTCGGAACCAACTTCTCGGCGAGCTCTGGGTCGTCGACCCTCTGGCGGATCCGATCCGCGATGTACTCGGAGAACTCCGCGTTGGCGTCCTCGTCCATGAAGATCTCGACGAAGTTCTGCAGCCAGATCCCGAACCCGGGGCCGTCGTAGAGCCGGTCCCACAACTCCTTCCGCTCCTCGGCGGACACCTTGTAGAAGCCTCGCCGGTCGGGCTCATGCTCGAAACCGCCCGGCGTTCTGGCGCAGGCGGCGAAGATCTCATCGTACCTCTCCCGGATCTCGGCCATTTCTGCCTCGGGGATCGGCCGGTTGTTCAGCGGCGCTGCCCAGTTGGGCCTGCGCTGGAAGACCGTGAGATGTGCTGCCTCTTTGGCCACCTCGGGGATCAGCTGGATGGCGGTCGCGCCGGTGCCGATCACGGCAACGCGCTTGCCCTCGAGCTGGACCGGATCCGACGGCCAGTGGAAGGTGTGGAATGCCTCGCCTTCGAAATCGTCGATCCCATCGATGCGCGGCATCGTTGGAATCGACAGCGGCCCGATCGCGGTGAGGACGAACCTGCTGGTGATGCTGCGGCCGTCACGGAGGCTGAGGGTCCAGATATCGTCGTCCTCGTTCCAGTCCATCGCCTCGACGTGGCAGTTGAACTGGATGTGTTGCCTCAGGTCGAACTTCTCCGCCACGAAGTTGAGGTACTTGAGCGTCTCGGGCTGCGGCGAGAACATCTCGGTCCAGTGCCACTCGTCGAGGAGTTCCTGGCTCCAGGAGTAGCCGTAGGTGAAGCTCTCCGAGTCGAACCTGGCCCCGGGATAACGGTTGCGATACCAGGTTCCTCCGAGATCGTCGTCGCCCTCCAGAACCGTCGCCCGGACACCGAGATCGCTGAGTCGCTTGATCTGGTAGAGGCCGCCGACCCCCGCGCCGATCACGACGACGTCGTAGTCAGGACCCGGTACCCCCGATGGGCTCGCGGGTCGTTCATCGACAGCGTGATCGGTCATGTGCCCCCCAGGTGACTCTGGATCCGGTGCTCGTGCGCCTGTTGAAGGGTAACCGTGGACTCCTCGCGGCGTCCCGGGCCGAAGGTCCCGAGGTGGCGGCGTCAGTTGGCGGGCGTGTCCTCGACTCCGACCCTTTCGGTGATCAGGCCGTAGTGCTCGGGTCGTCGGTGAGCCGCGAGGTTGAACATCGTGCGACGAAGGTCGGCACCCAGGTCGAGGTCACACGTGTGCACGATGACCTCGTCGTCCTCGGTCGTAGAACGGGCTGCGATCTCTCCGGTCGGCGCCACGATCACCGAGTTGCCGAACATCCCAAAGCCGTCCTCGACCCCGGCTTTCGCTGTCTCGACGAGCCAGATCGCGTTCATGTTGGCCATCGCTTGGGCCATCACGAGGTGCTGGTGCACCCGCTGATGCGGCGGCTCGGGATAGTGCAGGTTCTCCGACGGCGTGTTGAAACCCAGGGCGACGATCTCAGCACCCTGAAGCCCCAGAACGCGGAACGCCTCGGGCCAACGCCGGTCGTTGCAGATCAGCATGCCAACGCGAGTGTCGGCGTACCGGTAGACGGGAAAGCCCAGATCCCCGACCTCGAAGTACCGCTTCTCGAGATGCTGGAAGGGCGCGTCCGGCTTGTGGTCGGCGTGGCCTGGCAGGTGGATCTTTCGGTACTTGCCCACGATCGTTCCGTCGGGTGCCACCAGAATCGAGGTGTTGAATCGGCGGTTCGCCGTGCTCGTCTGAGCGAGCTCGGCGTACCCGATGGTGAACCCGACGCCGAGCCGCGATGCCTCGTCGAAGAGCAGCTGGGTCGCTGCGGACGGCACCTCGCGCTCGAAGAACCGGTCGTCCACGTCGTCGGCGTCCTCGTACCACCAGCGTGGAAAGAACGTCGTGAACGCGAGCTCCGGGAACACAACGAGCTCCGCGCCACGACCCGCCGATTCGCGCAGGAGTTCGACCAGCCGCGCGACGGCCGATTCCCTCGACTCGTCGAGCTGGACCGGTCCGAGCTGGGCGGCGGCGATGGTGATGGATCGGCTCATGGTCTCGTCTCTCCTCACCGCCGGCTTCAACGCCGAAACGGCGTTCCCCAGGTCGTCATCTGTTCGATCTCGGGGACATCGCGACCCAGTGGCGTCGCTGCCGCGAGTGCCCCACGCGGCAAGAACCGTCCGCGCCCGCGTTCGCCGAGGAACTCACCGCCCTCGACGATCACCTCGCCCCGCGACACGACCGTCTCGGGCCAGGCGGTCAGCCGCCGCCCGGCGTACGGCGTGTACCCGACGTTGTCGTGGACCATGTCGTCGGTCACCTCGATCTCTCGGTCCGTGTCCCAGATGGCGAGATCCGCATCGCTTCCAACCGCGATCGTGCCCTTGCGCGGGTACAGGCCATAGATCCGCGCGTGCTGGGTGGAGGTGATGTCGACGAACTGGTTCGGCGTCAGTTTGCCGCCGACGACGCCCTCGCTGAAGAGGACGGGCATCCGAAGTTCGAGGCCCGGAACCCCATTCGCGATCTCCTTGAACGTCGTCTGTACGCCGTTTGGCAGCTTTCCCGTTTCGTCGAATCGGAAGGGCGCGTGGTCCGAGGAATAGACCTGCAGTGAACCATCGAGCAGACCCTCCCAACACGCTTCCTGCGCAGCCGCGTCGCGAGGCGGCGGGCTGCAGCAGAACATGGCACCGTCGAGCCCTCCCCGGTCGAGGTCGTCGCTCGTCAGGAAGAGGTACTGCGGGCAGGTCTCGCCGTACACCTTGAGGCCGCGGGCCCTGGCCTGACGGATGGCGTCGATGCCCTCGGGTGTCGACACGTGAACGACGAGCACCGGCGCATCTGCCAGCTCGGCGAGAGCGACGAGACGGTGGATCGCCTCGGCTTCGGCGAGCCGCGGATGACAGACGGCGTGGTAGCGGGGCAAGACGTTGCCATCGCCGACAACTCGATCGGACATCCAACCGATCATCCCGTGGTTCTCCGCATGCACCATCGTCAACGCACCATTGGCGCGGGCGGTCGTGAGGACTTCGAGGATCTGACGGTCGTCGACCATCAGGCGGTCGTAGGTCATGTAGAGCTTGAGCGACGCAACCCCGGATTCGACCGCAGCGGGGAGGTGATCCTGCAGGGCCTCCGGCGTGGGGTCGGCCACGATGAGATGGAAGGCGTAGTCGATCACCGCCTTGGCAGCCGCCCGCTGGTGGTAGTCCTCGAGCACGTCGGGGATCTTCATGCCCCTGTGCTGAGCGGCAAACGACATCGAGGTCGTCGTCCCACCGAAGGCCGCAGACACCGTGGCGGAGAAGAAATCGTCGGCGTTCATCACCCCGGCCGCCGAGAGCTGCTCGATGTGGGTGTGGCTATCGATGCCGCCGGGAAGAACGAGCTTTCCTCTGGCGTCGATCTCGCGCACGCCGTCGGACACCTCACCGAGGGCCGTGATCACTTCACCGTCGACACCGACGTCGGCCACCAACGTCTGTTCGGCGGTGACGACGGTGCCGTTGCGGATCGCCAGGTCGTGCGTCGCCATGCCCCGGGACCCTAACCGGCGACCGCGTGAGCCGATCCGCTCAGCGGGCAGCCTCGACCATGATCTCGACCTTGATCTTGGGGTGAGCGAGCTGGGCCTCGACGGTGGCCCGAGCCGGCGTCGAACCGGGGAGCACCCACTCGGTCCAGACGTCGTTCATCTCGGACCAGGTGCCGATGTCGGTGAGCCAGATGTTGGTCTTCAGCAGCTTCGACTTGTCCGATCCCGCTGCGGCGAGCAGCTCGTCGATGCGTTCCAGGATCTGTGCCGTCTGGCCGGCGACGTCGGCGTCGAGATCCCGTGCGACCAGCCCCGAGAGATACACGGTGTCGCCGTGGACGACCGCCTGACTCATGAGCGGTCCCGATTCGATGCGTTCGATGGTCATACCCCACCCTGACATGTGGAGCAGCCATGCGTGCGCGGCACGAGCGGCGTGTCAGCTCGGAGGGCGGGGCAGCCCGATCGCCTCATACGAATCCTGTCCGGCGTCGTAGCGCGCCTGCAGGCCTCGAGGGACCACGCCGGCCACTGGGCGATATGGGCGGCCCACTCGATGGCCGCCTGTCGGAGCTCATCGTCGGCCACCACCTTGTTCACGGCCCCGAGCTGCAGCGCCTCGGTCGCGGTGATCGGCCGCCCGTCAAGGATCATTTCGAGGCACTTCGTCGGCCCGATCAGTCGCGCGAGTCGGGTGGTACCGCCGGCGCCCGGAATGATCCCGAGGCCGACCTCGGGCTGCCCGTAGGTGGCGGACTCGCCGGCGATTCGCAGATCACAGGCCCACGAGAGTTCGGCCCCGCCGCCCCAGGCCTGGCCGTTGTTCACGGCGATCGAGATCATCGGAGTCTCGGAGATCTCCTCGAAGATCCGCGGCACCGGTGCCGGGACCGCCTGCCCGGCGGCCGCGATCGACCTCTGCCGGTCGATGATGAACTGCAGCGACCCCCGTCTCTGGCGTGTGCGGGAGGCTACCCATCGACGAAGCGGAGCGAGCTCAGCCGGCTCACCTAGATTGCCGGCGTGAGTCAGAACCCAGTGGAATACGAAGTCGTCGACGACATCGCGGTGATCACCCTCAACCGACCCGAGAAGATGAACGCGATGAGCGCCACGCTCCTCGACGAGCTCGAAGGCTGCTTCGATCGCGCAAAGCGCGACGCAGCCGTCAATGTCACCCTTCTCCAGGGGGCCGGTCGCTCGTTCTGCGCCGGCTACGACCTCGCGCCCGACGACTGGATCCTGAGCCAGTACGGCGCAGACTTCAACGGTCCCGTCGACGCTGTCATCGACCGCGAGGACGTCACTGAGATCCTCGAGCGGTGGCTCCGTCTGTGGAAGTTCCCCAAGCCGATCGTCGCAAAGGTGCAGGGTGTGTGTCTGGCCGGAGCCGGCGAACTCCTCGGCGTGGCGGACCTCGTCGTCGCCGCAACCGATGCCCGCTTCGGTCATCCCGCGGGACGCGACCTCGGAATCCCCGTCACCCTGTCGTTCTGGCCGATGCTCATCGGGATGCGAAAGACCAAGGAGCTGCTGTTCACATCGAAGCTGATCGATGGCGTCGAAGCTGAGCGGCTCGGTTTGGTGAATCAGGCGGTTCCGCCCGAAGAGTTGGATGACGCAGTGTGGGACCTGGCCCGCGATGTGGCTCGAACGGCGCCGACGGGACTCAAGATGTCCAAGCTCGCCACGAACCGCTGGTTCGAGAACATGGGGCTGCTCGCCTCGTGCTACTCCACCGCCGATCTCGACACCTTCTTTCACCAGAGCCCGAGCTATGTCGAGTTCTTCCAGGCCGTCCGTGAGGGTGGAATGCACGAGGCGCTGCGCCAGCGAGGCGAGAAGTACGGGTAGCCGGACGCGCTGACCGGCGTGCTGGGTGATGGACATGGTTCAAGTCGCCTCGCCAGCGTTCCGATACCCCTGCGATGGAAGCAAACGCCCCCTGGCACCAGGCCGTCGAAGCCGTTGCCGCTCTCACCGACGACAACCCCAAACGACACATCTCGTCCGGACAAGTCCATCGATTCATGTACGGCGACAAGCCGTTGATGGACCAACAACCCAGTGCGGTCGTCCGCCGCTGGCTGGACGAGGCGACATCTGAGGGAGTGCTCCGAAAGCACTCCGACCCCGATCACCCGTATCACGATGCCTACGTCTTCTCCGTGAGCGAACCGCTGGGCCTCCTCACAACCTGATCGTTCCTCGGAGACTCGCCGCGGTCCCACGGATCGGTCCGTGCGAAAATGAGCCGGACTCACCGGAGGCGACGCGATGGCGACAACGATCCCCGAACCCGATGTCCACAACACATGGCGAACCGAGACACCGGGTGGCGACGGTTGGCTCCGGTCACCGCACCCCGATGCGGCCGACAAGTTCTTCATGGCGTCCGCTGACGGGCACGTTCAGGAACCGCGCAAGATCTTCAAGGAGCGAGTTCCCGAGGAATACCACGACCGCCTCCCCACGGTTGTCGTGTCGCGCAAGAAGGACAAGGTCGAGGAGCAGTTCCAGAAGACCGAGGGCTTCCGCCAGGCCAAGCTCAACTGGGTCAACCCGCTGGAGGGCCACGAGCGGCTCAGGTATGAGTCGGGCCGCGACCCCGACGAGCGGGCCGCCGAGTTGGCGATCGACGGCGTCGACGCGGAGGTGCTCTTCCCCAACGTCGGGCTGGCGATGTGGGCGACCCGCGATGCCCACTTCGCCCAGGTGATGTGCCGGGCATGGAACGAGTGGGCCTGGGACAACTACGGCCCTCACAACGACGTCCTCGCTCCGATGGCCTGCGTGAGCCCGGCCGCGATCGACGAGGCCATCGCGGAGATTCAGCGCTGCGCGGCTCTCGGGTTCAAGGGCGTGTGCCTCCCGTGCAAGCCGGTGTTCGGAGCACCCGATGTCGACGACCTCAACTACAACCTCAAGGAGTTCGACCCGCTGTGGGACTGCCTCGAAGACGTCGAGCTCCCGGTGACGTTCCACGTCTCGACGGGTCGCGATCCCCGTACCGCCCGTAGCCAGGGCGGCGCCGTGATCAACTACGCGGTCCACTCACTCGCGCCGACGATGGAGCCGCTGGTCAACATCTGCGCTTCAGGCGTGGCCGAGCGTCACCCCAAGCTGCATTTCGGGGCGATCGAGGCGGGGATCGGGTGGGTGGCGTGGATGCTCGACGCGATGGACGAGGCCTACCGCAAGCACCACATGTGGGTTCGGCCCAAGCTCGACGGTCTCCCCAGCGACTACTTCAGGCGACAGGGCTTCGCCAGCTTCCAGGAGGACAGGGCCGGCCTGGCCGTCGCCCGAGAGTTCGACCTGATGGACAACTTCCTGTGGGCCAACGACTTCCCCCACCACGAGGGAACGTGGCCGTATTCGGCCCAGGCCATCGAGCGGCAGATGGCTCACCTCGACGACGGCGAGCGCGCCAAGGTCCTCGGGCTCAACTCCGCTCGGATCTTCGGGTTCGAGATCCCGGAGCGCTATCTCGGTCACGCAGACGCCGCGGCACTCGCAGCCAGCGAGCGGTAGCGAGCGCTCCTCAGCCGATGTGCAACTCCATGGTTGGAGTTAGCGTGGCATCGGGACTCGAGGGGGAACAGACATGTCCAACGTGAGCCTGAAGATCGGTGACGTCGCAATTCAGCGCTTGGAAGAGGTCTATGGACCGGCCTTCCCTGCGGCGATGTTTCTCCCGTCGTGGGATCCGGGCATTCGAGAGGAACTGGGTCCCGACACCGTCAACCGCCACATCGAGGCCGAGACGGATCTCGCGCTCGCGTCCGTGCACACCTGGGTCATTCGAACCCCTCAGAAGACGGTGCTCGTCGACACCTGCAACGGCAACCACAAGGAGCGGGCCATCGAGGACATGGCGATGCTCGAGACCGATTGGCTCGACCGGCTCGCCGCGGCGGGGGTGCAACCAGGCGATGTCGATGCCGTGATCTGCACGCACCTCCATCTCGACCATGTCGGGTGGAACACGACGCTCGACGGAGCGGAATGGGTGCCAACGTTCCCCAACGCCACCTACTACTTCAACCAGGCCGAGTTCGAGTTCTGGGACCCCCGCGAAGGCGATTTCACGGGCAAGGAGGTCAACACCAACGTCTTCGAGGACAGCGTGCTCCCGGTCTTCGACCGCGACCTCGTCGAACTCTGGAGCGGGGACGGAATCACAGTGGACGATTCTCTTCGGCTCGAACTGGCAGCCGGCCACACCCCCGGCCACGCGATCGGATGGATCGAATCCCAGGGAGAACGAGGTCTGCTGTCCGGTGATTCGATGCACTCGGCGATCCAGGTCTATCGACCCGAGTGGAGCAGCGGATTCTGCGTCGACCCGAAGATGTCCGCAGCGACCCGTCGCACGATCCTCGAACGCTGCGTGGAGAGCAACGCCATCCTCTTGCCCGCACACTTCTCCGCACCCCACGCCTACCGGGTCGAGGAGCAGGGCGACTCGTTTGCCGTGGTCGACGCCGTCTAGCGCGGTCGCCACATCTCCCCGTCAGTTCGCCACTATGTAGGTGTGCGAAGTGGAGGCGAGCGGCGGGGCGTCCCTGGGTGGGCGGTGCCTGCGCTGGGTGCTTTGGCGGCGGCCTTCGCGTTTCGGGTGACGGCGCAGTTCATCCAGTGGACCGTCGATGTCCCGTGGCTGCCCGCCTTCGACAGTTGGCAGAGCGGTGCCGTGCCGTATGGGGCGCTGCTCGCCGCCCAGGTCATCATCCTCGGAGCGCAGGGAGCGGTCGTTGCCGGCATGCGCGACGGGAGATGTCGGCCGGCCCCTCGTCAGGCCATCTGGGTCCTCGCGTTCGGCGTCACCTACTTCGGTGTGATGGCCTTCCGGCTGGCCGCGTCGGTGACGTTCGCTGAAGGAGGGTGGTTGGACGAACCACTGCCGAGCGTGTTCCACCTCGTGCTCGCAGTGTTCGTGATCTTGTGGGCGCTGACCGGCTACCCAGAACCGGTGCCGGGCCGCACACCCCACCTTCTACGGCACGGCGGATATCCGCTGGTCACCGCGGGCGCATGCGGCCTGTTCTACGTCCTGGCAAAGTCCGGCCTGCCGTCACCGATCGCGGCATACGTGCCGGTCGTGCTCGGCGTGTCGGCAATCGTGGCGATGGAGTCACGATGGCCGTATCGACAGGAGTGGCGTCCAACGATGGTCGCGGCGAAACCCGATGCTGTGTTCCTTCTGGTCGTGCAGATCGGCCTGCCAGCGGCCCTGGCTGGTGGGTACGCCCTGATCGCCGATGCGCTGGCGGACGGCACATGGCAGTTGCGTGATCTCTGGCCCCACGGGTGGCCGGCGACACTGCAAGTCGTGCTGATGGTGTTGCTGGCGGACCTGTTTCGCTATCCGCTTCATCGGGCCATGCACACCCGCGCTGCCCTCTGGCGATTGCACGCCGTGCATCACTCGCCCGAGCGGCTCTACTGGCTGAACGTCGGGCGCTTCCACCCGCTCGAAAAGACTGCGCAAGGCCTCTTCGACGCCCTCCCATTCGTCGTGGTCGGCGTCGACTCGTGGGCTCTCGCCGGCTACTTCGTGTTCTACGCCGTGAACGGCTTCTTCCAGCACTCGAACGCGGACGTCGAATTGGGTCCTCTCAATTGGCTGATCAGTGGTGCAGAGCTGCACCGCTGGCATCACTCCGTCGATCCGGTCGAGTCGGGGACGAACTATGGCAACAACGTGATTGTGTGGGATGTGTTGTTCGGGACGCGTGCCAGGCCACCTGGCGAGGTCGACGAGATCGGCAACGGTGATCCGGGGTATCCGACCGGATTCGTGGCTTCGATGACGCAGCCATTTTGGGCGGGGGAATCGTGAATCGCGTCGCAGGGCTCGCCGCGAAGGCCGCACTCGCGTATCACCGGCGGCGCCTGTGGCCGCTCCTCAGAACGCGCGCTGGCGACCCGGCGTCAGCACAACGACGAACGCTGCTCGGCATTCTCGACCAGCACGCATCCACATCATTTGGTCGGGCCCACAGCTTCGCCGAGGTCCGTGACGGAGGCGACTACGCGGCCGCTGTCCCGGTTCACGACTACGAAGACTTGCGGCCATTCATCGCCGAGCAACAGCGAACCGGTGAGTCAGTCCTCACCGACGAAGCCCCGATCCTGTTCGCCCGCACCAGCGGCACGACCGGTCAGCCGAAAGACATTCCGGTCACCGCCTCTGGGCTCCGCCGCCAAGCCAAGGCCCAGCGGCTGCTGGCCACGATGATCACACGTTCCACCCGGGTCCTCGGAGGGCGGTTCCTCACGGTCGGCTCACCGGCGATCGAAGGGCACCTCCCGTCCGGTACGCCGTACGGTTCAGCCAGCGGGATGATCCTCGACGCGATGCCCGCCCTGATGCGACGCCGTTACCTCATCACCCAAGAGATCAGCGCCGTCACCGATCACGACGAGCGCTATCGGGCCATCGCCCTCGAAGGCTTGGCCGAACGAGAGGTGACCGCCATCGGCAGCGCCAACCCGTCGACGTTTCTGCGGATACGCGACGCGATGCGGGATGACTGGGAGTCGCTGCTCGTGGACGTCGGACGACGCCGACTCACGCGCGCACGCGAGCTCTCCCGACTCGATCCCCACCAACTCCACCTCGGGGATGTCTGGCCTGATCTGGCGACGATCACCACCTGGACCGGAGGAAGTTGTGCGGTCGCGCTGGACCGGCTCCGACCGTGGCTGCCACCCACCGCCGAGCTCGTCGAGTTGGGATACACGGCGAGTGAATTGCGCGGCACGGTCGCCCCAGCTCCTGGCCGCGCAGATTGCGTGCCCCTTCTCGACGACGTGTACTTCGAGTTCGTGGCCAGATCGACCTGGGAGGACGGTGGATCCGACTTCCAGGGGCTCGAATCCCTCGAGGTCGGGGCCCAGTACTACGTGTTCATCACGACGGTGGACGGGCTCTATCGCTACGACATGAACGACATCCTCGAAGTGGTCGGCAGATACGAGGAAACCCCGACGCTCGCGTTCGTCCAGAAGGGCCGCGGCGTCACAACGATCACCGGCGAGAAGCTCTACGAGAGTCAACTCATCGACGCGTTGCGAGCCGTGGGGAGCGGCTCGGTGCCTGGCGCAGGCTTCTTCCTGGCGCTCGCGGATCGCGAGAGGAGCACCTACGACCTCTACATCGAGGGACCTGTCTACGTCGACGGTTCACGCGCGTCAGAGTCGGAGCTTGCCATCCGGGTCGACGATGAGATCTCCCACCGAAGCGTCGAGTACCAAGCCAAACGGGCCAGCAAGCGCCTCGGTCCGATAGAGGTCCACGAGCTCACACCAGGCGCCGGCGACCGCTACCGCGAAACGTGCGTCGCCCGAGGTCAACGCGAGGCTCAGTTCAAGATCCTCCATCTCCAGTACCGCGACCAGTGCCCAGTCCCAATGGCGGCGATCATCGGCGACAAACGATCATGAGGTTGTCGATCGCGGAGTTCCCGGCTGCGCTCCGCATTCCAGTGCGGCATGCGAGCGCGACCAGACGCGAGACGGAGAACGTGATCTGCCTCGTCGAGAACGACGGGCTGGTCGGAGTCGGCGAAGGCTGTCCCAGGTCATATGTCACCGGGGAGACTGTTGAATCAGCCCGCGCCTGGCTCGGGCAGCACGCCGCCACGGTTGTCACCGCTGCGGCCACATCAGGAGTTGACGGACTCCGGAGTTGGACGAGGGCGAACAGCGCACTGATCGACTCCGCGCCGGCGGCGTTCTGCGCGCTGGAGCTCGCGCTGCTCGACATCCTTGGACGCTCCGCCAAACAGCCGCTCGAAGAGCTCCTCGGGCATGGCCGCCTTGACGGGCCCTTCGCCTACACGGCGGTGATCGGCGACAGCTCGCCTCTGATCTACACAGCGCTCCTCGGCCGCTATGTGATCGGCGGATTCCGAGACGTGAAGATCAAGCTCTCAGGTGATCGAGATCGCGATCGAGCCAAAGTGCGATGGCTGCGCAGCAAGCGACTGCGTGTGCGGGCCGATGCCAACAATCTCTGGACGACATCCGGACAGTGCATCGACCACCTTCGAGCCATCGGTAGCCCCTTTTTTGCGATCGAGGAGCCGCTGCAAGCCTCCGACATCACCGGCTTCAGCGAGGTCGCCGAAGCGCTGGGCACCCGCGTCATCCTCGACGAAAGCGCACTCCGCGCCTCCCAACTCCGCGAGCTACCAGGCGATCCGAACCGCTGGATTCTCAACTGCCGCGTGTCGAAGATGGGCGGTCTACTACGCAGCCTCGCTGCGGTGGCGGCGGCCTCCGACGCGGGACTCGGCGTGATCGTCGGCGCGCAAGTCGGCGAGACGTCGATCCTCACCCGAGCAGCACTGCCGGTGTCCGCCCACGCGGGTGGGAGTCTCCTGGCGCAGGAGGGCGCCTTCGGGACGCGGTTGCTTCGCGAGGATCTGGTCGAGCCGGTGGTGATGTTCGGGCGAGCCGGTCGGCTGAAGGCCGAGGCCGCCGGACCGAACCGACCCGGCCTGGGGCTGGACGTGCACAGCGCACGGCTGAAGAACGTCGAGCCGGTCATCTAGCACCCGCGCCCTGTGGTGCTGAACCGACTGAACAGGCCACCCGCTGGCCCACGGGGCTACTTGCGGCCGAAGAGCCATCGGCGCCAGCATCGGCAACAACTTGGTGACCTGTCCGAGGTCGAGCCCGCTCTGGCCCGACACGTGTTGCTCGACGTCGTTGCGCTTGGCGCCGAGGATGTGACCCAGGATCCCGTCGCCGTCACCTCCGCCAGCGAGCACTGCTGAGGGGTCATCGAGCACGGACCCATCGTGGTCGTCGAGGGCCGAACGCAACGCGGCAGCCCCATCACCGCTCGCCTCCCAGCTGGTCCATGAGTCCGTCGAGTAGTCCTGGCATCCGCGCTCCCGTGTTCGCCGCCGTGAACCGGACGCTACTGGGACCCTGCAAGCCGCGAGCTATCGATGTCACGCTCCGTATTCGGCGACGAGCTCCCCGGCGATTCGAGCAAGCTCGCGGCGCAGCTCCACCGGCGTCTCGACGACCAGCTCGGCACCGAACCCCGCGAGCTCAGAGGACAGGCTCTGCACCGAATGACCACGGAGCTCGACTTCAGACCACTCGGCGTCGATGCTCGGTCCGAGTCGCATTCGGCTGCCGAACACGTAGCGAGCGGGGTGCAGCGCGGAGGCCTTGATCCTGCCCGCCGCGCTCACAGGCGCCCGCTGCCGATCGACGGCGTCGACGACTTGTTGCCACTCCGAACCCAGATCGAAGTCGTCTGGGCGCGTGAAACGACGGGTGGTCGGAGTCACCGACGTGACCCGGTCGACTCGAAAGGTACGGCGGCCGTTGTCGGTGTCGGCGACGAGGTACCAGTTCGTCCCCTTGCTGGCGAGACCGAGCGGTTGGATCGACCTCGTGGAGTCAGCCCCGTTGCGAGCCACGTAACCGAGCTCGACTTCGGTGCTCGTGACGACAGCGTCCTGGACCGCGTTCAGATGCTCGGGTTCGCGCACGTCTGGGGCGTTGCTGCCCCAGGCCGATCGGTCGACGACGACGGCGCCGGTGGCGGTCTCTGCCCGTTCGCGGAATGTCTCAGGGAGGGCCGCGACCAGCTTGCGCAGTGCCGATCGGACCTCGGGATCGGAGTTGCTCGGTCCGGCCACCATGAACAAGGCACGGACTTCGGGTGCGCTGAGCCCGCTGAGGTCGGTCGTGGCATCGCCGAGCAGTCGCCATCCGCCATTGCGACCCTGCACGGAATAGACGGGCAGGCCGGCCATTCCCAGCGCGTCCAGATCGCGTCGCGCGGTTCGCTCGGATACCTCGAGCTCGTCGGCGACCTCGCGCGCTGTGACCTGTCCCCTGCGTTGCAGCAACAACAAGACCTCGACGAGGCGATCAGCGCGCACGGAGGCATCTTTCCAGACATAACTGGACACCAGATGACCGGTTATTGGTTTCACGATCGGTCCATGACAGACAACACCACCATCGACAGTTCCTCCGGTCTGACAGCCGACGATCCTCGACATCACTACGCGAGTGCCGTCGGTTCGATGATGCGGCTGGTGGCCGATCTCGACCCCGTCGCTCTCGATCGCGACACGCCGTGCGAAACGCTGGACGTGCGATCGATGCTCGGTCATCTCAGAGGTGCCCTCGAACAAACCGCCGCGTGGGGCAGCGGCTCCGACCCGTTCGCGGAGGCGGGCGAAGCGGCGGTGGTGCCCGACGACGGTTGGTTGAGCGCGCTCGGCGAGGCCGCGGGCAACGTGCATCGTGCGTGGGAGGACGAGACCAAGCTGGGTCAGATGTACACGCTGCCCTGGGCGACGATGCCAGGCGCAGCGCTGCTCGAGATGTACACGAACGAGATCATCGTTCACTCGTGGGACGTGGCTCGTGGAGCGGGCGCAGCGGTCGAGTTCGACGACGATGTTGTGGAGGCCGTGTTGGCGGCGATGCAGCTGGGGTTGCCGTCGGAGGGGCGGCGCGAGTCCTTCGAGGAGGTGTACGCCCAGATGCCGGAGGCGGATCGTCCGGCGATCATGCCGTTCGAGGATGTCGTGCCCACGGCCGCTGGAGCACCGCCTCTCGACCGCCTCGTGGCATGGAACGGCCGGAGGCCGTGACCCGAGTGACAGCACGGCCGAGGCCGTGATTCTCAGGTCGGGGTCGGAGATGTCCCTGACGCCGAGGTGATGGAGGGGGCCCGGTCGATCGAGCGCAGGGCCCGCACCATCAACACCAGCAGTGGCAGTTCGACGATGGGTCCGATCACCACCACGAGAGGAACCAATGGACTCGCGAATGCAGTGGCCGCAACGGCCAGCGAGGCTTCGGAGTTGCGCGACGTGGCCGTGAAGACGAGCAGGTTCCGCTGCTCTCGAGGCAGACCGAACAGACGAGCGGCGACCAGGGCTGCCGCGAATGCCGTCAGCTGTGCGCCGTCGAGTCAGGTCCCGTCGTAGCTTCGCTCGGCCGCCTCGGCGGAGACGTATCCCTTGCGGACGTCTTCAGCAATCGCCTCTGCAGATCGATCGGCCGGGTCGCCATGGCCTCCGCCGCCTCCACTGAACAGCAGTGCCCGATCCCCCTCTTCCAGTGAGGCCGAGCCCTTGATGAGGACGTCGCTGCACTGCCCGTCGGCGCGGTGAACCTCGATGCGACCGGTTTCGCCCTCGTGTCCGCCGTCGAGCCCCCACGGCGGGCACTTGGTGCGCTCGATGATCGCTGTGATGTCGGCAGGGGCGAGCATCGTGTAGCACTTCTCGATCCCGAGGCCACCCCGGTGCCTCCCAGCACCGCCCGAGTCGGCGCGCAGGCGGACCCAGTCGATGCGATACGGATGGTTCGCCTCCTGCAACTCGACGGGGACCTCCATCGTGTCGCCGTGCACGATGGACCGAAACGGACCAACGCCGTCGTGGTCCGACGAAGCGCCCCAGCCACCGATCGCGGATTCCATGTGCTGGAACCAGCCGCTGCCATCGGGAAGCTGTCCCGTGATCACGTGCAGGCAGTAGGTGCCGTGGTGGCCGGCGGGAACCTTGTCGGGAACGGCGGCACCGAGCGCCTTGAGGATCGTGTCGACAACGGTCGGCAACATGTTTCCCGAACCACTCAGCGGGGCGGTCGGCCCTGCGCTCAGGAACCGGCCGGGCGGGCAGTGCACCTTGATCGGGCGAAAGGCCCCGTCGTTGGCGGGATCATCGGGTGAGAAGAAGTACTTGCAGGCGATCCGCGACGCTGCGACCGCACCGCCTTCGTAGCCGGCGTTCAGTGGTCCGTTCGCCTCGGGACCGATGCCGCTGAGATCGACGGTGATCTCGTCGTCTTCGACATGCACCGCCACGTTGACCTCGACCGTGTCGTCCTGGTGGACGCCGTCGTTGTCCAGAAATGAGCTCGCCTCATATGTGCCGTTGGGGATGTCGGCAATGGCTCGCTTCACCGCCGCCTCGGACTGGTCCCAGTAGCGCTCGACCGCCGCCCGCACCTGATCCTGGCCGTAACGCTCCAGCAGCTCATCGACCAGATCGCGGCCGTGCAGGCAGCCGGCGATCTGGGCCTCGAGATCCCCGAGCACCATGTGCGGAAAGCGGGTGTTCGCAGTGATCATCCGGTACATCTCTGCAACCGGCTCGCCCCGTGAGTGGAGCTTGACGGTGTGGAACTGGATGCCTTCCTGGAACACGTCGGTGGTCTCGTTGGAGAGACACGAACCCACGACGATCCCGCCGACGTCGACCCAGTGCATGACGATGGCCATGAAGCCGAACAGGCCGTCGTCGTCCTCGCCGCGCCGGATGGGCGTGTACATCACGACGTTGTTGAGGTGCTGGCCCATGGTGCCCGCGTGGTTGGTGATGACGATGTCGCCGGTCTGCAGTTCGTCGGGTCCGTACACCTCCAGGCCGTCGCGCACGGCGGCCGACAGCGCGTTCGCGACGAAGATCGGGATGCCGCCCTTGCACTGGGTGATCAGCTTGCCGTCGGCATCCACGATGCCGACCGCGTAGTCCTTGTACTCCGACACCAGGGGACTGAAGGCGGTCTGGGTGATGTTCTTGTCGATCAGATTCGGAACCGCGGAGATGGCATGAACCACGATCTCTGCGGTGATCGGGTCGATCATGACGCGCCTTTCAAGGTGACGACGAGCTCCCCCAGCTCACCCACGGCGACCGACTCGTCCGGTCCGATCACCGCTGTGGCACCGAACTCTTCGATGATGACTGGGCCCTCGACGTCGAAGCCGATCGGCAGCTCGTCGCGCGAATACACCGGGGTGGGCATTCGGCGGGCATCGGCAAGTGAGAACGCATCCCGCGTCTCGCGAGGCATGGGTGAGCCCGATTCGGGGGCCCGGTGGAGATCCGCTATCTCCGGCACTTCGGTGGGCGTCGCAACCGACACCCGGATGCCGATCACCTCGACCGGCGCGGCGTCGTCGACGTGGCCGTACTGGCGCAGATACTCATCGAGGAAGGCCTGGCGCACCGAGGCCGTGTCGTCACGGCCGGAGAACGACACCTTGAGGGAGTGCCGCTGACCGGTGAACCGCAGCTCAGCCTGCCACTCCGACACCTGAGCCGCGCCCGGGAAGTCCTCGGCGAGGGTCTTGCCCAGTGCGACCGTCGAAGCCTCCGCCTCTTCGACCAGCCTGGCAACCGCGTCATCGACGAGGTCGTGGCGCATGCTGAGTGAGTCGTCGAGGCGTGCGTCGGCGAACAGCATGCCCAGGGCGGAGAAGTTGCCCGGCTCGGGGGGGATGATCACTCGTGGGATGTGCAGCTCACGCGCGAGGTCGACGGCGTGCATCGGACCGCCACCGCCGAAGGCGAACAGCACGAAGTCGCGGACATCTCGGCCACGCTCGATGGTGATTTCTTTGATCGCTGTGGCCATCTGGGCGTTGGCCAGCGCAAGGATGCCGGCGGCCACGGTGTCGGTGTCGGCGGCAGCCGTGTAGCCGAGCGCTCCACCCACTCGACCGTCCACGGCGGCTCTGGCCCCGTCGGCGTCCAGTGGGAGCTCTCCGCGTAGGAACTGGTTGCCGCTGATGCGGTCGAGCACGACGTTGGCATCGGTCACCGTTGGCTCTGTCCCACCTCGCCGAAAGCAGACAGGACCTGGCTCGGATCCTGCGCTGCGGGGCCCGACAAGCAGGCGCTCGTCGACGACATGAGCGATCGAACCACCCCCGGTCCCGACCTCCACGATGTCGAGCACAGGCGTCCGCAACGGGAAGCCGTAGTCGTAGCCCCCGACGTAGTAGGTCGGTTGCACGTCGAAGCGCCCCTTCTCGACGAGCGCGCACTTGGCCGTGGTTCCGCCCATATCGAACGCGATCACGCGCTCGATGCCGAGACGCTCGGCAAACACAGACGCACCCACACACCCACCGATGGGCCCCGACTCCACGAGAGCGATCGGACTGCGTTTCGTCTGGTCGACGGTGAGGACGCCCCCGTTCGAGGCCATCAGGTAGAAGTGGCCAGCGAACCGGGCATCGTCCAGTCGCTCCTGGAAGCGATCGACGTACTGAGTCGCCGTGGGCCCGATGTAGCCGTTGGCCGCGGCGGTTGAGGTGCGTTCGTACTCGAACCACTCCCTCGACAGCTCGCTCCCCGACGTGACGTACACATCTGGCAGCACGGCCTGGAGCCGCTCGACGGCCAACATCTCGTGGTCACGATTGACGAACGAGTTCAGAAACGAGACCGCCACCGCCTCGACGCCAGCCGTTTCCAGCTGAGCCGCAACCTCATCGAGCTCCCCCACGTCGAGCGGAGTCACGACAGCTCCATCGGCGCCGATCCTTTCGGCGACCTCGAACCGCAGCTCGCGCTCCACCAGCGGTGCGGGACGGTCGTAGTCCAGTCGAAAAGCCACCGGTCGGCCTGCCCGGCCGATCTCGAGCAGATCCCGAAACCCCTGAGTGGTGACCAACGCCGTGCTCGCCCCGCGGCGCTCGAGCAGCGTGTTGATGACGTGCGTCGTCCCGTGCTTGAGGATGTCGATGGCAGCCGGCTCGACCTCGATCGCGTCCAAACAGCTCAGCACGCTCGCGGCCAGATCGGCCCGGTTGGTGAGCTGTTTGCCGTACATCACCGCGGCTCGCTCAGAGTCGTAGCTCACGACGTCGGTGAAGGTCCCACCGATGTCGGACCCGACCAACACAGCCATCTCCCCTACCCCTCGCGATCGACCCAGGATCGCATCGGGCACATGCTCTCATCTGCTGTGCCCCGTCGCTCGATAGTGGTCGATTGGTCACTGTGAGATGGTGTCGTCGATGGTCGAGGGCGGAGGAGTGTCTCGCAGATGCGCACGATGCGAACAACCGACGGGTACGAACTCGCCTACGACATACAGGGCTCGGGGCCGGCACCGGTGTTGTTACCTGGCGCGTTGATGCATCGCCACTGGTGGCACGAGCTGGGTTACGTCGAGCGGCTCGCTGCCCGGTTCACGGTGATCAACATCGATCCGCTCGGACACGGTGAGAGTGACCGGCCCCACGATCCCGACGCCCACACGAATGACCGACTGGTCGATCATGTTCTTGGCGTGTTGGAGGCCGAGCGGATGGACCGGTTCGCGATGTGGGGATTTTCGAGGGGCCGCAGCGATGGCGTCGCTGGTGACCCGAGCGGTTCCTGAACGCGTCGACCTCGCGGTGCTTGGAAGCGGCCCTCCCGACGGGAGTGCGTTTCCCGATGACATCGTCGACTCGCTGAGGGCCGGCGACTGGGGCCCTTCGTCGAATTCGCAGGGGCGTTGATGGGTGATGCGGCGACGACTCAACGGCTGACCGACGGGAACGACCCTGCTGCGATCGGCGCGGCGTTCAGAGCGCGTGGCCGAACCGAGTGGGGTCGCTTCGAGGTTCCCGTGGTGGGGTATCTGGGCGATGAAGAAGCCATGCGTGAGCAGGTGTGCCAGGACGCCCGACACCTCGGGTTCCCCATGGCCGTTCTCCCCACTGGTGGCCACATGGAAACCTTCACCGCCACCGAGCCGGTCATGGGGCTCGTGGAGCCATTCCTGCAGAACTGACAGACCCTCACGAGGCGGCCCCGCTGGGGTGTCGTCCGTCAGCGGGGAGTCGGCCAGACCCTCCGGGGCCGGCGCGGGGTCCGACTGACGGCGGCGGCAACGCCATCAAGTCGGACCCTCGACACGCCGGTGGGAGGGACCCGGCTCCAGCCGTGAGGTCCGGAGCGACGAGCAACCTACGACGCCGCGATGAACACCCCGTGCCGTGGTGTGAACCGTTGCGTTACTTCTCGGAAGCGGACCGGCGACGACCGAATCAGGCCCGTCCTGACCAGGCGATTCAAGAGTGGAGCTGACGGGACTCGAACCCGTGACCCCCCTACTTGCAAAGTCGGAGAGGGGATCGAGGCGTGCGCGACGGCTGGCCGGGCACGGCCACCGGCAGAGTGGTCCGGTGCGAAGAGCCGAAACTTGGTCGATTGTGCTCGCTCAGCGAACCCTTTCGACCACAGAAGCCGATGCCGTCCCCGTGTCCAGGTGTGTCCGTTCCGCGCCCACTCGGGACATATTCCTGGCGAGTCCACTCCACCCTCATCGTGAGGTGCCGTTGTCGGACGGAACCTAAGCCGAGTTCGAGGCGGTTCCGCGGAACCGCCCGACAACTCGTCGGGTTCGCTGTCACGGCAGATGACCGGCGACGGCCACATCCTGTGGAGACGGCGGCGTCCGTGATCGTCCAGAACAGTCCCGCTCATCGGGCCGTCCGGAACGTTTTCCCAGGTCAGCAGGGTATCAAGCGTCCAGGTGCTCCAGTCCTGTCCACGCCACCTCCATCGACGTTGTCTCTAGTTCCGATCGCCCGATCGCGGCCGCTGGCTACGTTCTTCGGCTCACCGAAGGGGCGGAGCCCGTCGCGACTCGAACCCATCGAATGTCGCCTCGCCGATCTAGGTTGCGCTGATGCCCCGGCGTGTGAGTTCTACGGGATCGCCATCTACATGTACTTCATTGACCACAGCCCTCCACACTTCCATGCCATCTACGGCGAGCACGAGGCGCTGGTGAGGATCGACGATGGCCAGGTCCTCCACGGTGCACTGCCGCGAACCGCGAGCCGGTTGGTAGAGCAGTGGCGGTCGGATAATGTTCCAGAGCTGGAGAGGAACTGGGCGGGCGCTGGCCCAAGAACCGGCCGCTCTGAGCTCGATCGAGCCCCTCCAGTAGGTTGAGGTTCATGGCTGCGCTGGTTCGAGTCCAAGACGTGGCCGTTGTCGAGGGCCGGGTCTTGCGCGTCGTGTTCTCCGATGGTCTTGTCCGAGAGCTCAACTTTGCCGGCGTGCTGACCGGAGTGCTGGCAGCACTCGACCATGACGAAGTGTTCGGCGCCGCCTCCGTCGACGAGGTCTCAGGCACTGTGTGCTTCCCCGGTGGGATCGACTTCGATCCTGACGTCCTGCACGGCGATGCGGCCGCGGCGTCCCCGTTGCAGCCGAGCCTGGTTCGTGAGTACCGGCTCGAGCACACCAGCTGACCCCCCGGTTGCTCTCGAGGGACGAGTTGACCCCGAGGGGGCCTGCAACCCCGCGGGCAGAATCCGCGCCGAGCACCTCGGCCAGAATCCCGACCCGAGCTACTCCCGGCAAGGTGGGGCGGCTCGGGCCTGTCTGGTTTCTGTTGTGTTGTCTGAGCGTTATCGGGCGGACGCGGTCGCACAACGAGGTGACCCCTCGCAGTCCCGCTAGGACCTTTCGGCGGTGACCACGCTGGTTTTGTCGGAGCACTGCAGGCCTTCGTCTGCGTTCGACCAACTCCAGAACTCTGTTCCCGCTAGCACCGTGCCTGTGGTGTCGAGGTCGAGCTCGAACGTCATGTCGGTTATGCCACCACCTTCGGCGGTGTCTTCTGTTCGGTCACCGCTGAACACGGCTGTCAACCCGTCAAAGGTCCCCTGCCAGGCTTCGGACCCGTCGCCCAGACCGCTGACCGTCAGGCTCTCGTTGGTGTGAACGATGATCACTTGACGCTCGTAGGGGTCCTCGTCACCGCACACCGGTCCCGCGTCGTCTGGGTCGATGACGAACGTCCACCAACCGCTGAGGTCGACCGCTGCGCTGAGGCCCCGGCCCGAGGACCCGACCCCCGGTTCGGGCTGCAGGCCCGACGCGTCTTCGCCGAGGTACGAGCTTTGGGGGGGCGGTTTGAAGGCGATCACGGAGCCAGCGTCACCACAGGCCGATCCGTTGTTGGTCTCACAGGCCGTGACGTACAGGCTGATGCGCGGCGTGAGCCACATGCCAGTCGAGGTGAGGATGTTGCCCGGGAGGTTCTGGCGAACAAACCATGACCCGCCGTCGATCTCGAATGTATGGGACCTCGAAAACACCCGCTCGAAGTGCCCGACCTCAACGCCGCTGAACTGCTCGGAGTGCAGTAAGGCAACACGATCAACGCGGGGTCCGGGCTCGCCGGTGTCCATAGCGGAGTTGATCCGATCACTCGACCGGTCGTCATTGATCCTCCGGGGTTGACCCGATGACACATCGAGGTCGCCGGAGAGGAACGTCCGGTACCACTCAGCCCAGATCTCCACATGAAAGGAGATCGTGACCTCATCCAGCTCGGAGAGGCTGCCGCCGGCGCAGGGGGTGGTACTTGTCTCCCAGCGATACGCACCCCAGTAGACGCCGGAGTCCCGTGTGCTTTGGTCGTTGGAGGTGGGGCAGCCGACCGTGGTCAGCGTGAACTCGGCGGCGACATCGATCGTTGTCTGGTCGTCGATCGCGACGTAGACGTCGTCGTGCTGGGCATCCAGCAGAGGGTGCGAAAGCGCTTCAGTCTCGACGTAGGGGTGAACCCGCACCGCAGGGAACATCCCGGCGGAGTCGCCACCGCCGCAGAACGCCGCCACCTGCGACAGCGCGGCCAGGAGCAACAGCCGCCTCCAGAATCTCGGGCGCGTGACCAGCGCGCCTGTCGTTGGCCCCAACCCTGCCGACCGTGCGGCCGCACCCATAGCGCAACACTAGCGAACGGGTTCCGCACGGCCTTGCGGTCCGCCACACCTGGATCATCGCCCGAGTCAGCCAAGCGACCCCCGCAGATGGGTGTGTCTTTCGCCGCCGACCTGGCGGTGGGCGGAGCGCGGTTAGCGTGCAGTCCCAGCTTGTGTCGACGGGGAGGACCCATCGTCGGTCGTGATGGTGAACCTGCTCAAGGTCAGAGACCGAGAGGAGCTCGATCAGTGTTCGCGGATGGTCCTTCCGCTCATCGACAAGCACGGTGGCACCTACATCTGTGGCGGCCCGGTTGAAGGTGCTGTGATCGGTGCGGGTGACTGGGACTTCATTGCGTTGGTTCGCTACCCGACTCGACGAGCGTTCGCGGAGATGATCCTCAGCGATGACTATGCGCTAGCGGCTCCGCACCGCATCGAGGGCCTCGAATGCGCGGAACTCCACATGGATCTGGTTTCTCGACCTGGGCCCTCAAGGTGATTCCACATCCTGTGGAGACTTGTATGCCCTCCGACCTGGGATTTTATGGTGGAGCTGACGGGACTCGAACCCGTGACCCCCTGCTTGCAAAGCAGTACGGGAGGTGTCCGGCGGCGTCCGTGATCGTCCAGCTGAGTCCGGCTCGTCATGCCGAGTACGAGGCGTTGTCCCAGGTCAGCAGGGTATCGAGCGTCCAGCCGGTCCGGTCCTGTCCACGCCACCTGCACGGACGCGGTCGCCAGGTCTGATCGCCTGATCGCGGTCGTTGGCTACGTTTCTGGCTACGTTTTTCGGCTCCTGGAACGGTCGGAGCTGGTGGCGGTCCGCGCCCATCGCCTGTCGATTCGCCAATCTAGGTTGAGCCGATGCCTCGGCTGTGTGAGTTCTACGGGATCTCCATCTACATGTACTTCATTGACCACAACCCTCCGCACTTCCATGCGCTGTACGGCGAGCACGAGGCGTTGGTGAGGATCGACGATGGCGAGATCCTCCGTGGTGCACTGCCGCGAACCGCGAGCCGGCTGGTGGAGCAGTGGCGGTCGGATTATGTTCCAGAGCTGGAGAGGAACTGGGCGCTGGCCCAAGAACCGGCCGCTCTGAGCTCGATCGAGCCACTCCAGTAGGCTCGGGATCATGGCTGCGCTGGTGCGGGTTCAAGACGTGGACGTTCTCGGGGGTCGAGTCTTGCGCATCGTGTTCTCCGATGGTCTTGTCCGGGAACTCGACTTCGCCGGCGTATTGACCGGAGTGCTGGCAGCACTCGACGACGACGAAGTATTCGGCGCCGCCTCCGTCGACGAGGTCGCAGGCACTGTGTGCTTCCCCGGCGGGATCGACTTCGATCCTGACGTCCTACACGGCGACGCGGCCGCGGCGACCTCGTTGCAGCCGAGCCTGGTCCGCGAGTACCGGCCCGAGCACACCACCTGAACCCGACTGCTCTCGAGAAGCGCGTTGGCCCCGAGGGGGTCTCCGACCTCGCAGACGGAAGCTGCGCTGAGCACCTCGGCCAGATCCCGACCCGAGCCACTCCCGGCAGTACCGGATGCCGTTTGAGGCTGAGTTCGACTCGTTGTGGGCGGTGATACCGGACGGGTCGAACCGACGGCCGAGCGATCGAATTGCCGGGTAGCGAGTGGGTAGACAGCGGTGCCACTGTGTTGTTCTGCACTGAAGGCAGCGGCGCTGGCTTCTCGAATCAAACCAGTCAAACTCATAGGTCGAGGTGAAGGCGAAGTGCCTCGTCGAGCTGTTCAGCGAGCTCGAATCCGAGCGAACCAACCACCTCGCCAAGACGTTCAACCGCGACCGAACGAACCTGCTCTGCCTGCGCCTTGGAATCGACATCGAGTCCAGTCTCGTCTGCTGGCAATAGCACCTGGAACGGATAGATGCGATCGGTGTTGGACGTGACCGGCACAATGGTGATCACCCCACGGCCGAGGCGAGCTGCGGTGGTGTTCGCTCCGTCGTTACTCACAATAATCGCAGGACGGGTTCGGGCTGCTTCGCTGCCGATGACCGGATCGAGATTGACGAGGCGGATCTCGCGGCGCCGCATCAGCTGTCGGCGACGGCGTTGTCCCACGCGTCATTGGCCGAATCGTCCGCCCATTCGGTGAATGCTGCGGCGTAGGCATCGCCGAGCTCGGATGCGCGCAGCAAGCGAATCGCCCTGTGAAGTGCTGCAGATCGAGATTCGATCTGGTGGGTCTTGGTGTAGTTATCGAGGAACTCGACGTCTTCGTCTGGGATGCTTACGCTGACTTTCATGCGCAGATACTACTAAGGTAGCAAGTGAGTTGCTACCCACTTTGCGGCTCTCGCTGGCGGAGCGGGGAGCGCATATCGCTCAGGTCCGAATCAGCTCGCACCCGCTCCAGGCACTTGAGGGCGGGTGCTCGCCCGTCGCCCACTCAGTAATGCTCACCGTCCTTCGTCGAAACCAGCGAGACGTATGAGCCCTGATAGCTCGGTGATATCTGAGGATTGAGGGAGCCTGCCTCGAAGCACTCGGTAGCCGGCAAGAGCGGGCAGGTCTGAGACAGGGCCGATGGGGATTCGGGACGAGCGATACCGAGTGGGTGCCGAACCGAGGCTGCATTTCTCGAATTCTCAGTGGCCTTCGGACCTGACGTCCCGGCTGTGGCTTCGCATCATGACTCTGAATCTCCTCGGGTCTGAGGGAGGCTCCGATGGCGGCTTTGTTGGCGATCACGCCATGGGGTCGTGCTTATAGGATCGGGCTCGGCGGACTGAAACAATCTTGAAGCGTTGGCTTGTCACGCTCCTAGGTGACTGGTGTTTTTCCGGGGTGTAGGTGCTCGCGATTTTCGGTGTGATCCGGGACAATGATGACCATGAGGTTCTTGTTGGTGGCGGTGACGTGGTGACGGTGGGATCGACGCCTCG
>Ga0209992_10001094_pt1 | contig 30654 bp, 39 predicted proteins | sample 2SBtaG_2_FD_182564 | JGI IMG/M metagenome (GOLD analysis project Ga0209992, IMG submission 182564) | Deep subsurface microbial communities from Kolumbo volcano to uncover new lineages of life (NeLLi) - 2SBTROV12_ACTIVE470 metaG (SPAdes)... | ecosystem: Environmental > Aquatic > Marine >... | reverse complement strand
GGGCCATGTGAACTAATGTATACTCCTTTTCATCCGTTATCATGTGGGGCGCAGGTTTACATCAAGACACAGAGCGACGTACTGATGGAAGGAACAGAGGAATGAGTAGAGAACTAGCATGGGAAAATAGTTTACTTAACAAGATAGATGCTCTAATGGAAGAGGGCCTAAGCGAAAGTGCGGCAGTGTCTGTCGCAGTAGCTGAAGATATAGAACCAGACTACGACGAAGAGTAACCACTACACCAGTGTAGTACATAAGTGTAGTATCTATTACATTTTAACCCCAACCTTAGATAAGGAATACATTATGAAGAACTACAACCTGACGACTGCCGAAGTATCCGTAGCAACGGGCCTTACCCGCAACGCAGTGTATACTGCCAAGCACAAGGGACTTCTCAAGGCTATCAAGCACAACTCAAATATCTTCTTCGCGGAGGAGGATGTGAAAGAGTGGCGGGATAACACCAAGAAATATAACTATGAGACAGTCTCGCCTATCGGTGGAGGTTACGCTGACTATCGAACTGATGAAGTCAACAAATTGCTAGGAAGGAATGTTCGACTAGGACATTGGGGAGACTTTGGGTTTGCTCTAAAACTACAGGCCCGTCGAGATCAAGACAGCGGTAAGTCTGGTCTTAACTTGAAACAAACGATGCGACGAAATGCTTTGCAGTGTCTTCGCGTACTTGACAATACCTTGGAGATGTAGTAATGATGACCTATATGGAATGGTGTAGAGATTTAGAGTGGCAGTACGAAAGGATGCCGCAATGGTATTGGAACCATTCTAAATCTAAGAAGATTTATAAACTGTATACACAACTATACGAGGAGATGTACGATAACCCAGAACCCAACGACTAAACCAACAGCAGATATTATATCTGTTCAGGAGTTTTGGAACCGTAAGGTAGAGAAGTTAAAAGTTCTCTATACTTACGGTGCCATCTCTGAAGATAAGTTCATCAAAGATATGGTTAACTTAGGCTTCACCAAGAAACAGATCATTGATTTGTATGGTGATGACGATGATGATGGTGACGAAAGCTAACACTTAACAATGGAGAAAGATATGTATACTACCAGTACAACAGGCGGCGTTGAGAGACTATCAACCACAGAGGGCAGGGATATTTTCTTCCCTGTCTTTGAACAGGATGTAGTAGGTATCACTACTGGTCTTGTCCCTCAAAACTACAAGATGCTGACACGGGGAGATGGTTACTCTGAACAAGACCACTGCCTTGGTATAGTAGGTAAGAACTATAGGGTAGTAGAGAACTGGGAAATACTCATGCCTCTACAGGAACAGATGATCAACTACTTTGATCCTGTTGTCTTGGATGATGTAGTAATTAAGGATCACATAACCAAGAAGGGGGCAGCTTGCTTTGCTGAATACATTCTTCCCTCTATCAAGGGAGAAGTAGAAACGAGTACTGGACATAAGACTAACGTAGGTCTAAGGTTCATTATGAAGAATGCTTTTAATAGCTCATCCAGTGTAGTGTTTTATTCTGGTGACATAGATTTCTTCTGTACTAATGGACAGATCAACGGTGTGTATGATGTTACTCGACGCAAACACACAAGGAACTTTGCTGTCGATGGATTTATTGAGGCGTTTGAAATGTCCTTGGATCGTCACAAGAATACTGTTGAACAGTATCAGAAGTGGGCTGATTCCCATATCTATGACAGCAAGAGGGTAATGGACCTGTTCCGTAAGCTCACAACAGGTACGACTGATGATCCTAAACGTAAAAATGGTTTGGCTTTTCGTTTGTTTTCCCAGTACATTGATGAAGTACAGGAGCGTGGCAGCAATGTGTTCTCTGTTGTATCTTCTATGACCAACTATGGTAGTCACGGTGGAGAGGACACAAGGTTTAGCTTGACTCGTACCGGAGATGATGGTACACTACTCAAGCGTCAGGAACAGGTCAGTAAATGGCTTGGTAGTAAGGTGTTTGCTGACTTCCTTGAGGCAGCTTAACAACACAAACAAGGAAGGACTAAGATAATGGTTTACAAATATAGAAATCATTCCGACATTCCCGGCTACATGAAGTCTTATCTACTTACTGTGTCTCATGCACCATTCATTGAGGCAATACCAGTTGGTCAGATCAATGACTTCCTTAATGGTGTAGAGGAGTGGGATACTGAGCAATATCCTGACACTATTGCCCGGTTAAACATGGTCCACTAGAGTTGTTAGCGTTGAGGTGGATTTAGTTTTTATATACTAAGTCCACCTCATTTCTTTTAATAAGGTATAATAATATATGAAAAAGATTACACCTACTCACACTAAAGATTGGTACATCAAATGGATATCTACTATCATTCTTATCTTAGGTATGATACTAACATCAAATAATCTTTATCCTTTTAATCTATTTGTTCATTCACTAGGGTTGTTTGGTTGGCTGATCGTAGCTATAATTTGGAATGACAGGGCATTGATTGTTATTAATTCTGTGTCTTGTGCGTTGCTTGCTAATGGCATAGTAAAATATTTGATGACGATAACTTAACAATCTAATGAGAGGAACATAACAGATGATGATCAAAAGTAAATTTGTTTTAGATGATGTAGGAGTACAACTAGAAACACATGACGAAGGTTTATATGTATCCTTTTATCTTGATGCGGAGTACGGAAACAAACGATTATGTTGGGTACTTTTAAGTGATCTTATCGGAGAGTATATAGGTAAATCTAATAGCAGAGACAACTCAACTTACTCTGAAGAAGTTATGCTCTTTAATGCGGAACAACTTATGTATGAGTTTGATTTCTTTGCTGCGGAACTACAACAATTAATAGAAGAGAGGTCAAAGAGTAATAAGAAATGTAATTCTGTTATAGAAACTATGGATGATGTATACCCTGACTCTGGTTTCGGGGATGACTTCTGATATGTTAAGAGATGACCTAGAAGAATTTATAGATAAGGATATATCACCCGCTGAAGCACCATACATTGATGCTATTAAATTAAGGGTAGCACTACAAAATATATTGGATGCAGATAAAGTAACTGATCAAGAGAATCAAATAAAGTTAGCTAAGAATGAAATAAAATTTCTTAACACACAACTATATAATGAGTACAAGAAAGTAAAACAATTAAGAAATGAAGTAATGTATTTGGAAGATAAGATATCTAAAAGAGAACAGGAACTGGAACAGATAGTACAAAAACTACTAAACAAATCATAAGGTTACAGGGAAGATGACTAGCTCCCGTAGCTCAACTGGACAGAGCAATAGACTTCTAATCTATAGGTTGCAGGTTCGAGTCCTGCCGGGTGCGCCACTATAGCTAAAGGAGAATGTATTATGATAACCAAGACTGAGATTATAGTATGTCTTCTAGGTGTTGTTATGATTGTTTGTTTCTTATTAATGTAGTAAGAAAGGTAAGGACATGGAAGCAAAGTTAATAGGTAATTCTGGTAGTGACTTGACTGTAGTTAATTCAGCTAGGGTATCCTTCGACAAGGAATCTAGCTGGGAGAAGGACATACCTGCGACAGGTCTTAAAGAATTAAAAGAAACAGATACAAAATTAATTAACTACCTAGCAAAACATAATCACTTCACACCTTTCACTCACTGTACTATAACTCTACGAGAAGATGTTCCTTTATTTGTAGCTAGACAAAGGTTCAAACATATGGTAGGGTTCTCTTACAATGAGGTATCTCGTAGATATGTTGACAGTCCACCAGAATTTTATGAGCCAAAGGAATGGCGTCGAAGAGCATCGAATGCCAAGCAAGGCAGTAGCGAGGAGACAGTGAACATAAACAGAGGTGCATTTATAAATGAATACAAGAAGGCAATAAAGAATTGCGAGTGGACATACAATCACCTGTTAAGATTAGGTGTGTGTCCAGAGCAAGCAAGGATGGTTCTGCCTCAAAGCATGTACACCAGCTACTATGTTACTGGTTCTCTATATGCTTTCGCCAGAGCTTATAATTTGAGGAGTGATCCTCACGCACAGAAGGAGATACAATACTTAGCTTCCCTTTGGGATAAGATAATTAATGTATTGTATCCTACCTCTTGGGCTGCTTTAACCAACAAGGAAAAGGAACAATGATATACAATGAAATATCTTTGAACGGTTTGTACCTAGCTATCTATACCAATGAAGATGGTGTACAAAGCTTTGAGATTAAAAAGACAGATGCTATAGATGATTCTTTGTCTCTGTCTTTATGGAATATACATAGGGAAAAGGTGGTAGAGTAATGAAAAACCTATGGGAAAAAGACAGGAAAATTATTTTCAGAGAACTGTTGACAACCTATATGCAAGAGGGTTATAACAGGAAGGAAGCTAAGAAATTAGCAGCGGAAGAGACAGATGAGATCATGTCTGGTGACATGGCATTTGTTAATGAGCTATTGGATAGTCAAGATGAGCAAAGTAATTAAGAAGCGTGACCCTAACTGGAGATGGCGACATGCTCTAGGTCACAAGGTAGTTGTGTCCAAGAAAAAGTATACAAGAAAGAAAGGAAAACCTACAAATAAAATCATGTACGATTACATAGGAGAATCAAAAGATGTACAAGATAATTAGAGGTTCAGATAGAACAGCTAAGAGTTGGTCTGTTGGTTTTATTTTTGATCAAGGTACTAAACAAGAGATGAGAGATTCATTAAGTTCTCTTAGTAATCTTATGAATCATCTACGATATAAGAATAACTTTAAAAGTAAAGACAAGTTACTTGTTAATGTTGCACCTAAACGAACCCTTCAATATAGCATAGTAAAGGATTAATATTATGATTACCACAAACATTCATAGAGTAACTAACGTCGAAGTAAAGAATGACTACTTGCCTGAAACAGAAACCCACTACACTACCATCACAGTTGATACTGAGAGTGGAGAACAGGCATCCTTTACTTTGTTTGCTAATGACGATGCCATTAAGATGAAGACAACTAACCCCATAAATACTGGAGAGTAGTAACATGATTACTATACCTAAATATAGATGGAAAGGTAAGGAACGTACACTAGAGGAAATCGTACAAGACTATGCCGATAGTGTAGGAGATGCCTATACATCAATGGAAGATAATACTGGAGATATGTTTGTTTCTGATCTTCAAACTATGTTAAGAGAATACTGGAGATTGAAGAGCATATGTGATACATTAGATACAAAGAAGGATAAGACTACAATACCAACGAGGTACTAGATGTACAGCCAACATGAAGACCAAGACCTAACCAAGGCAGTCAAGCAAGGGCCGTGTCCTGACTGTTCATCAAGCGATGCATACACTCTCTATTCTGATGGACATTCTTGGTGCTTCTCTTGTGCTACCTACCATCGTAACACAAGCAGCATAACCGAAGGAGACTTTAAAGCAATGCAGCTTCAACAAACAACGAATACGGTGAAGCCTATGACTAATTTAAATAACTCTATATCTTCAGCGATAGCTGATAGAAAGATAGCACACAATACCTGTAAGAAGTACAATGTTACAGTAGAATTAGATAACTCTAATAAGATTATCAAACATCATTACCCTTACTACGATAAGAATAACAACCACATATCTACCAAGGTAAGAGTATGTGATACCAAGGTTATGTTCTCTCAACCAGAGGGAACCCTTAACAAAGCTGTTCTCTTTGGACAGACCTTGTTCTCTGGCGGTGGTAAGTACATCACCGTCTGCGAAGGAGAGCTAGATGCTATGTCTGCTTACGAAATGCTAGGTTCTAAATGGCCTGTCGTTTCCGTTAACTCTGGCGCTCAATCAGCATACAAGAACTGCAAGGCTAACCTTGAGTACCTCAATACCTTTGATAACATTGTCTTGTGCTTTGATTCCGACGATGCAGGTAAGAAGGCAGCGCAGAAGGTAGCATCTCTGTTTGAACCTAACAAGTGTAAGATCGTCAACCTGTCTACCTTCAAGGATGCTAACGAGTATCTTATGAAGGGCAAGCGTGAAGACTTCTCTATCGCTTGGTGGAATGCAAAGCAGTACACACCAGCAGGTATCCTTAACCTTGCTGATATGGGCGAGGCTCTATACGAGGAAGGACACTACAAGACCTGCCTCTATCCCTTTGCTGGGCTTAACGATAAGCTATACGGAATGCGTACAGGTGAGCTAGTAACATTCACTGCAGGTACAGGCACGGGTAAGTCCAGTGTCATGCGAGAGATGATGCACTACGTCTTGAACAATACGACAGAGAACATAGGTGTTATCTCCTTGGAAGAGAACGTGCGTAATACTATCTTCCATCTCATGTCAGTCGAAGCTAACGCTAGACTGTACATCAGGGAGATCAGGGATGAGTTCTCTCGCGAAGACCTAGTAGCGTGGCAAGATGCTACTGTAGGTACGCGCAGGTTCTATGCCTTCGATCACTTTGGTTCTATGCGTACAGATGAAATCCTTAGTCGCATCAGGTACATGATCAAAGCACTGGATTGTAAGTGGATATTCCTTGACCATCTATCTATCCTAGTATCTGGGTTAGAAGGAGAGGATGAACGAAGGAACATCGACAACCTTATGACTAAGCTTCGCAGCATCACAGAGGAATGTAACGTAGCTCTGTTGCTTGTGTCTCATCTCCGACGCACCAGTGGAGACACTGGACATGAGCAAGGTAAGGAGGTAAGCTTGGCTCATCTCAGGGGTAGCCAGAGCATAGCGCAACTGTCAGATGCAGTGGTAGCTATGGAAAGGGACCAACAATCTGATGACGAGAACATCTCTAACACTACTACGATCCGTGTATTGAAGAACCGTTACAGCGGAGAGACAGGCGTGGCTTGTCACCTGTTCTTTAACAAGGATACCGGGCGGTTACAGGAAGTCCAGAGTCTAGGTGACAACCCTGACGGTGATGACGGTGAAGGAGATATTGTTCTATGATAAGACAGAAGGCATTGCCTAAATGGGAAGGTAAAGGAAAAGACCCAGCTAAAGTACAGCAACATTACCAAACAAGAATGCACAAACAAAATACTATAGGACATGAAGTCTTCTTTAAAAAACGACTAGCTATCTTGAAAAATAGAAATAAATATAAATACAAAAAAGAATTTAATGTAACATGGCAAGACTTAAAGGAAATCTTTCCTAAAGATAACAGATGTCCTATATTCAAAACTCCTTTTGTTACTGGTAAGGAGAAATACCCAAGAAAATTGTGGCCTAGTGTAGATAGAATTGATAACAACAAAGGGTACACAAAAGGAAATATTATTTGGGTATCTAATGGAGCTAATAGCATGAAAGGAGAATTTACTGCAGATGAGATAATAAAGGTAGGTAAATTTTATAAGGAGCTTGAAAAGAATGTCGAAGTATAGTATACATCCTTCATGGTTAAACCCTGACTACGAGTACCAACATGACGATGGCTTTGACGATAAGGAGTACCAACAATGTACAAACTGCAATGCTGTACTATACTTAGAGGATATTGAAGTAGGCTTTTGTCCTGCGTGTGACTTAGAATTAGTATCTTTATTGGAAGGTAAATGATAGTTGTATTAGATATTGAGACAGATAGTTTAGATGCTACCGTTGTACATTGTATCGTAGCTAAAGACAGACAGACAGGCAAGGTATACTCTTGGAAAGAACAGGAGTGCTACACTGACTTCCCTCTATTCTGTAGTAAAGTAGATAAGTTTATAATGCACAACGGTATATCTTTTGATGCACCAGTTCTTAATAAATTACTAGGTACAAAGATAACTCTATCTCAATTAGAAGATACTCTTATTCTATCTCAGCTAACCCATCCATCAAGAGACAAGGGACATTCCTTGAACGCTTGGGGTGAGAGATTAAACTTTGCTAAGATAGAGTTCACTGACTTCTCTTCTGGTATATCGGATGAGATGATAGAGTATTGCAAGCGTGACGTTGACTTGACTGAACGAGTATGGATTACTCTTCAACAAGAAATTAAAAACATAAGTAGAGATTCTATTGAATTAGAATATAAAATCAGAGCTTTAATAGATCAACAGGAAAGGAATGGATTTGCCCTCGACATACAAAAAGCTACAAACCTTATTGCTAGGTTACAAGATAAATCGGATTCTCTTGAACAAACTGTACAAAATACGTTTATACCGATACCTGTTGCGGTCAAAGAAATTACGCCGCGTTATAAGAAAGATGGTTCCCTATCTACAGTTGGGCTTCGTCACATACAAGACTACACCACCGTATCAGGAGTCCACACGGCTATCAACTACCAAACCTTCAACCTCGCCTCGCGTCAACAGATTGTTGAAAGGCTAAAGAGGTGTGGATGGGAACCAGATAAGTTTACAGAGAAGGGACATGCTATTGTAGATGAGAGTGTCCTGAAGAAAGTAGATATCCCTGAAGCACAGATGATTGCAGAGTACCTAACCCTGAAGAAACGCATAGCACAAGTCAAGTCTTGGCTAGAAGCAACTAAAGAGGATGGGAAAGTTCATGGACAAGTACTTACTTTACGCGCTATATCTGGAAGGATGGCGCATCATTCACCAAACATGGCTCAAGTTCCTGCAGTCTACTCTCCTTATGGTCAGGAGTGTAGGGATTGCTGGACAGTTTCCAGTAATTCTAATGTCCTTGTTGGTTGTGATGCTTCTTCTCTTGAACTAAGAGCATTAGCACATTACCTAAGTGACAAGAAGTTTACTGATGAGGTAGTAGATGGTGACATACATACAGCAAACCAAAAGGCTGCTGGATTAGATACACGCGACCAAGCAAAGACATTCATCTACGCATTCATCTACGGTGCTGGTGCAGCTAAGATAGGTCAGGTAGTAGGGGGTGATGCAAGGAAGGGACAGGAGTTAATTGATTCCTTTCTTTCTAACACACCATCCCTAAAGATATTCAGGGAGAGAGTTGATAGGGCTAGTCAGAGAGGCTACCTCGTTGGCTTAGATGGAAGGCATCTGATGATAAGGAACAGGCACGCTGCTGTTAACCTCCTTATTCAAGGGGCAGGTGCAGTTATCTGTAAGCAGTGGTTAATTAATATTAATAAACTATACAAGGAAAGGAAGGTGAAAGCATCTCTTGTTGCCTCAATACATGATGAGTACCAACATGAGGTCTACAATCCACATGCTGAATTGTTTGGAGAACTTACAAAGAAAGCAATGAAACAAACAGAAAAGGATTTAAAAGTACTATGCCCACTAGGAAGCGAGTACAAGATAGGAAAGACTTGGGCGCAGACACACTAATGAAGGAACTGGAAATCACTGAAGACATAGCTGCTAAAGCTGCAAGAATGTCTAAGGGTATGGGAGTACTCAAAGGTTCTTTCACTAGGGGTGCAGGAAATATTTATGGTGCTATGGGCGAACTGATAGTATCTAAATATCTCAATCGTCCTATTGAATCTACTTATAACTATGACATAGTTCTTTCTGATGGCAAGACTGTTGATGTTAAAACCAAAAGAACATCAGTCAAACCAAAGCTAGAATATGATTGTTCTATATCTAACTGGAACACTAAGCAACAGTGTGACTACTACATATTCTGTAGAATTAAAAATGATTTTTCTGTTGGTTGGATACTGGGTTATTATGATAAGAATCAATACCTTGAGGACAGTATCTTTATGGAGAAGGGTACTATAGATAAATCTAATGGTTACATAGTGAAGAGTGACTGTTACAACCTAAAGATATCCTCTCTTAAAAGCATAGATGATCTTATGTTTCAAGATGTTATCAACCAATCAAAAGAAAAATAAAAAATATTCTAAAGAGTCCTTGACTTAGCGTACAGAATAGTGCATAATTCGCAAACTAGAGAAAGGTTGCATGGTGCAGCCTACGAAAAGAAAGGTTACTAACATATGTCTAATAACGTCCACATCGTTTCTGGTAAAGCACATTGGGCAAGCGTACTCGCTCCTAATACTACTTACGAACCAGTGTACTCAATTGATCTTGAGTTAGATGATGACACTAGGAGTACAATAGAGAATCTTGGATTGTCTATTAAGAACAAGGGTGACGGTCGCAATGACTTTGTTACCATCAAGCGTAAGCTCTACAAGAAGAACGGTGACGAGCGTCCTGCTCCTACCGTTAAGGACTCTGCCAATAATAGCTGGAATGATCAGCTTATTGGCAATGGCAGTCAGGTTAACGTAAAGTTTGCTACTTATGATTGGACTTACGCGGGTAAGTCTGGTGTAGGTGCAGACCTCATGGCTGTACAGGTTGTTGATCTTGTCCCTTATGGGAACAGCAACGACTTTGAATCCATTGACGATGGCTATGTAGTCAAGTCTTCGTCTTCTTCCCAACAGCAAGAAGAAGCAGTACCCTTTTAGGTAGAGAGGTGTACACGGGGTTGCCGATAAGATATGGGGCAACAGAACTGTCTGACAGGAGTGGAGAGGGACTGTCGGCTCTAAGGATACTGCAACTTAAAGAAAGGATAGATAGTAATGAAGAACGGACAGAGTAGATTACTGAGTGCATTGCGTAAGCGTATGCGTGTCACAAGGAAGACTGCAATTGAGAATGGATGGGCAGAGAACTTGACTGCTGCAATCTCTAAGCTACGCAAGAAAGGTTATACGATTGAAGCCGTGTCTGCTAAGACACCAGAAGGTAAACCTTATACTCGTTACCGTCTTACAAGTGAACCTATGCCTACTGCATTAGCTGCATAGGTACAGCTATGGCAAAGGCAGCACAACCAGAGAAAACAATAGATACTTTAGTTGAGGATATCTATAGTATCTTTACTGATAGGAAGGCTAAGATATCTGCGGAAGATTTAAAGGAACTAGCGGCAGATATAACTGATTGTGTTGTCTCTGCTATTAGTGAGGAAAGGAAGCCAAGAAGGAACCTAAGACTGTCCATGATAGGGCAACCAGATAGAAAGATATGGTATTCTCTTAATGATAAATATAATAATCCACAAAACAAAGAGGATGATCTGTCTGGTTCAGACTACATAAAGTTCCTTTACGGAGACATCTTAGAATGTCTTCTTGTCTTTCTTTCCAAAACTGCAGGGCATTCTGTAACAGACAGACAGAAGGAGTTGGTTGTTAATAATGTAGTAGGTCATCAGGATGGTAGAGTAGATGATGTCTTGGTAGATTTCAAGAGTGCATCTAGCTTTTCTTTTAAGAAGTTTCAAAGTGGAAAGATTTTTCAAGACGATCCCTTTGGTTACATCTCTCAGCTATCTGCTTATGCTCAAGCTAATGACGTTAAGGAAGCTGGGTTTGTAGTCATAGATAAATCAACAGGAGAGATAACATATTGTCCGGTACACCACATGGATATGATCAATGCAGAATCTCGTATTGATGATCTTCGACAAGCTATTAATAATGGCAAGCCTCCTGATCGTTGCTACGACGATGTTCCTGATGGTGCTTCTGGCAACCGTAAGCTGGATACTGGTTGCGTCTACTGTTCTTATAAGTTCGATTGCTGGCATGATGCGAACAATGGTACAGGGTTGAGAGCATTTCAATATGCAAACAATGTAAAGTATTTAACTGAAGTAAACAGGACACCTAATGTCCCAGAACTATAGGTTTAGATCAGGTGCCGAGAAGACTGCAGCAGAATACTTAGACAGTAAGGATGTAGGCTTTGACTTTGAACCACACTATATTCCTTATATGTGGATTGAACACAAGAAGTATCTACCTGATTTTGTTCTTGATGACACGGGTATTATTCTGGAAGTTAAAGGAAGGTTTACCAGAGAAGACAGGAAGAAGCACCTCTTTCTAAGAGAGAGTAATCCTGATGCAGATGTTAGGTTTGTCTTTACTAACTCCAGAAATAAAATATACAAAGGATCGAAGACTTCTTACGCTGATTGGTGTACCAAGAATGATTTTTTGTTTTGTGATTTGAAGGATGGTATTCCAGAAGAATGGTTGTATGGTGAATATCAAAGAGAATAGTAATGAATTTATTATTGAGATGGAACAGTTAATTGAAACAAGAAAGTCTGCACCAGAACAAGTTCTTTTCCTTACTGTAATTCTCCAAGCACTATTAGATGCTACCAAGCCAGAGGAACAACGAGAGTCTTCTGAATCTAGGACAGCAAGAGACAGTGCCAAGGCATGGTTCGCTGCTTCTGTTGGTGTTACTGCAGAAGACTTTGGAACTGTTTGTGATTTGGCTGGAATAGATATTGACTACGCTAAGACTTTCGCTTATAAAGTTATTCAGTCTAAAGAAATAGATTATGTAAGGAAGAGGATCAATACTGTCATATCTTTTAAGTAAAGGAACGAAGATGACTACACCTACCTATAAGTTTGATGAGGAATCTTATCTTGATGAGATGCATCAATACATTCAAGAGACTTACGCACAACACTATGCAAAAGGAAAGCATCAGGCATCAGAAATAATATTTGATAACGGTTATGCAGAAGGATTTCTGATGGGTAACATTCTAAAATATTGGAAGAGGTACGGAAAGAAAGGAGGAAGGAATAGACAAGACATACTAAAGATGCTACATTACACACTGCTTATGCTATACGCTCACGATCATATAATAGAAGGAGACTAGATTAAATGCCTACATTCCGATCTAACGAAAACCCCATGTTCAGGTCTAAATTTTCAGAAGATATTTTCAAACACAAGTATGCTCACCAAGGTTGTGAAACATGGGCAAGCCTCGCATCAACTTTAGTAGATGATGTATGTGGTGTACAACTAACCAATGACGAACAGGATCAACTCAAAGAATATATTACTGATCTTAAATTTATTCCCGGTGGTCGCTATCTATATTATGCAGGTAGACCCAACAAGTTCTTTAATAATTGCTACTTATTAAAAGCAGAGGAAGATACCAGAGAAGATTGGGCTAACCTTTCTTGGAAAGCAGAGTCATGCCTGATGACAGGCGGTGGTATTGGTGCAGACTATTCTGTGTACAGAGAAGAGGGAAGAGTTCTTTCTGGTACTGGTGGTCTTGCTTCTGGTCCTATCCCTAAGATGCAGATGTTGAACGAAATTGGCCGAAGGGTTATGCAAGGGGGTAGCCGAAGGTCAGCTATCTATGCCAGCTTAAACTGGAAACATCCAGACATACCCACATTTCTGTCCAGTAAGAACTGGTATGATATGAAGGTAGGAAACACAGAGTACAGTCTAGGTCAAATAAAAGAACAGGACTTTAATTTTCCTGCACCTCTTGACATGACCAATGTAAGTGTTAACTACGATACTGAATGGTTACTTAACTACTGGAATACAGGAGATGTAGGAGATGTCTTTAGGACTAATGTACGGCAAGCTTTATCGACCGCAGAACCGGGGTTCAGCTTCAACTTCTTTGACAAGGAAAACGAAACACTACGCAACGCTTGTACCGAAGTCTGCAGCGATACAGATTCGGATGTATGCAATCTTGGCAGCATTAACTTGGGTAGGATTGACGATCTTAGTGAGTTTAAAGATATCGTCAGCTTGGCTACAAAGTTTCTTATCTGTGGTACTTTAAAAGCAAAGCTACCTTATGAGAAAGTCTACTCTGTCAGAGAAAAGAATAGGCGTCTTGGTCTTGGCTTGATGGGTATGCATGAATGGCTAATTAAGAAGGGTGCTAAGTATGAGGTAACAGAAGAACTTCATAAGTGGCTAGGAGTTTACGAAGGAGAAAGTAACAAGGTATCCAAGGAGACTGCTGATACACTGAGTATTAGTAGACCAGTAGCTAACAGAGCTATTGCACCTACAGGAAGCATAGGTATCCTTGCTGGTACATCTACTGGCGTTGAGCCTATTTTCGCTGTTGCTTACAAGCGTAGGTATCTTAAAGGTGGTACACGTTGGCACTATCAGTACGTTGTAGATAGTGCAGCACAGGAACTGATTGATCTTTATGGTGCTGTTCCAGATAAGATTGAGTCTGCACTTGACTTAGCTGAAGACTACAAACGCCGCATGAAGTTTCAGGCAGACGTTCAAGACTATGTAGATATGTCCATCTCTTCTACTATTAATCTACCATCATGGGGTAGCAAGCTTAACAATCCTGATACAGTAGATGACTTTGCTAACACTCTTGCGTCCTATGCTCATAGGCTAAGAGGCTTCACTGTCTATCCTGATTCTTGTAGAGGTGGTCAACCTTTAACCAGTGTACCTTATGAGGAAGCAGTGACCAAGTTAGGTGAAGAGTTTGAAGAAAGCCTAGAGACACATGACATATGTGATATCACTGGTCATGGTGGAAGTTGTGGTGTGTAAATAAATGCTTGACATTACTTAATTAGTAGTGTATGATTCAGTCGTTAGTCGGAAGTACGTTAGGCTGTATGATAGGGGGCGGTTGGGGTGCTGCCCTCTATCTTTCTTACGGTGAAAGGAGATAATAAAAATAATGAATAATAATAATGATATCGCCCGTATGCCTACTGTTTATATTGGATTTGATAAAAGAGAAGAACCTTATTATAATGTTTTAAAATATAGTATACAGAAACATGCCTCTGGTCCTGTTAACATTGTTCCTTTGGTTCAAGATAGTGTGAGATTGTCTGGTCTTTACAGAAGAGGTAAGACAATTGATGATGGTAAACAAGTAGATATCTTTGACAGGAAACCATTCTCTACTGAGTTTAGTTTCTCTAGGTTCCTTGTTCCTTTCCTTAACCTACATCAAGGTCATGCTATCTTTATGGACTGTGATATGTTTGTTAGGTCTGATATCTTAGAGGTCTTCAATACTTTCCAGAATACTAAGAGCGTAGTTAGTTGTGTTAAGCATGAGCATTATCCTAAAGATAAAACAAAGATGGATGGTAAAGTACAGCAGGTATATCCAAGAAAGAACTGGTCTAGCTTTATGTTCTGGAACTGTTCTCATCCTTGGCTAAAGACAGAACTAACTATATCAGATGTTAATATTAAATCAGGTACATGGCTACATGGATTTCATTGGTGTGACAGTGAAGATATAGGAAGCATAGACGAAGAATGGAACTGGCTTGATGATCATTCTTCTCCTGATATTGAACCTAAGTGCGTTCACTTTACTACTGGTGGTCCCTTGTTTAGAGCATGGGAACCTAAAAGAAAAATAGATGAACAGTACGCTAAAGAATGGACAGAATTATACGAGGAGATGGCACAATAAAATGATCAGATTTGTAACTTCATTCAGTGCGGCTGGCTATATTAGCTATGCCAAGAATATGCTGGAATCAGTATCTAAGTTTTGGAAAGACGATCTAAAACTTATAGCTTATTATCACGATTGTCCTGATGAATTGGTAGCAGAGTTTCCACAATCAAAGGTAATTGAATATAGAAACCTTAATGATGTAGAAGATATGATCTCTTTTAGAGAGCATATGAAGATACATGATGGTACGGAAGGTGGTAAGGTAGATTATAGCTGGCGTATGGATGCTATTAAATGGTGCCATAAAGTATATGCCATGACTGATCTCTCTCTAGAGATAAGTGAGAAGGAAGCTAAAGGTGGATGGTTGATATGGTTAGATGCTGATACAGAAACTACCAAACCTTTAAGTGAAGAAAGAGTTCTCGCCTTTCTACCAGAGAAAGCAGAGCTTGTGCATCTAGGACGTAAGGATGTAGATTATAGTGAGACTTCTTTCGTAGCCTTTAATCTTGATTATCAGTCACCTCACTATATGTTAGCAGACCTGCGAGGATGCTATGATATTGGCGAGGTTGTGTCATACAGAGAATGGCATGATGGCTTTATCTTTGAGCGGCTTCTAAAGATTTATATTGCTCACGGTATGAAAGTACATAACCTTACACCGGATGTTAAAGGTCTATCTGCTTTTGCTAATTCTCCTGTATCTCAATACATGAAACACTTCAAAGGTAATCTAAAGAGTGAGTTGTCTGACGACACCGTTGCTCCTGACATTGGTCTTCCCCGATATAGACAGTTAGCAGAGCTTGTCCGTGCTTATGCTACTGACTGTATTGTAGAGGTAGGTACATGGAATGGTGGTCGTGCTATTGAAATGTCATTGGCTGCTTTTGAGAAGAGCGATAAGGTAAGATATATAGGCTTCGATTTGTTTGAGGAAGCTACAGAAGAACTAGATTTAGTAGAACTAAATTCAAAGGCACACAACAAAGCCAAGGCAGTACGAAAACGATTGGCTGATTTCAAAAGAAAGATGAAGGAAGAAGGTAAGACATTTACCTTTAACCTATTCAGAGGAGACTCTAAAGTAACTCTAAAGAAAGCACAGAAGAAACTAAAGAAGGCTTCATTTGCTTTCATTGATGGTGGACACAGTGAAGAAACTGTTCGATCAGACTACGAGAACTTAAAGCATATACCCTGTATTGTCTTCGATGATTTCTTTTCTAAGGATGAGAATGGTAACATCTTAGACGATGAGTACTTAGGAACCAACAGACTTATTGAGTCCATGCCAGATAAAAGAATAACTGTACTACCATCACAAGACAGGGTAAAGGGTGGTGGTAGAACTCATCTTGCTGTTCTCCTTAATGATGACGATCTACCAGACATACCTACAGACTTAAAGAAGATGCCTATTATTGTACAGCCGAAGGATTCTGTACCTAAAGAATATATCTGGGATAATATTAATAAGAATGTAGACCTGATCTCTAAGTGGGATATAGTTAAATCATGTGCTATCCACGAAGAACATGCTATCATTGTTTCTGGTGGACCTTCTACTGATTACGAAGAAATAAAGAGAGTTCAAAAAGAAACGAACGGCAGGATTATCTGTGTGAAGCATAGCTATCCTAAACTTTTGAAGGCTTGCATACAACCGTGGGCGTGTGTTATACTTGATCCTCGACCAGTAACAGGTACAAGTACGCACGGTGTATTACGATCATCTTTGTTTGAAACTGTCGATGATAAAACAAAATTCTTTATTGCTTCTATGACTGATCCTAGTGTTACTGAGTTGCTCCAATCTAAAACAAATAACATCTATGGTTGGCACGCCTTCTCTCAGGCTGTAGCAAAACAAGTTAAGGGTCAGGCAAATGGAGAAGTAGAGGTAGACGAGAAGTTAAATATAAGTGATAAGACAGTGTTTGTTAATGGAGGAACTTGTGCTGCTATGCGATCCATAGGCATGATGCATATCTATGGTTTTCGTAACTTCCATCTGTTTGGTTTTGATTGTAGTTTAGATAGAGAACTTACAGAGGAAGATAAAAAAGAAACAGTTCAAGAAGGAAGACCCAAGTATATGAGAGTTGAAACTAATGGGGTTGAGTTCTGGACTACAGGAGAACTCTTGGCTATGGCACAAGATTGTGAAAGACTATTTGATAATACTGAAGTAGAAATGAGTATTAATATTTATGGAGAGAACACATTAGTCTCCGAAGTATACAAAGAATCCAAGCAAAACGATAGATTACATTACTTGGATTTAATCTTAGAACAAGAAGCAGCATAAAGGAGTATTCTAAATGCTAGAAATGGTCATGTCTAATAGTGAACTTATCCTATCAACTGTGACAGGTATTGTTACTGTTGCTAGTCTATTGGTTGCAGGTACTAAAACTCCTGCACCTGATTCTATTATGGGTAAGATATATAAAGTGCTTGAGTTCTTGAGCCTAACAGTAGGAAAGGCGAAACAAACTGGCAAGTAGATTACCATAAAAGGCAGGGGCATTTATATACAGTGTCCCTGTCCTTACCCCTTTAAAAGGAGAATGAAATGCTATCCCTCTTCTCATCTCTATTTGGATTCTTTACTAGAGTTCTTCCTTTAATCTTTGCTTATAAAGCTGGCAGTGATGCTGCCAAGAAGGCTGGGTTAGAAGATGCTTTAGATAAAGTTAATGAAAGGAATAAAATTGAAAACGAAATTAACATGCTTTCTTCTGGTGATGTTATTAAGCGGTTGCGTAAGCGTTGGCGGCGGGACGCTTAAATGTAGCTGGACTAAGCCAATAAGTATATCAAATCAAGATCAACTTAGTGAAACAACAGCAAGACAGATACTAACACATAACGTAGCGTGGGAAAAATTTTGCGGATAGAACGATGGCAGAATTAAATTTAAAACAAGAGAAGTTTTGTCAGGCATACGTTGTTCTTCGTAATGCTACGGAGTCTGCTAAGTCAGCAGGATACTCTGCCGTGTCTGCCCATACTCAAGGACACAGACTTATACAAAGAGAAGATATTAAGGAGAGAGTAGAAGAACTAGAAAAAGAATTAGAGACAAAGATAGATGTTATCTCTGAAATAGAAAACCAATATACCTATGCCAAGAATAATGGTCACACCAACAGCGCCATCAAAGCTTTGGAAGTTTTGTCTAAGGTCAGGTCAGTTAAAGATGAAGAAGTAATTAAATCTATCGCTGAATTGGAACACGATATAGTTACTAACCTAGAAATTCTAGGAGAGGAAAGAGCATCTAAAATATTTCTTGAGTGTGAATGGTTCCAAGAGGAGGAAGAAGACGATATTCAGGAGGAACCAGTGGAATCAGTGGAAACTGCTACGATTTAGAGAAAATTGTCTCGCTAGGAGAGCCGCTGAGTAGCCTTCTCTTAGTTCTATAGGCCAACCTACCAGAAAGAATACCGATCCTCTGTGCGGCTCTGAGAGTTTCACCCAGAGGATTTTGCTATTTTAGACCTAAGATTACTACCTTACTGTATGCTGTACCATGTAGAGCCAGTAACCAGCAGAAGAAATGCTCCTATGATAATCAAATGTCCTTTGCACTCAAAGAATTTTACTTGTAATTCAGTGATAAAATCTAACACCTAGTTATACACCGAAGCTGGAACCACAACCACAAGAACTAGATTGCATTGGGTTACGAATTGTCAGATAGCTACCACCTAATTCTTTGATGTAGTCTATCTCTGATCCACCTATATATAATTCTGCTAGTGGGTCCACCACTAAGATATCATCTATTGGGTCTGACCAATGTACATCAGGATAATCTTCTGCCTTACTCCACACATATTCAAAGCCAGAACATCCACCACTCTTTACCCCCAAAGAAATATGCTTGCCGTCTTCTGCTACACTACGAAGATATTCTTTTGCATCGCTTGTCAATGTAACAATCGTTCTATCCATTAAGATGTATTCCTTTCTGAATCTAGAGGGGGATGCTTTCCATTGTGCATGTGCTGGAGTACTACCACATTTTCTTCCAGCTTGTGGAGTCTCGTTGCAGTCTCTCCCTTTCTTCTATTCTCCGAAGCAAGATTAGAAGGACTAAGAATATCAGCTAATATTTTAATCTGGCTTTTCATAACAGAAACATTATTCTCTGCCTTGTCAAGCTCTCTGTTCAGTTCATCAATATGGTCCTTCATCTCTTCTTGGGTAGCTTTCAAGGTAATAACTTGCGCCCTGACTAGACCCCATGCTCCAGCTAGGGATGCTACTACTGCCCCTACCTGAAATAAAAATTCAGCATTCATTTCCATTTTGTTTTGGTACTCTTTACTCTGGCTTACTAAAATTTAATTTTGGTGCATCTTCTAAAAGATCAAGATTATGGTAATAAGATTCTATCTCACGCATTTTTCGTCTTAAAGGTCCAAGCCTTCTGTTGTGTAAGTATCCTGTTTGACCTGCTAAAGATTCATTTATATTTCTCCAAAAAGAATTATTAGCACCTTTATCAATAGCATATGCTTTGCCTTGCATAACAGAATTAATAACTCTATCTGATAGTCCTGTTCTAGCAGACTTCCCTTGATACTTTAAAAATTGTTTTATTTCTGTCTGGGACATAACCCCTTTTAAATTGTCAACAACTTTAGCTAAAGCTCTTTGTTCCTCATGCTTAACTTGGAGAAGATCACTATAATTTTTTAATATAGATAAGTTTGTATCATATACGTTTTCAGGAGAACTCCTGTCTAAATTTAATAACTTAGTTTTTATATCATCAGTAAAGTCTCTATTTTCTTCTGATACATTCTTAGCTATTTCCTTCATAGCAAAAGCTAATCCTAGTTTAGGATTAAATGTTTTCTCTTTGACAAAAGGAACAGGGAAACCAAAGGCTTTACTTGCATAATCTCCCATACCTTCAGCCTTCTCAGAAGGAACTCCAAACCTACTAGGATACAGCTTTTCTTCTACTGCTGTAGGCATAGCACCTGCATGGTGAGCAAAATCTCTAGCAATATTAACGTATCCCGGCTCTATTGTCTTCAGTGCTTTGCTGTAGTAATAGTCATCACCTGTTTGAGCATATCCTAACATATCACTGGCAAACTGAAGAGCCAAACTAGGTTGTACATAAGGTTCAACTAAACCAAGGAAAGAATCCTTTACAGCTTCACCTAAGTTTTCACTTACATCTTCTCCTCTGAATGCTTTCAATATAATTGGAGTTATGGCATCCATCATATCACTGTCAGGATGTATGTAGTTTAGATTATGATATTTTATATTACCTTTCTTATCCTTACCTGTAATAAGCAATGCTCCATTCCTGTCATACTTAGGAGCATTCTTTCTTAGAACATCCTCTTCTGCAGAGAAGTTATTGTATTCGTTTAGAAGATGCGCTCCTACATGAAGACCACCAACCATAGTACCAAATCCTGATAGTCTTTTTATTCCATTTAATACTAACTCATTGTTACCTTCAGCCGCACCTCTGGATATTTCTTCAGAAGCTTGCTTCATAATGTTGTATCTATTGCGTAGACGCTCTGCAGGATAAGCAGTAAACGAACCAACAATAGGCACACCTCTCATTAACTCTAAGAGTTTAGGAACACGATCATAGACAGGAGTAATATTAGCTGTAGTTCTTGCTGCTTCTTCTTTTAGGTAAGCATTCTCTAAAGCTTTTCTTGCTGCTGCAGGATCAGCAACCTTTGGATCGTAGAAGAAATCCTTCTGGAATTTATCTAGTAGTTCGTTCTGTCTTGCTGCGGAATAACTATCAAAAACTTTCTTGGCTTTATCTTTTTCATTAACAAATGTACCATACTTAAAGATATCATCACCAGCCGCGTACATTGCCCTCATATTCTCTGCGGCTTTAGCACCCTTTTTACCAAATAAAGATAGACCTCCTGATCTAGCAAGGTTAGCAATGCTTGTATCTGTCCAGAAACTCTGGTTACTTTCTCTGTTAGAGATATCACCTATTCTTTTCATTGCTTGATTAAGATCAATGTTAGACCCCTTCAAACCAGAAGTAATAAACTCTTCCTCTAGAAGACCTCTTTCTTTATTAGTCATCTTACTGTATGCATTCGTAGCGGCATTTATAATACCTTTTGCATTGCCTCCCGCTAATGTATATCCAGCAGCACCTAAAACATTTCGACCCATAGCTATAGGACTGTAAAGAGTTTTACCTGCCTTCATAAACCCTTGTAAACCAGAAGTAGCCCTACCTACAGTAGCTAGCCAATGATCTCCTTGATACATATCTGTCTCATCAAGGAGCATCTTTAATTTTTCGCCTTCCTTCTTAGTAACAAAGGTGTACTTCAAACCTTCTTCAATTACATCATCATCTAGACTTGTTACTGTCCTTTCATCTTTAAATTTTTTGTGTCCAGCATCTTTAGTTGTCCCAACCAAACGCATTACATCTGGTCCTAATTTGTTTATTGCTTCGTCTTCTGCCTCTTTAAGATTTCTTGCTTTAGAAATGTAACCATAGTTATTTCTAACTGAATCATAAGCTATGTTTCTGATAGCGTTAGTTCGTGAAGCAGATTCAATTAAACCATTCACACTTTCCAATACCCTCAAAGCAGGATCATTATTTTGACCCATAATTTTCCGTACTAAAGGAGATATCTTTTCTTGATCTAATGATCTAAGTCTTTTCTTTAAGAGCGGTGCAGATTCTTTTCTTAGTCGAGTAGTAGGAGCATACAGAGTTTTTGCAATCTCCTTTACAACAGCATCTTCATTACCTGCTTCTTTAGGTCTTATTTTTTCAGTATTAAGGTTTATATATCTTTTAGATAAATCATTCCATAAATCTGAGTTAGGATTTTTTCTGATTTGTATTTTAAGCTTATCTAAAATTTCTGGATTCTCTTTTATAAACTTATCAAAGGGAACATTCCTTTTTCTTTGAGTATAGACATCATAAATATTTCTTACATAATCCTTCTCTGTATTAAATAATCCTTTTATTTCCTTAGATAAAGCAGATTCATCAGCGAAGTTTTGTGCCTCTTTAATTTTTGCTCTGGATGCATCTAATAAGTCTGCGGCTGCAACGTCTACTGTTCGCAAAGCATCTATAGCTTTCTTATCACCTTCAAGAGCTTTATTAACTAAAGCTTTACCTTGTTCTGAGTTAAGTTTAGGATTAGCTTCGATAGCTTTGTTAAAGTTTTTATATAGAATATCTGCATCTTCTTTTAATAAGAGCATCTCACCTGTAGGTTTCTCAATAAGCCTTCTCTGCATTTCTGATACACCTCCAGTAGGCAAAAGCCAACGAGATATGAAATCTTTTCCTTGAGTAGCTGCCTCAGATTTATCAATAAGTTTACCTCCTAATGTCCCTATTCCCTGACCAACTGCTCCAGCCCCAATGCCTACAACAGGACTAGCTACACCTTCTATCAGTCCTTGAGCTACTGCCCTCCACGGATTAACCTCATCAATAAGACCTAAGTCTTTTTCTATTCCTTGTTTTTTTATACTATGATAACCACCGCCTGTAGCGGCTATAGACCCGTCTGCAACCAAGGAAGCTACCCCAGCTTTACCTATCAATGCTTTAAGTTTAGCTTGGACACCAGCTTTAGCTGCCTGTTTCGCTGCTTCTTTAGCAGCAAACGTAGCCGCTCCTGCAGTACCAAATGTAAAACCACCTGCAACCAGAGATGCAAGATTGGTTGGGTCAGCAATAGCAGCACCACCATAATCTAAAGCAGCGTCCCACATGCTTCCACCACCCTCTGCACCGGCTCTAGGTAGCTTCTCTATTTCTTGAAGAGTGTAGGCAAACATCTTCCTGTGATTAGCATCCATATCTTCAACTCTATTAGAAGCATTTATAATAGAGCCTAGATTAGTTTCACGCCATCTATAGTTCTCTAAGAAATTATCTAGAATAGCTTTGTTATCACCATAAGCTATCTCATTTCCTAAAGCTTTATCCGTATGCCACATAGCATCAATTAAAGCTTGATCCTGTAGCATACCTTCGTATGTTCTGGCTGGATTATTTGCCATTGTTTTTATTTAACCTTTATTCCTGTTTTGCTGGTTTAACATTAGGTACTGAAGCAGCAGCGTTAGCGGGATCAGGTGCCTCCTTTTGATCGTTACCGGATGGATTTTTTTTAGCATGATATTTTTCAGCCGCCTTTAATATTACAGGATCAACAAAGCCCATAATTTTTAAATCTTCAGCTGTACCTCCACCATGAATAAAAGCTTGTACCTTAACAGCATCATTTATGCCTAGACTTCCCTTTCTTGCGGATTCTGTTATAGCATTATTTAAAACTATTCGTTTCTGTATGTCACTCAAGTCTGCTTCTGCACCTTCTAAATCTAATCCTGCTTCTGTTAGTGCAAGATCAGACGCTCTTTGTTCTGCTGCCTTCAGCTTTTCTGGAGACTCTTGGAAAGCTTCAAAAAGACCTTGGATTCCCTTTTCAGGATCAGCAGCAGCATACCTTAGAAGACCAGCATAAAATTCATCTTGACCCATACCTTCTGCATCTGCTATTTGTTTTTGTAATAGTTCTCTTTTCGTATCTAACATACCCTTTCTACTTTTACTGGTAGCCTCTTGCATTTCTATAACTTTTTGAAAGTCTGCCGCTTGACGATTCGCATAAGAAAGAGGATTGATACCAAGGTCTTTCTTTAGTTGGGCTTGCTTCGCCGCTAAATCTCCCTCTTCTGTAGTCTCTTTTACAACAACGGTATTTTCTTTAGCCGCCTGTGGTATTTCTCGTCTGGGCCAAAGCGTATCAAGTTCTTCTTTATTTGCAGTTAAAATATCCAACCATCCCATCCGACCGTTTTGTGAATTATTACCAACAGTACCTTGACCAGTACCTGTTTGATACCTTGCTACCTTACCACCATTAGCCAGACCAACCAGACCACCTTCTCTATTGTTTCCAAAGAAACTTCTATTATTATTATTTCCAAAGAACCCTGCCCTGTTTGCAGTACCTACTAATCCTGCTACACCTGCAGCCTGTTGTCCAAAGCTAGGGCCGGGAGTTCGTGTTGATCCCTGTCTAAATGTACTACCAGCAAGAGGTTGTGTAAACCCTCTAAGAATAGCAGAATAATCTCCCAAAGTTCTTTCAGGAAATGTCCTGCCAATTTCAAATTCTTGTTGAGCAATATCTAAAGCTTGTTGACCTCTCTGTTGTTGAGTAGCACCCGTAGCTTCTAAAGCACCAAACTCTCTTAGTCTTTGTGCTGGCAGTGCAGCCCCTAAACCACTGAACTGCTGACCTGCAGAAAGTTCTCTTTGTCTTTGTTGAGCTAGTCTACTCTGAGCATCCTCAAATGCAGACGCTAATCCTCTTGATTGAATATCTGCAAGGTTTCTTTGAGTATTTCTTTCATTCTCTGCAGACAAGATAGCCTCTCTTGATCCACCAAAACCACCGGCTCTAGCTGCCCTACCAGCAATTTGTTGACCAGCTACATCTGACTGTCTTCTTGCTTCTCTCTTCTCAATATCCAAAACATTTTGAATATAAGGATTCATAAATTGACCTACAGATTCAGACGTAGGTGCAGCCGTAGCAGATTCAGTTAACTCTGTAGCCCTAGTAAAGAAAGGTTCACCTTGTCCTACAGTATCTCTGACTCCTTGGAAAGCAACCTGTTGATCTTCAGTAAAGTCTGCTAAACGTGGACCTTGAAAAGGAACATAACCTTCCTCTTCTCTTTTCTCTTGAATAGCTTGGGCTTTACCAAAGATATCTGAAATAAAAGGTTGTAGCTCTCTAGGAAAAGTAGTTTGCTGAGTTTGAGTAGTTTGAGTAGGTTGGCTTTTACCACCTCCACCACCAAACTGAATCAGATTAGTGTGAGGATTAATAGTGCCAGACCCACCCATAGAACGCAGGACTTCCATTTCCTCCTTGTTCACATGGGCAAGCTCAGTATCACCATCAATACCTTTACCAGCCAAGTCTTTATAAAGACAGTTATACAGAGAAATCTTCTCTATAGTAGACAGACTATCAATATTTTTCATCCCAAGGTCCATAGTTATATATCCTTTGTTAATGCTGTGTATGATTTTTTAAAACCAACTTTACCTAAAACTCTGAGCCAACCACTTCTTCCTGATATATTTATTCTTTTCAAGTTGTTTACTTTAGCATACTTCATTAGTTCAGAATCCTTATTCCATATATCTTCTATATACTTAATAAATTTGTTGCTCTCTCCCCCAACGTGTACTACTTCTAATACATTATACTGAGGGTATTTTATTATTGCTGTTGTCCCTGCAAAAACTATTCGCTTCTGTTCTTCTGAACAACCTACCCATAAAGTTAATCTCCCATCTAATAAGCTAGAATAAATATCTTCTATTAAATATTCTCCATCATTATATTCTAAAGCTTTCTTTAATAAATGTGATACATAAGGAAAAGTAATGTGAGTACAGTTCTGCTCAATTTTAATTAACTTCATTCTATACTAATGCTGACAATCCTTTCTGGGGATTTATTTGTCTTTGTTGCCTCTGTGTTCCAAAACCCTTTTGTCTAGTATCTTTTACAAACTGATCAAGTACCTCTGCACCTGCATTAGAAGAACCATTACCTAATATAGATACCATATCAGCAGGAAGAACATATTCATCTTTACTTAATAGAGCCTTATCAGGCTTTTTTCCTTGGACCTCAAACATAATTTGATCAGACATGCCATCACCTTTACCTACAACTTGTCCTTCAAAGTACTGGTTTATTGTACCACCTTCTGAAAGAGGAAGAATACCCTTTAACATTTTTATTATATCCAAACCACCATCTGATTCTTCTTGGGGTTCCATATTATAGTTTGGATCATAATATTTCTTTATACTTTCTACTGTTATTTCTCCTTCAGGTCCAATCCAATTAGGATTTTGTTTATATGCTTTACTTCCTTTTTTATAAACAATATGATCATCTGGTTTATTAGCCATACTTGGTGCGGCTTGCATCATACCAAGAGGAATCCCCGGTTGCCACTTATGCTTTTTTAAGTATTGAGCATAAAGATCACCTTGTTCTTTTGCTGACATCTCTTTAATTTTAGATGTAGTAGTGCCTAACTCTTTAGCTACTTTAGGTATAAATTGAAATAAACCTGTTGCTTTACTTTTAGGATTAACTCTTCTTAATCTTTTTTCTAGTGGAAGAGAAGCTTCAGTTTCTCTTGCTAACATTCCTTCAAGTTGAGGAAATTCAACACCTAACTTATAAAGACTATCAAAAGCTTTATCGTAGTGTTTAAGTTTTCCACCATGAGCTAAACCAACAATACCACCTTCTGCAATTTCCTCCGCGTCTGCTGCTGCTGCTGCCTCCTCTTCATCTGCTGCTGCCGCCGCTGCTGCATCCTCTTCATCCGCTGCATCAGGATTACCATCATCACTAAATACATTTACTGGTTTAGGAATAGGAGCAACAGGAGCAACTGGTTCTTCAGGAGTTTCTATAACTTCTTTTCTAGAATCTTCTACTATTCTTCCTAAAGTATCCCTTAATATATCTTCGTGCTGTGTCTGATAAATATTTAAAGGAGAACCTTCTTCCTGTAAATAAGCTCTTCTTCTTAACTCATCATAATTTAAAGAGGGAGTAGGGGCTTGTCTTTCAAGAGTAGGGTTAAGCATCTGAGCAATATTAGATTTAGGTTGACCACCTACAGCTAATTGCATAATACCTGAATTAGGTTGCTCCTTACCCATATTTCCTAAAGATTTTCCTAATTCAAACACACTAAGAGAAGAAGGCATTCCCTTATCTTCAGCTAACATAAAATTAGTTACATTACTTCTTTGTTTAGTTTGAGGTATTCCAACTAAACCACCATCATTTTTACGAGTGTAGCTACCGGGAGTAAAGAAATCATAAGCAAGCTGACCATCTTCATCAATGTCATCATCATCAAGTGCAGCCCCTCCTCTAAGAGCTAAGTCAAGCAGTTGTTGTTCTGTAAATGGACCTCTAGTTTTATGTCCTGTAAACTCAGATCGTGGTAGTGGTTGTATTTCTTCTTCGATAACATCTACTTCTTCTTCTCCTCCTGATAATGCAGCTAGTCCTGCAAGTCCTAATCCACCCACACCTGTTGCTTCAAGAGGATTATCTCCAATCCAATTTGCTATCTTTGATCCAAAAGAAGGTGTAGGAGGAGAAACGGAACCCATTCCTTGACCTACTCCACCTAGCTCACCTCCATGTGTACTAATAGCGTCAGTAAAAAAAGCATCAGTAGAAACACCCCCAAATCCCGGTGGTGTGATCCCTGCCATTATCTGAGCATCTGTTGGAAGAGCTAAAGCTCCTTCTGTAAATGTTGGACTCGCACTACTAGCTAAAGAACCTTCTACACCAGTTGGTGCCGATCCACTTACAGCACCAGCACCAGCACCTGCAGCACCCGTTATACCTCTCATTAGTGCAGGTCCTGCAGCACCAAGCGCAGCACCAAACAAAGCATCACCAAAAGATTTATCTTGTGCTAGACCCATAGCTAGATTAACACCACCCATTATAGCTGCTTGAGCAAAGGTGGACATTCCTCCAGTAGCAGCACCTAGACCTATATTAATAGCTAAAGGTAAAACAGAACCTAAACTAAAAGCTTCAGGTAAACCAGTATCAGGATTAATAGTAAGCTCACCTAAAGAAGCCAAGCCTCTAATCTCTGGCTTAGACATATGAACAAGTTCAGTATCCCCAAACCTACCATTCATAGCCATAAGATTAGCTAGACCACTATAAGGAGCGTCTCTATTTACCATATACGCCATTACTAGATTACCTTCGCTTGTTTAGGGTTCATATAGTTAGACTGCGATTTAGTCATATCTGCATGTAAAGTATTAGGATTATTATACACCGAATCTTTAGGATATGCCATACCCTGTTCGACAGTAGATTCCACATAACCTTTATTCATATTCTGAATATAAGTACTATTATATAATATATCTAATATCTTCTGTGATTGTGTCATAGTCATCAGTTAAAGTTTACCCATCCTGTTCCACTTACATATCCTTTAAACTTTCCTTCTCCAAGAGAGAAAGCTATATCTCCACTAGCAGGTCTACCTATAGAAGTCACAGTAACAACAGAGTAAACCTTAGTAGATGGTGTGTTATCAACTTGAGTATCTCTTAATTCCAGTAAAGTTTTAAGTTGTCCTGCCCAAGAAGACAAGTCTTTATAGAGTTTCTTTATCTCTTCTTCTTGGTAGAGTAAAGAATAAGAAGGGAGTTCAGGATAAATCATTATCGTTTACCGTCTGGCTGTAGAGCTATCCTCATATTGCCCCACCTCCACTCCGCACCTACATCAGAAGTAGAAACTCTTACGTTAGCCTGTCTTCCTCTTGCTCTCAAATCTACTTTATTGGTAGCTAGATTTAAAGTATATGGTCCTTTTTCTATAGCTGTATCAGAAGGATAATCCTTTAAGTTAATAGAGAAGTTTAGATTTGTTCCTGCACCAAATGTAAAATCAGGAATAACCCTGCTTAAAAACATTATGTCTCCACCATCCTGTAAATCAAAATCAGCAGATTCCAAGAACGATGTTAGTGCCTTACCATCTCCAGTAAATATATCATCAGGTTCGTTGTTCCATATACGGGTTCCATCTGAAGCACTTACTCTTCCTGTTGTAATTGTGTTATCAAAGATACTATCATCTGCATAGGTAGTGAAGAAGTTTGTTCCGTACACCCAAGTATTTTCTATGTAGTTAAAGATAACATATGCATCTGGCTCAGAAGAACTCTCTGTAGGATACAACCAAATAATTTCGTGGAACTCTGAATTAGTAGCACAGAAAACCTTTGCTTTCTGCGTCATATTAAAATCATCATACAAATGTCTTCTTATTGTACAGTCAAGCTTTCTTACAGAACCATCGAATACATAGAAGTTATCATCACTCATCCAGAATGCTGCTGAATCTACTGCTATAGCACCGTGTTGTCCTATCAAACCACAGTTAGAACCTAATTGTTGAATACTAAATATGAAGGGAGGACCAACAAATTGCAAACCATACAAAGCATTATCTGTCCATATAAGGATAGAGTTTCTTGTTCTGATACCAGCTATAATTTCTGTACCATCCACAACGACCAGTTCTCCTGATGTTGTACTGATTGAAGGTGTCCAGTTATTATAGTCTTGTTGGTCTGCCCATCTAATAAGCATAGGATTAAAATCATTAGAAGCAAATTCGTTTGTACCTAAAGCAACAACGTGTCTATCATTAGGAGATACTACAATACTATTAATATTATTAGGACTATTAGGAACAATCGTAGCTCTTTGAGGTGTTACACTAGCATCTGCATCCCAATGACAAAGTTTATTTCCTCTTTTAACTCCTAGTAAGTCTTCTCCAAATGTATCTAAAGACCACTGAGTAGCAGCAAAAACAATATCAGATGTACCTGCAGCTTCGTTCCAAGCTCTTGCTGATGTTATAGATGTACTTGACGCAAGGTATGTTGCTGCACCGTAGCCAGTTCCTTGAATACTATCGTTTGATCCAGTAGATATAAGAAAGTGTGCAGTGCCTTGTCCCGGTCCTGCTTGAGTAGCGTTAGATGCGTACTCAACCGATACAGCAAAGCTATTCACACCTACAACACTGACAACTTCTAGGACAGGACCACCAAAAGCAGAGGCAGCAAAGTTTGTTCCTTGACTAAAGCCATTAATAGAAGTAGAAGTAAATTCTATGAAGTCTCCTATACTGGTGTTGTTATTCGTAAGACTTACATAAACTAAATTCTGACCAGAGATAGTACTGAAGTTACCTGTAGTCCCATCATTACCGATAGTAACTGTACTAACAATAGGTGTTACATCATAAGGAAAAGAACCATCTACTATATAAAGTTTCTTCTCTGTTCCTACAGAAAGAAGTTTCTCTGAATTATTTTTTGACCACGTTATTAAATCTCTACCAATGCCAGCAATTGTTCTGTCATCATCTATTGTAAATTTATTGTAGCCTCTTAAATTCTCTGGTTTGCCTTCTCTAAAGCGCACACGATCACCATCAAACCAACGACCTTCTTCAGAGTACTGGGTTGATTCTCTGTGAAATCCCGGTTTAAGATTTAACTTAGCTAGTTTGGAAATAGTAGACGCCATTTACTATCCTTATAAATGAAAATTATTTAAAATCACCAAGAAATACAGTATCTATTTTATCTGCTGCTCTAACATTATATACAAGCAAATCTATAGCATTAGCATCTGTTGTTAATGTGGGTGCAGTACCACCACTGAATTTCCAGTTACTTGCGTAGGCTAATGTTCGTGATCCTGTACCGTCTTGTATTACATATATCTGTCCTGTTTGACCTATAGTAGGATTACTAGGATTA